>MDTC01143235.1_pt1 | contig 15248 bp, 9 predicted proteins | sample 811181 | NCBI WGS metagenome assembly MDTC01 (sample SAMN05326644, study PRJNA326480) | marine metagenome | isolation source: seawater | place: Pacific Ocean: North | collected 2011 | reverse complement strand
TTCTTTTGTAAAATCTTTTAACACAGGTTTTGATAATTTAGCAACTGCCATTAATTCATTTGCATCATTATATAAACCAATAGTTGTCATGTAAACCTGAGGGTTATCAATAAATTCAGAATAAATTACTGACCCGTTACTCCCAGAAATAAAACTTGGATTTTCTGAATAATTAAATTCTGAGTTTCTAGATCTTATAAACACATAATCTGAAGTGATTGTTTCTTTACTGTTTAATTGAAAATTAACAGATCCACTTAAAACACCTGAACCTGAGATAGCATTAAATAATTTTCTAGGGTTATTTGAATCTGTGTTTGTAGTTTGGATAGTTCCTAGGTTAATTCCTTGAGCATTATTTAAATCTAATGCTCTGGCATTTAACATTATAACACCAATATCAGGTAAAAACCAACCATAAGATCCACTAGCAGCAGTGTAACCATTAGAATTTACACCAGTATATACTCCATTGTTAATACTACCAGAAACTATTTGGTAGTAAGGATTAGTACCAATAAATTGTGCAACAGCAGTAGTTTTAGAATTGTCAATAAGTTGTAGATTTGAATTTGAAGATCCACTTATATGTAATTCAAAGGTTCCAGGAAATAATTCTTGTTTATATCTTGCCCTTCTAGGAGTCATAACATAAAAATCTGAACCAGTTACATCACCGAAAACAAATTGAGAGTTTTCATCTTGCAAAATCATGGATCTATACTGACCGTAAACTGTTGCAGTTGGAGAATTTCCAGTTACACTAGCATTGAATCTTAAAGCACCACCTCCAGTAGGTTGTGCATAAGCAATATCAAATTGAACTTCAGAACCTGCTAAACCAGAAGCTGTTTGGTATACACTTAAGTAATAATCACCGGAGTCACTTGCTTCTTGAACTGATGAAGTAAAAAATTCATTTAAATTTGCTGTATTAGTACTCCAAAGTGTCCCTGTTTGGGCTTCAGAACTTACTAAAAAATCTTCTGGATCTAATTGTTTAAAAGCCATTATGCGTTAGTTTTAGTAATTGTTAAAGTTGTAGTTGTTCTAGCACCACTATCATTTCCAACAACATTTAAAGTTGCTCTTAATTGTGTATTAGTACCAAATAAAGTATTAACGGTAGTTGCTCTAAGATTTATTTGTGTTCCAATTACTGTAGAAGAAACATTAGTTCCAATTGTAGTAGTTGAAGTTGCATTAGCATTTTGAGCTGCAGTAGTGTTAATTCCAGTACCATTAAATTCAGATAATAATCTTACATCTGAAATTGTTGCTGTGTAACCACTTGTTTCAAATATTGTTGCGTTACCTAAATAATTTAAGGTTTGTGGAGTTATAGATAAAGCTTGACCTTGTCTTAAAGTAATAGAAGGAAAACCTAAATCTAAAGTAGGTAATTTAGCAGTACCTCTTGGTAATGTAGCTAACTTATATTTCATTATTTGGTTTTCATCTGGAAAAGCCTCTAATAAAGGCATGTTTTCTATAGCCTGACCATAATAAGCAGAACCTGAAGGGTGAGATGGATTATAAAGAGTGTAATCAATTTCATCATCTGCTAGAGCAAATTGTGTTATAACAAAAGATCCGTCATTTTTAGCTAATAACTCTCTTCCTTTTTGAGTTAAAATAGCATCAACTGTTATAACGGTGTTATTTAAGTATCCCATTGTGTGTTTTATTTATAAATATATCAAAAAATATCTTTAATTAGTTTTAGTTACTAAGTTTTTCTCAGCTAAAATCTGTATCACTTCATCTGCTGATTGACCTCCTATATCATCAGTTGCGTATTCAGGGAATATAATTCCACTACCATCAAAAGATTGAGATGGTAATTGTTGGTTAACTATTATATATGAGCCATCTTTTTTATATCTTCTATGTACAAAATCATTTAAATTAATTGAAGCACTATTAACTGCTTGATCAAATTCAACATGGACACTGCTACCTACCTTACAAGCATTAACTACTAAAGCAGCTGTGGTTTCATCATTATTCCACCTAAATTCATCTCCCTTACAAATGATAAATGGTTCCTGGATTCTATCAAATAATGAACCAGAAGTATTAACTGTTGCTGATGATTGAGAATTAGCACTTAGTTGGAAATTACCATTATCATAAAAACAACCTAAAGCATTGGAAGAGGTAATTTTAGTATTAGGGTTAGAACCACTTAAAGCCCAGAATGGACCACAAACTGCTGATCCTCCATCACCTGCTGGTGTAGGAACTTGGGTTAAATTGATATTTGAAGGAGTACAACCTGCAATATCTAAATCACAGTAAACCATTGAATTATTTACACATGAAAGATCCAAACATATACCTAATTTATCTCCTGAAGAGCGATTAGTACCAAACCCAACATTATAAGATAAGTTAGTTCTAAACCCAGCATTTAAAAATACAGGAGTGAAATCACTTTGGCAAATAACCCCATTAACTAAAGATCTTACTATTACATCACCATTAAAAGCAGTTCCACCTGTATGACAAATTCCAATAACTCCATTAGCACTTAAAGTTACGCCATCTGCATCATCATTTAGAGTTAATTCACCAGTTGATTCTAAAGTTACACATGCATTGGAAGTGTCATCAGTTGACATAGTTACAGCTTTTCCATCAACTGCAATTCCCTCACCACTTAAATCACTATATGAACTTTGGAAATCTACAATACCAGCATCAAGTCCTGTTGCTACATCTAACGAACCAAAACTCATTGTTGTGGCAAAATAAGATTGGTAAAGTTCACCATTACCTGATTTTAAATCACAACCATCAACTACGTATTGATTCTGAGTTCTAGTAATAGGAATTGGGTAACATCCTGATCTAAATATTGTTTGTAGACCATTTAAAATATTTAATTCTTTATCTGAAGAAGTATTTAAATCTATAGCTCCTCTTTCACACTGGGTGAAATTATCAATAACATTATAAAAAGATTGACTGTTAAGGTTAGGTGTAGCCGCGTTTCCTAAATCATCAATTAAGTAAAGTAATTTAGTTGAAACTTTATTGTTTAATATAGGGAATGTTGTTTTTACTTCATTGAAGAAACCAACAAATGTTCCCAAATTTTCTATGGAAGGTGATAAACCTAAAGTTCCAGTATCTCCATCTGAATAAATGTTAATTGTATTTTGGCAAACTTGGTTTCCAACATATCTAGAGGAAATTTGAGATTTGTCAGTGTAATAAGATTTTGGTACAGTTGAAAGATTATTACTTGAAGTTTCATAAGTAACAACACAATCCTGATTTGTAACCGCAGTTATTGTTCTACTACTAGTGTTTTGAGTGTAAACAAGACAATTATTTTTTCTAGATTCTGAAACGTTATTAAGTAATGGTATTTGACTAGAAGTTGGATAACCTAATAGAGAAGATGTGTAAACTGAAGCAAAACCAGCGTCAAAACATTGAGTATCTCCTTGACCAGAAGTGGAAGAAACAAAATTAGCTGGAGAGCCTCCTCCTCCTGTTCCAAAATCTGCAACAGATAAGCAGAAAGAACTTGAAATAAATTCTAAACATCCTGAAAATGAACTACTACCAGGAGATACATTAGTTAAAGTTATGTTAAAAGTATCACTTTCTTGGAGGTTAGTAACACCACCACCAGAAAAATTGTAATTGAAAGTACCATAAATTTTAGTTGGTGATACACACATTTGATCTGTAATTCCAGTGCAAAATACTTTTTGAATTAGTTCATTATTACGGAAAATACATAAATCAACCATCGACTCTGTAGTTACTGAACTAGCACCTCTACCAACCCAAACATTATACCCAATATTGACACATTGTTGTTGAGGTGTCACCTTATACTGTAATAATGGGTTATTAGTAGGAGTATAAAAGAAACCAGATTGACCACTAAAAGCTTCTGCTTCTATAATGTTAGAGTCAAAAAGATTACTTGCAAAAGTTAAATTAACAGAACATCCAGGTTGAACATTTCCAAAGTTAGGTTTTAATTTAGAAGATAATCCAGCTCCTAATGACCTAGAAAAAGCTGAATTTATACAATAGTCATCTAATCCAGCAAAAGTTCCAACTGTGCTTTGTTGTTCAGAAGCAGAGGTTTCAATTAACGTGAAAAGAGTGTCACCTGATAAATTTTTACAAATGGTTCTAGATTTAAGATCATAATCTAAACCACCAGCTCCAACCGTAAAACCAAAAGAACCTGTAAAGTTAGCTAAAGCATTATTCAAATTGGTGTCATTACCAGCAAATTTAAATTTAGTAACTACCCCTGAACCTCCACAGAAAGCAAAAACAGAATTATTTGGTAATGTGGTTATATTATCAAAAGTAGCTTCACTTGTACCAGGTACATCACAGTTTCCTAAAACTGTATTGTACATTGAAACAGAAACGGGACAACAAACGCAAGCGCCAGCAATAAATAAAGTTTCAGTATCTTTAATTTTTTGCCAAGCAATATTCAAACTACCAGTGGTTGCAGTTATAGTAGAACCACTAAATTCACCATCGTAAAATTCATCTTGCCCATAATGTTTCTTTTCAAAACTACCACTTATGTAATTTATGGTTTCAGTCCAACTTTGGGTAAAATCAACCAGAGGAGCGCTTGCAGTTAAACCAAATGCAGATGCAGAAGGGGAAGAATTTAAGCCATTATACTTGTTAAATACTCCACCTGGTCCTCCACTATAAAGGTAAACTGAACCTGTTGTATAATCTCTAGGTAAATTAACCACTGAACCCGTATATTCTGGGGTGGAGTATGTCATTACAGGTTGGTTGTATTTATTTCTTTCTAATAAGTGCTGTTTTATTATAATACCAACGGCAGCATTTAATTTTGCTGGTGTAAAATCTTTAATTGTTTTAAAAACTGAGTTGTCAAAAAATCTTATTAAATTGATAAATTCTTTTAACTGGTAAGGTGTTTTATAAGCTTCAAAATATCTTTCTGATAGCCTATTTAAATCACCATATCTATCTCCAGCCGCATTAATGGATCTAGGGTCACCTATAAGATTACCTATGTTAAAATGACCATATCTACCTATAATATCATCATTTATCTGGTTAGTAGGTGATAAACCTACCTCTAAAACGTTAACGTTGCAAGTGTAACTTTGTGATTGAAAACAATCTTGTTGAATGGATTTGTAAGCGGATAAAACACTACCTGAAGCACATATTGTGTTGTTAATTTTAATTTTATCACTTACCCTGTTTTTAACACCAACAGCAGGTTGATCCATTAAAACATACTCACAATTGGCAGAAGCAGTACCATTAACTATACAATAAGAGCTTGACTCAAAACCGTTTATTAACATAGAACCACAAAATGATTGGGTTATGGTAGTACCTACACCAGTGAATGGTGAACCTGTAACCGCCGGGTGGCTAGATGTGTTTAAGAAATTTGAAATATCGTTACCCATTACTTATAAATATCTTTTAATCATACTTTTCACTTCCTAGATCAGCTCTAAAGAAAACTATGTTTTTACTATCATTAGATGTTCTAAAGGATGATGAAATAGAGGATGAAATACTAGTTTTAGACCCACTATCTAAAGAAAATATAGAATTACCTTCAATTGATCTAGGATTCATAACAAAATCGTCAAAAGGACCAGTTGTAAAGTACTCATCTAAACCTACCCCTTGATTTCTTATTAATTTATCTCTATAATATCTTAATTCCTGAAAAGAGCCACTAAAGGTTTTATAAGTTCTAGTATCCCCAGATCCTACTGTGTTCCATGTAATAGTCCTTTCTTCCTTTCCTCCTAGATAAAAAGAACCAGTTGTTTGAGTCCAGGAATTAATATTACCTACACCACCACCTTGTAATTGAAATCTTCCAGATTCAGTTTGAAAACCAATCTTGGTGCCATCAGATCCACTATAAATGTTACTTTTAACAACTAAATTGACACCACCAGTTTGGGTACTAGGTTTACTTAAACTTCCAGTTTGTATTAAGCTAACTAAAACAGTATGCCAATTTCCATCAAAATAAGGACCAAAAACTGAACCAGTCGCAAAAGCTCTAGTAGCACCTGCCCCTTGTTGATAACCAACCTTAATGGTTCCCCAAGTTTCATAAGAAGAGGTTATAGATCCTGAATAGGAACCACTATCAGTACCTGCTGACCCTGTATATTCTAAAACTCCTACAATTGGATCAGGTAAGTTTATCCCAAAACCACTAAAATCAGAGTAAGAAGAAGTAACCATAAATAAAGATTGGCTATATCTTGCATTTGAAGAAGTAATATCTGGAGGACCAAAAGTTTTGAATCTAAAAGCAAAAGCCTGAGGGTTTCCTTTAAATTTAGCTGGTTGTCTATAAGGTGGTGGTACAGGCATACCTGCCCAAGGAACTTCTACATACCCATTTCCTGTTACTGTTAAAGCATTATTGTAAACTTCCTTATAGTAATCCCAATCATTAGAATTATCTCTATCTTTATTTCCAAATTCATTTATCTGAATAATTGTTTCAGGAATACCATAAATGTTTAAAAGTGTTCTTATACTTTCTTTTGTACCCTTTGTTTTGAATAGGTAAGGGGCGTTATGATAAATTCTTTTATATAATTTTTTACTTAAGTCATTAAGAGGAAATAATGATGAGGAAATATTGGTCGAATAAATAGACTGGGAAACATATTGGTATCCTCTAGGTAATGAAGCACCTAATGAACCTGTAGTATTAGGTATTTTATAATTACCATCTTGATTAACTCCTAAAAGTGAAGTATAAACATTATCACTACTAAAATTGTTAGCATACAAAGTCACACCTATATCCTGAGTGGCTTTAAATACTAAATCTTTAGATAAACCAAAATCTAATCTATTATCTGCGTTGTATTTGTCTGTTACTGCTTTTTGGTAGATATAGATACTATCATACATCTCACCAAACATGTCTATAAGTAAAAACAATGGTTGGTTTTGATTATCGTCTTTAACATATTTTGGTAAACAATTATATAACATATCCATATTAGCATTATCATAATTAGAAGCTGATAAAGCTAAGCTACCGTAATAAGAACTTGTTGGGTTGGCACTTCCTAACCAATTTAAAACTTGTGTACTACCAGTAGAATATAAAGCGTAAGGTGGTTCATTAGTTGATTTAGGCCAGCTAAATTGTGAACCACTATCATAATATAAGAAATACTCATAAGGAGTAAAACTATTTATTGTATTAGAAATAATTTTGTTTTCTTTATCAATACTTTCGGAATAAGAAAAAGAAGCAGTTGTTGAACCTGTTATATTATTTAAAGTTGTAATTTGATTTGAAGCTGATTCAATTAATTTAGCTTTATAATTAAAATTTTCTAATCTAGTTAAAGCAGAGGAAAATTTAACGAACTCAGAAAAACTTTCATAATTAACATTAATATCTACTGAATTAGAAGCTGAAATAAGATAATTTAACTGGTCAGTAAATGAGCTTGTAGGATTATTTAATAAGCTATTTTTATCACCAGGTTGTGTAGAATTATTAGTTTTATCATCACTAATTAATGACAAATTTGGTCCTCTTAAAGGTGTGGAAAACGAAGATGAAACTAAAATGTCTGGGAACTCAATATTAAAAGCAAACGGATTAGAATTAGTTTCTACCACCCATAATTGAACATCTGTAGTAATTTCAGCAGGTAATGGATTTACTAATTTTATTAATACTGTTGGGTTAGTAGGGTCTTGTAGATCTAAAGCAATGTTATTTGCTATAAGTAAAATATTATTTCCAAAATTTAAGTAAAAATCAACAAAATAAGGTTGGTTAATTCTATATTCAATAAAATCTTGAGTTTGTTCTATTATTTCTACTGGTCCAATTTGGGTAGAAATTAATTTTAATTCAGTTCTATCTGAAGATATTTCACTTATAAAAAATCTAGAGGTAGGAGAAGAACCTAATCTTTTCCTATAAAAACAGTATTTAGTGTTGTAGTTACCAAATGTGGTACCAGCGTATAACTCAACATCTTCAGAAGGGTTAACTGTAACGTCTCTTAATTCAACTACATCTAAAACACCTTTATTTGTATCTTTAGATTGACTAACAAAACTATTTATTGATTTCCAATTAGTATAAATGTTAGGATTATTAATATCAAATTCATTAGGATAAACTGTGTTATTATCCTCATCATAAACATAATATTCAATGTAATCTGAACTGGTGTTAAAAGTTGTATCAATATTTAAAGCTTCAAGATTACTTTGCTTTAAAACAGAGTAGTTATCAAACTGTAAAGTTTCGGGGCTAATACTTCTTACTATTACATCTGTCATTATACTCCTAATTTTTGTCTAAATTCTTGAATATTAGAATAACCACTTCTTTCTAATCTTCTTCTTAATCTATTTTGTCCTTTTTTACCATTAGAGGTAATAGTCAAATTAAAGGCATTAGCAATTCTTTTTGCTTTTCCTTTTAAACCTGATGTGTTAATTAAATTACTAGGAGTTGAAGAAGGTATTGCTACACTAGGATTTTCAGGTGTAGGGATATTACTATCTACCAATTCATCAGGAATTTCAATATCAGGAATTTGAACATCTACTTCATTTCCTAAAGCTTGGGCTAATTGTGTTTCAAGTTGTAAATTTTCTGTTCTTAGGGCTGCTATTTCCTCTCTTAAAACTTGTATTTCTTCAGCTAAAAATTCTTGACTAATATACTCACCACTAGTTTTAACTAAATACTCATGGGAATTATTTTCACCCATTGCTGGGATGTCATAAAATAATTGATCATAAAGATTAAAAAAGGTATTAACACTTACCTCAGGTATTTCATTAGAGTCATTATCTAATACACCAAATTCTTTAAAACTTGTGTCAAAAATTTTATTGTATTGATTTTTATCATATACATTTTTTCTTAAATCTATAGAAGATGTTATCATACTTATCCATTAACAACTTTAAAACTGTAGTTGTCGTCAAAAACTAAGGTGCTACCTCCTACAGTTGTTTGGATTAAAATTTTATAATATCTTTCTGGTTGTAAACCATTCATGTAAATATCAAAATAACTACTAGTAGAATCAGCACTTATTTTAGTGTAAGTGGAGTTAAAATCTACAACATACTCATTTGTATCTAGATCTTTGATAGCATAATAGGAAGAAGCTGATGGTAAATAATGTTGAGTTGTATAAATAGAAGAAGTTTGCCAAACTCTTGTAGGAAATTTAGGTCTAGCATTAACCCTAAATCTATTAATAGATTCACTATAAAATATTCCTGGATTATCATCTATAGAAACATAAGCTTCAGCTGTATTTAAGAAGTTAAAAGTAGAAGATCCAGTATTAAATGAGTAATCGTCCCATTGAATTTCTAAGGTTGGAGGATATATAGTATGAGTATCTGCAGAATAAAATTGGAATGAAGGAGTATCATTTATGTTATCATTAAATTCTGAACTACCAGTTAATTTTAAAATTACACCTTGATTTGAAATAGATGAATCATGTCCAGCAAATGAAAAAGATGAACTATACCAAGTTTGAACTATAGTAGTTATATCTAAATCTAAATCTTTGGTTGATTTTAGTTGGAATGATTGTGTAATATTATCAAAACTTTTTCCATCTGAAGAACCAGTCCACCAAGCTCCTCCACCAACAACACTTCCAGAATAAGAACCAGTAACTCTAACTGGGAAATCTGATTGGTTAAACCATTCACCCACATTACCAGAACCAGAAGGTGTTCTATATTTCCAACTTACACCATTTACAGTTAAAGGTTGGTCTAAATAAGTTCCTGTTCCATTTGCCCATGATTGTACTATAGGATAAGCTTCAATAACTTCTCCTAAATTTATACCTTGGGCAGTAGCAATATAACTTTTAATTCTAGCTGCATAAGATCCAGTAAACCCAGTACCTGCAACAGAAGTTGGTAAGCCAACTTTATTTTCTAATACATCATTTAATTGGTCATTATCAAAAAAAACTAATGCTCTTGCCACTGCAGGAACAGCATTAAAGTTAAAATTCAAATTATTAATATCTAAAATTTGATCCACCCCAGTATTCATTTCGGGGAATAATGAATAAACCGAAGCGTCTTTAGTTGGAAAAATTTTATATACTGCCATTATTAATTATTTACCGCCTTTCCTGTTATGTCCGTTTCAGGGAATTTAACTTCAAATATACTTGGGTCAATAGAAGGGTAAATTACTTTATTAAAAGTAGCACCATCTATATCATAAGAGAATTGAGAGTAATTGTTATTAGTCCCTGATTTATTTGTTATTTTAATACTTTTTACTGTTTGTATACCTTCTATTACAGTAGTTCCTCTTGCATTATTACCATATAAAAGATTTTCTAATTCTTGGATGTTAATAGGTTGATTTATTTCCCAATTATCTATATTAAAATAATCTCTTACTACTTGGATTGCCTTAGTTAAAACTTCATTACTATTATAATTAGGTAATACTACAATTTCAAATTCTACTCCTATATTAATTACAAACCCATCTTTTAAGATTATATTATCACCTAAAGATCTAAATTGGTTAAGGTAAGTTCTTAAATTATTTTTTAGAGCTGTAGAAGGGTTTTTTAGTTTTTTGTCAACATCAAAAGCTAATAAATAAAGAGATAAATTAGCATTATTTTCATTAGCATCAGGAGAAGTTACTAAAACTTTAGCTATGTTACCAAACTGAGATGGTAAACTTAATGCTCTTACCAGATAATCATCTGGTGTAACTGCTCTTAATTGAGATGGGAAATTACTTATTGCATTTTTCCTTACTTGTTCTATTGAATCACCATCAGAACCTCCAGTTGCAGCAGTTGAATTAACACCCACAACAGTACTAAAAATAAAATTAGCGGTTGAAGCGTCTAAATTTAGACTGTTAAATTTAACATTAGTTTTATCTAAATTACTAAGTGCACCAGCTACTACATTGGACGCTATTCCACCACCTTGAAGATATCTAACTGTAAGAGTAGTATTGGAAGGAGCAATCCCGTAAGTGTTAGTAAATATAAAATTAGTTGGTGAATAAGCTGTATTTGTTTTTTCTCTTTCATATGGTAATCCTAAGCCTACATTATCTACATTTGGGGTAACTAATTCATCATTATCAGAGGTAGTACCCGAACCAAATTGAATTTGTAATGATCCTGAATCAGTAAATCTTGTAACAAATCTCCTTTGAACTTTTTTTAATTTTAAAAGATAAGGGACATCTGAACTATCTTCAAAATTATTAGGGTCATTAGTATTAGTATTTTTAATAGGTTCATAAATCATATCCTGACCTAAGTAATCTACTTCATTCCAAGTATTACCATCAGAATCAGTAATATCTAATATACCTAAAATATTTTCTGCATTTATATTTACTGTCGCAAATTCTACTGGATTTCCAAAAGTAAAAGTGGTAGTTACAATATTACCGGCAGATGCATTTCTAGTTTTAGTTATAAAATAATAATCAGGTGTTGGGCTTCCACCTGTAGTGCTAGCTATCCTTATTGAGGTAGGGTCAGTTGAAGATGAAAAATTAAAATCAACACTATCTCCTATAATAAAAGTTTGTAATGAAGTGTCCGGTGAAGATATTTTAGTATTATCAGGAATAGTAACAGCATACCTAAAATCTGGTATAGGACCATTTACACTTTGAGTTACAGGAACCTGTTGAGTTAATGTTATTGGAGCAATAGCAGCTGAACTAACTTTAGGTTTATAACCATACATGTAAGCCAACTCAAAAATGTTATTAGTTTCATTTGCATATTGAATGTAAGTTTCTTGGACTTGATTTTCAAGATAAAAAGAAAGAACATCACCTACATAAGATGATAACTCAATGAACATCATTCCTGGGGATGCTTCTGAAAAATCATTGTAAGTATTAGGAAAATAAGTTTTAGTATAGTTAACTAATTGATTCCTTAAAGCGGGAAAATCCTTATTTAAATAAACTATATTTCTATCTACTTTAGTTGCCATTACTCAATTGTTATATCTACTGTATCACTTATGTTAGTTTGTAAAACTTCATAACTAATAGCTATGTTTATACTGTTTTCATCTGGAGTGCCAGTTAAAGAAACTTCTCTTATTCTTACTAATGGGAAATTGTTTTCAATTTCTTCAACTAATAAAGCTTCTATATCAGCTAAAGTTACATCAGTAGTTTGTTCAAATAAAAAATTTCTTAAACCTGATCCATACTGGGGATTTAAACATCTTTCTCCAGTTGATGTTGAAAAAAAATCAATTAACGAAGCTTTAATAGCATCTCTAGTATAAAAATTGGATAAAAAAACTGCAGGTCCAGAAAAGGGATAGTTAATCCCTACTGCTTTAGCAGGATTAAAATCTATAGCACTTATCCTTTTTATACTAAAAGCCATTATTTACTGTTCATTAAATTACTAATTTGACTTAAATCAACTTCACCTGCAGGTAAAGTACTTCCCTCACCAGCAGTGTTTACACCTGGAGGTACTTGGTACCCACCACTCATAGCTCCTATTTTAGCTACATCATTACTAGTAAAGTTAAGTGTTGTTTCATTAAGAGCATTAGCATATTTTTTTCTGCTATCTTCAGAAACTACTGTAGTTTTAGGGCTTGAACCTCCCTTTACTGCTTCTAAAAGAATTTCTTTTAATTCTTCTTGAATAGCTTCCTTAACAGAATCCTTAATTACTTTTTTTAATTCGTTTAACTTCATTGTTATTTTATTATAAATATTAATTAATCACCTCTTAAATTATTTACGGTAATATAAAATGCTAATTCATCTACCAATACTTGGTCACTTGCACTAAAAGAGGATTCTCCTCTTAAAGCTATATTACCACTTTTATCCTGACCTATAGCTCTTCTACGTTTAAGGTTTGTACTACCAAAAGAAGCACTATTATCTTGTTCTACTGAAAGAGAAAAACCATTAACTGAGGTTGTAAGTTCACCTTGACTATCTGTGTCCTGAGTTATTCTTAATAATTCAAGTTCAGCTTGTGAAGGTTCAATGGCATCTCCACCACATTGTTCAATAGCTAAATCTATTACTTGTAACATATCTAACGTTGTTCTTATTAAAACTTGTAATTGTATTAGATCATTACTTAATGTGGCTATTCTATTTCTAGCATTACCTAACTTATTTTGAGCTGTTATTCTAGCTTGGGTAACTGGTTCTTTTGAGAAACCAATTAATTGAATAGCTGTTAATGCAGCAATAGCAGCGGACACAACGCTAATAACTACTTTTGAACCAACCAAAACAACGTTAAGAGCTTTTACCGTATTATAGATTACTTTTAAAGCTAGGGTAAATTTATTTCTAGCGGCAATTAATTCATTTAACTTTTCTTCTGGTGGGCATACTTTATTTAGGGTATTTACTTTATTTGTAGCAAATTGGTATAATTGATTCATTCCAAATTGAATTCCCTGACGTAAAATAGCTGGTAGTAATCTATTTTTTATGTCTTTTATTCTTGTATTAACTAAAGATTTTAAACCATCTCTACCTAATTCATTTAAATTAGCTCTTACTTTTTTAATATTTCTAGCTCTTTGAATAATACCATATTCTACACCAACATCTACTAATTGGGAATCTATACAATCAATTTGTAAAGTTTTTTTAAAAACTCCTGCTTTGTTATTTTCTTTTCTTATAATGTAAAAATCTTCTTTATTAGTAGGTGGAATTAAACCAGTTGGAGGGGTTACTACCACTTTTATATAATTTTGAAAATCTTCACTGACTTGTTCATCAGTGTAATTTGTTGGGGTATCATCAGCAAAAGTTGAAAAATCTACTAATGGTTGAGGAGGTGTTTCATCATCATCATTTTCTGTTAAAATACTAAATGGATAAGGTATTAATAAAGTAGCTTCTCCATTTAAATTAGTTCTAGCTTTAGGAAAATAAGGTATTATTAAATCTTTTCCATATCTTGTTTCTACAAGAGTAGATTCAGAATTTAAAATCTCTGCTGCAACACCTAAAGGTAAATTAGTAAATGAATCTGTATAATAATCTTTTATTGTTATGTAAAAAGGTGAAGGTATAAAGACTGTTAAACCTTGTACCCTTTGACCAGCTTTTAAAGAAATTAAATTTCTATCTTGAGCTAAAGCTTCATTAATTTGGTTTAACTTAAATTCTTGCTGAGCTACAGGATCAATATCTATTAACTTACCACTAGAATCAAAGTTACCATTAGCTGTTAGAACGGTAATTTTTTCATTAACACTTTGAGATTGTCTAACTTCATTTTTAGGAATTTCAACATCAAAACCAGGAACAATAGTAGATTTTATTTTTATTTTGTGAAATTTTATTTTTTTAATTTCATTTAAAATTTTTAATATCTTAACTTTATCTATGTTATTTTTAAGGTTAGTTTGCTCTGTTATAATAGAAAAGATTTGATTAAAAAATTTAGCTTTTTCTTCTTCAGTTTTATTAACTTCATTTTGTATTTCAGCTATTTGTTGTTTATTTAGATTTTTTATGTCACTAAATAAATCTTGTGTTTCAGATTTTAAAAATCTTGCAACATCTCTTACATCTACTTTTCCTAAAATTTTACCTGCTATTGTATCTTCTTTTATAATAGATTTACTTGTGAATGAGTTATATTGGTCCATAGCTTTTTGACCAACATTTTGAGCTTTTTGTTTAAAATCCTCAGTCTTGCTTTTAATTGTAGATAAACTACCTGAAGCTTTAGTTACAAATTTAGAAGAAACTTTTATCTCTTTATTATCACCTGATAAAGGATCTGTAATTTGTCCAACAACTATTCCTGAATTATTAGTTCCCATTATATTGTTTTTACAGTTTTAGAATTTAAAGTAGATAAACCTTCTTTTTTTATTTTTCTACAAATTGATTGAAGTGCTAAAGCTTGATTTTCTAAATCACTACTAGATTTAACTACGTCCCTTCCTATTTTTACACCAGCGACTTCAGGTGCTTCAACTATTTCTCCTATTGTACCTCCTTCAGTTAAAGTTTTTGTAATAAAAGCATCAGAAAAATTTTCAACAGCTTCAATTAAATTTCCTAATAAAAGTATCAATTGATCACCTTTAACTACTGGAGAATTAGCTTTTTTATTGCCTAATAGAATTATAGATGAATCAACTATAGTAACTGAAGTAGAAAGATTTAAACTTCCGTTTGAGTT
>MDTC01053616.1_pt1 | contig 15248 bp, 19 predicted proteins | sample 811181 | NCBI WGS metagenome assembly MDTC01 (sample SAMN05326644, study PRJNA326480) | marine metagenome | isolation source: seawater | place: Pacific Ocean: North | collected 2011 | reverse complement strand
TTTGTTCAAACATTTAAATTTATTATATTTATCATTAAGGTCTCCTAATAAACCTCTAATAGGCATCCCATGTAAACTTTTACTAGTGGAGCTTTTGAAATTATTACAATCAGTATGAGCGTCAATCCATACTACTACATTATTTTTTGATCTAGATGTTAATCCTGATATAGTTCCTAAAGAAAGACTATGGTCTCCACCAACAAAAAAATTAAAATTTTTTGGATTTAAATTTTTAACTTTATTTTTTATAGTAATTAGATTATTATTAATATTAAAGTTGTCTAGTTTTATTGAATTAAAATTAGAATTAGTTAATAATTCATAAATTAATTTTGGACCTTTATTTACTCCTTTCAATTTTTGACCTTTATTAAGAGGTATTCCTAAAACTGATATTGGTTTTCTAAACATTTAATATATAATGGTCTAATTCTTTATATCTTAAATGTATATAATGTATTTATAACTTGATAATGTATAACAAAATTACATACGGTGGCAAATTTTTATCTGTACCCGATTCACCATCAGAACTTATTGTATGACTATGGTTCTCGACATGATCTGTATGCTTTCCTCGAGTATATTCATGTTCATTATCGTTATCAGACCCTTGACTACCGTGGCTACCTCCACTTCTATCCTTGTGTTCAAACATATATATATCATTATAATGATGTTGATGTTTACCAGCTTCAGTAGTAGACCCACCATGGTTATGTGTTACTACAATAGCATCCTTGCTACCACCCGTTTCTCCAAATCTAGAATTATTGTAACCATAAATAAATCTTCCTTTTAAATCTGGAGTAACATAATCTTCATTATTTGAATCTTTAACAGTAGTACCATTACATATAGCCCATCCTTCAGGAGCTTCTTTTCCGTTAAATGCAACAATTGTTCCTCTTGGTAATAAATTAAAAGAACCAGTTACATTTAAGTTACTAGGTATGTTTAAAGTTCCAGGTAATGTTAAACCGTTTTCTGATTGTAATTTGTTAGCTATAGTTGCCAATGATCTTATTGAATCAATATCTCTTTTGTATTCTTCTAATAGTTTTTTTTCCATACTAAGATCTGTCATTTTTTCTATAGTATTTTTATTCATGTATAAAAAAATTATGGCAATAAATATTATCACTACTAAATTGTATTTCATATAATATAAAAGACAAATTATTATAATTTTATAATGTATAACAAAATTACATAAGGTGGTAAATTTTCATGAGCATGACCAGAACCTACATTTCCTGTAGCTCCTCCATGATTATGTTCTCCAGCCGTATCACTTCTATATTCATGGTCAAGCGTTTGACAACCAGTATCATTATCCGAACCTACAGGAACGAAACCTCCACCTGCAGCATCGTTTGGGTGATGTAAATCATCAACTTTACAGGCTTGTGGATTATGACTATGTTTAGAAGTATTTTTAATAGAATGATTATGAACTGGTAAGTGCTTTGTTTGAAGTGTGACGGTTGCTCTACCTCCCTTGTTTCTTAATCCAGAATTATTGTAACCATAAATAAATCTTCCTCTTAAATCTGGAGTAACGTAATTTTGATTATTTAAATCTTTAACAGTACCACCATTACATATAGCCCATCCTTCAGGAGCTTCTTTTCCGTTAAATGCAACAATTGTTCCTCTTGGTAAATAATTAAAATTCTTATCAACTATCAAATTTCCACCTACTTTTAAATTGCCGGGAATTGTTAATTTTCCTTTTTGTAATTTTACTGCAATTTCAGATAAGTTTTTAATAGCTTCTAAATTTATATCTTTTATATCAATCATTTCTTTTGTATCAACCATTTTTTCTATAGTATTTTTTTTATTCAAATATAAAAAACTTAAAATAATTAATATTAATAATAGGAAATTATAACAAAATATTAATTTCATATAATACTAATGACAAAATATTATGTTTTCATAATATAAGTTAATGCATAATAAGGTTGGTAGTAATCATTATTTGAGCCAGTAAATTTAACATTATGACTATGTTCACTACTACCTTTCATTGATGCCATTATATCAGAATAAGTTCCGTCATGTGATGTAGCTTGAGTATGAGCTGCAATTGGTCCAAAACGCCCTTTACGGCCATCAACAAACAATTTTTGATTATGACTATCACACCAAGTATGATCTTTACATGAAAAAGGCATATTGTGTGTATGGCTACCATCATTAACACGTTCGTTCTTTTCATTAAAAGCACCTGTTGTAGTCTCAAAACTTGGTAAATTTACTGTATCAATTTTTTCTGAACCACCTATGTCGGTTGCTCTAAAATTATCTTCATTTGTTGCTCCCATAATAAATTTTTTTTTTAAATTTGGTGTACCTTTAGTACCATCACATATGAGCCATCCTTCAGGAACTCTAGTTCCTTTAAATGCAACAATTGTTCCTGCTGGTAAATAATTAAAATTCTTATCAACTATCAAATTTTCACTTACTTTTAAATTTCCACTTACTTTTAAATTGCCGGGAATTGTTAAACTTCCTTCTTGTAATTTTACTGCAATTTCAGACAAGTTTTTAATGGCTTCTGGGTCTATTTCTTTTAGATCAATCATTTTTTCTATAGTATTTTTATTTGAATATAAAAAAATTATAATTATAAATATAATTACTAATAAATTGTAATCCATATAACTTAATTTATAAAAAAAATTGATAATATTTAGGTAAAAAAATTAATGATTCCAGTATGTCTAAAAAACGTCGTTATAATGAGATTGTTTCAAATATAATAGGTGAACCAAAAAAAATCGTTTTACTGGGAGATGGTTGTATAGGTAAATCTACTTTTTTCCAAAAAATGGATAAATTAACAGATGAAAATTATAGATTTTCAAAAAAATATAAAGCTACTGACAACTTTGATTTTAAAAGGATTAATATTAAAACTTCTATAGGCACTGTTATAGTTGACCTTTGGGATACTGCAGGGCAGGAAAGTAGAGGTGGTATGTTAAGAGATGCATATCTCAAAGGTGCCGACGGTGTTTTACTATTATATGATTTATCTGAACAAAGAACTAAAGATAACATTCAAAAATGGTTAGAACAAATAAAAAAGGTATCACCAAATGTACCTGTTGCAGTTTTAGGAAACAAGTGTGATAAATTTAAAGATTTACAGCAAACAAAAGCTGTTAAAATTAGAGAATGCAATTTAGAGAATTGGTATGGTTCCAAAACGATAAAAAATTTTTTAATATCAATAAAAGAAGATACACACATTAAATTTACTAGTCCTCTATGGTTTGGTAATGAAAATATTAGTGAAGAAGATGGTTGTCTAATAGGATTAGAATATGTTTTGAAATCATTATTCAAAGAAGAGATTTCAATAGAATATTAAAAATTGAAAGCTAATTGTTTTTTTATTTAAATAAAATGATAATGAATTGTAATCATTTTATAGTTAAATTTATTAAAGATGTATCTGATCCATCTAATACAACTGAAAAAGTCAATGCAAATTTGAGACTAGAGGAATCAACAATTGATTCTCCTGCCGCAATATTGATTAAAAGTACAGACGAAAATAATGAAGAAGGTGAAACCTTATTATATAAAATAATTTCTAAAAATTTTGCTGAAATAGAATTTAATGATTCAAAGCTAACTATACTTTTAAAATATAATATATATAAATCTATGATTGAATTTGATGAAAATAGTTCAAGTGCATATAAGAACTTTAAAAATAATCTTCAAGAATTAATTAATTCAAAGCTTGAGACAAAATATTATTCAAACGGAAAAATAATGTACACAGGAGAAGTTTTAGAATTAGAAAATAAATCATCTATTTTCCACGGTAAAGGAATATTATATTTTGATTCTGATGAGTTAAGTAAAAAATATTCTGGCGAATTCGAAAACGGAGAATATGATGGTGAAGGTAAATTTTACTCAAAAGAAAAAAATTTATATTTGAGTGCAAACAGAATTAGTAAAGGTATTCCACTTAAAAGAGGAAAATTGAATATCAACTTTAAAAATAATAAACAAACTATTGATGTTGATTTTAATAGTTTATGGAAATCATTTAATCTGAATGATAAAGAAACGATTAAAAAATTTGTTGATAATGATAACTTTGTAAAAAAGGTTACAAACTTTTATTGGTCAGAAACTGAAAAAGATATTGATGATGTATTATTTGAACAAAAATCTTTGGAGGAACAAAATCTAATTTTATTAAACGAATTGAAATTGCTAAGACATGAAGTGTTAGAATTGAAAAATAATAAACCAAAAGTTTACGATGATGCTGTCAATAAGCTATTCGATGCTATCACTGATCTTACAGGAATGTTTATTAAAGATCTTTTCACAAATATTATTAAATTAGGGGAAATATTTGTGGTTCTATCACTGCTCTTTAAATTTTTATTAATTTTTAAAGAAAAATTGATTTATTAATTTATAATGACCAAAAGATTATTGGTAATGGAATTATATAGTGAAGAAACTGAACATACTTTTAACTCAAGTAATATTACTGTTGAGGGTGATAAAGTATTTCAAAATATCGAATCTTACCGTGATATCTCAAATGAAGACCAACTACAAGCTATTATCGAAAATTTAGTATTAAACAGAGGATTTATATTAGATACTAATAAAAGTAAAGAACTGAAACTGGTCAATCCAACTGAACCTGAAACAACTTATTATATTTGGCTAGATAGTTTGGGTATTAAAAAAGAAACAAAAAGATTTGTAGGAAATATCAGTTAATAACATCTATTTATTTTTTTAATTTAAAATACCTATGGTATCAATAATGCAAGAAAATAAATTTTATTCTAAATATTTGAAATATAAAAATAAATATTTAAATTTAAAGAAGTCAATGAAAGGAGGTTTAATTGCTATAACTAACAGTAAAAATTTTTCCAATTGTCCTGAAAATTCTATTTATATACCAGAATTTTGTAATAACGAAGGCTTCAGTTGTCTAAAAAAAGATGGGTTCTGTTATGATACCAATAATAACAAAGGCGATAAATATATAAGTGAATCTATAGTTAACAAGATTTTTTCTACTGTGGGAAAAGCTGTTATTATTAAATTATCATCTGTTACAGGAAAAAAATTTGTTGTTCCTATTTCGAAAGCATTAATGCCTGGAGCACAGTCTACTATATTTACTTTAACTGATTTTTCAAATAATCCAATTGATAAATTATTAAGATTAACTAATAGTAGTGATGTTACTGAAAAATTTCAAAACTTTTTAAATACAAACCCAGATTTTGAAGATGTCAAAAAATACTTTCCAAAAATTAATTCAAGATATGACAGTTTTAAAGGTATGGAATTACAATATGAATTAAGAAATATTAAACAAATTAATACTTTGTTTGATTATGGTAGATTTAAAATTGAACTAAATAATAAAAGCGATGGATTTCTTTTAGAAGATGTTAATCCTGTAGGAACTTATATCCCTTCTCCTCCTGGAAAAAGAATAACAAATAAAACAGGAACTTATTCTATAATTGAAAATTGTAATGGAGGTGATTTATTTGATAGAGTTGAAACAAATAATTATAAAAATATAAATAATTTACAAGCAATCATAAAAAATATTTTAATTGGAATTAAAGGTATTCATGACTTAGGATATGTTCACGTAGATTTAAAACCAGAAAATATTGGAATGTTTTACTCTCTAACAGAAACTTTACCTAATTTTGTTACTGAGATTGATAGACATTCGGAAATTAGAATATTAGACTTTGGGCATGCAAATTATGAAGGTTCAATTGGTGTTGCTGGATCATTAAGCTATATGTCACCTGATATGGAATCTGCATATTATTCGAGAACAAAAAAAGTTATCTCAAAACCAGACGACATGTTTTCTATGGGGATTTTAATGTATGAATTAATACATAAATTCGTACCTTTTAAAGGTGAAATAATTGAACATTCAAATACTCCTATGATAGAAGATGACAAAATTTCTCTAAGTGTAGGATTTTCTCGTGACCCAGGTGATGATATTTTTATAATAACTTATAAAAATGATAAAAAAACTGGAAGGTTTAAAATTTCTTGGTTTGAAGATAATATCTTTACAATAACAAATTTTAATATAATTAGAGTTGAATCAACAATATATTCTTGTGACAAATACATTGTTATAATAGAAGATGAAAAAGTAAGAACTTACGATGTTACTATTGATCCTTTTAAAGAGCTAAATCTTAATTCGGAAGTAATTGATTTATTAGAAGGCTTACTTAAATTAGATGAAGATGAAAGAATGACAGTAGACCAAGCTTTAGATAGCTCGTTTATAAAAAATAGAAAAGAGACAAGCGAAGATAAAAAGTCATTTGAAGAAGAAACATACGAAATAATTAAATTAGAACCTCAGTTCAAGAATAAAAGTACTGAAGATAAAGATTCTGATTCAACTTTACCTCCATCAAAAAAACTTAAATTTGCACCAAAAAAAAAATGAAATTAATTTATAAAAAACATATCGTTTATTAATAATGTCGACTCTAAATATAAATGGCGATAATAATGATCCTTATTATAGATACAAAATGCCTTTGTTAATTTCAAGACAGGCTGGAAGAGGAAATGGGTGTTTTACAATGATAGAAAACTTACCTGATGTAACTAAGTCTTTAAATCATCCAGCTACTATAGTTTTAAAATATATGGGAAGTTCTTTAGGTTCAAATACAACAGAATCAAAGTTCACAATTAATGGACATTATACTTCAGAGGACCTTATTAAAATATTATATCAATATATAAATTCTTTTGTAATGTGTCCAAGTTGTAATATTCCAGAGCTAATTCCTTCTTTTGAAGGTAAAAAGAAAAACAAAAAATTAATACTTACTTGTGGGGCATGTGGCAACTGCTTTATAAAAAATCACTCTTCTAAAGATGAAGAAAAGGGAGTAGATTTAATTCTCAAACATTTGGAAACAAATGAGTGGAAAATAAATAAAGGGACTATTGTTGAGCAATCAGATGTATTTGATCCTTTTTTAAATAATTTTGGTTAGGATAAAATTTTGTTTTATAATTTATAAATGATAAATTTACCTTTAGAAATAATTGATTATATTTTTATGTTTGATTATTCCAAATATAAAAATTACAACAAATGTGTTTTAGAAATAAATCAAAGAATTACTCAGAAAAAATTAAAAAAAAAGTTAATTGACTCTATATTTTTTGTATCAAATGGTCCTTTCTATAGAGTTCCCGGAAAGTTTAATGATAACTCAAATATTTATTTATTAACAAATATTATAAGAAATAACTTTTGATATATAATTAACAAAGATGTAAGCAGAAATAGGATTAGATAGTCTAAAAAACTCATGAGTCAAATATTTAAATGCACTGGAGAGATTACCATGTATTATGATCAAAAATAAGCTTCTAATTGGACCAAAAATTCCTTCTGTGAATAGTGGTTCTAAAGAAAAGTTTTTATTTCCCATTGAATCTCCTCTAATCAAAGTATTACCAAGTTTAAAAAAAAAGAAAGAATAAATTAAAAAAGATATTAATATTTTCATAATTAAATTTAATTAGACTTTTTAAATTTTAAATAAATTTAATTTCCTTTAAGATAAGAAATTTCACCAAGTTTGAAAATTCTAGTTAGGATAATATAAATGAATAAAACCAAGAAGAAACGAGTAAATTCATCTTGGAAATCGCTAATTCCTGATTTTTTGTAAATAAAGAATGCTATACAACTTACTCCAACTCTTATAGCTAAAAGATAAACTTCATTGAATTTCTTATTTTCATTTTCTTTTGTATATATATATTTTGAAATAAATTTCCCGATAAAATGACGTAATAAAGCTACGGCTTCTGAATCGATTATTACAGTAAATGGACTATTAAAAAATTGATTGATTACGTTAGTAACAATATCCATGGGTATATATTATATTAGAAATAATTAAATAAAAATATTTAATTATTGTAAATATTAAATAATAATAAGATAAAAAAATTATAGTTCTTTTTGTAAAATTTATAATATAATATTCATTAAATTTGACAAATAAATTTGAAATTAAAAAAGGGACTATTAGACCAAATGTTATTATATAAGAAATAAAATACCACAAGAGTGCTATAATAGTAGACTGATTATTATCAAAATAATAATTTAGAAATAATGTTTCTCTCTTAATTATTTTCTTTCGACAATAAATACATTTTATTTTACTTTTTTCAACTAAATTATTAAAACATTTTTCATGTATAATAAAATTACAATCGCAAGATTTTACTGGTAAATAAATTTCTTTACAGTCTTCATGGCAGATTACACATGCCATATATTATTTATCAAAAGCTTTAATTTTTAAGTAAAACGCCAATTATTAATTTCTATTTAAAAAATGATAAACTTTGATAAATATTTTCAAAGTATAATTAATGTCATTAAAAGTTTACATGTACAAATATGATAATATTTTACCAATTATATTATTAGCTTCTAAGACAAATTCTGATATTGAAGAAGAATTATATAATAACTATTATTTAAATTTTTATGAAATATTATATTCTAAAGAACTAATTAATGATGATTCCATTTTGATATTTTGTAATTTTAAATCGGATACTATGAAAAAACAATTACAAGTACAAGGAAGTGTAAAGTCTGATAAAGATATTTTAAATGATTTGAATAATAGTATCAATAATACAGATTTTGTAGTAGACAAAATAATTACTCAAAACAATGCAAATTATTTATTAGAAATTAATGATAAAATTAAAATTAAGACTACTAATGTTAAACTAAATTTTTTAGACAAACTAAATTAATTTTTTTTGTTTATTTATTTAATGAAAGAAAAAGTTATAAAATTTATTAATTTATTAACAGAAAACAAATTTAGTGATAATATTTCCGAAGAAAATTACAGTTTTATTAAATATTTGATAAAATTAGGGATGATTAAATTTAATAATTTTAAAAGTTTACTTTTACAATCTAAAAATATTGTAGATAAAATGAATTACAATTTTTATTGTTTTAGTAATGATTTTTTTAATTTTAAAGAAAAAACAGATGTAGATTATGGAAGAATAAGAACAGAATTATTTAATATACCTACTTTCAATAAAGCTGATGCAAATGAATTAGTTTCTGAGATAAGTCAAATAAAATTCAGATTTTTATACGAGCTAAAATTTGAAAAATTTTCTATTAATCTTTTCTTTTATGATAAAGTAAGAGATGAAAAATTATACCTTTCTTTGGCGAAAATTGTTTATTTATTCGTAAAAACTTTTGATAATGGGTCTTTTTTAAATTACAATATTCGTTTTCTGTTGATTGATTTTCCTAGAAAACTTGATCAAAAAATTAGTAAAAGTAAAAATGACTTTAAATTATTAAGCAACAAAGGTTTTTACAATAATTCTTCGGGAATAAATAATCATAATAGAAAAGAATTAGTAGTTACAAGGAAGAGTGGAATAAATGGATTATTAATACACGAGTTAATTCATATGTTAGGATTAGATTTTGGTTATGATTTATATTCTAAAACAATTACAAATATTGAAAATTGGGAAACAGATTGGATTAATGAAAATAATATTTTAAAAACTAATAATAACATAGAATCATTCGTAGAAGGAATATGTAATAGTAACACAAGTTACTATCTTTCTATATATAATGCAATTATATTAAATAGTAAATTAAAAACAGACAAGATAAATAAATATTTTAAATATTTCTTATATATAGAATTTATTTACAGTTATATTAATTGTGTCAGATTATTTAACTATTTTGAAAAAGAATATTATAATGATATATTTAATGATAGTAAAAATAGATTCTACTATCAAAATGCATATGTGTTTGAATATGTAGTTTTAAGAATGTTTATTATAAGTGATTATTATAACTTGTTATTTAAGAAAATGCTAAAGTACAATTTTAACAAATTAAATAAAAAAAATGATAACAAAAATTTACAAATAGAATTAAATAAGAACTTATTAAAAATCGTTAAAACAAAAAAATTAGAATATGATTTTAATTTTATTTCAAATATCTTATTGAAATATTATGATAATAATTATATTGAATACTTTGCAACAAATTTAAATATTTAAAAATATTAATTAAAAATAAAATATAGTTAATTAATATAAAATATGTCTTTGGTTATTTTAAGTTATAATTTACTTAAAGATTCTGTTGAATCTGAATTTAAGATCAGTTTTAATATAATTCAAAATTCTGGAATTGAATATATATTAAGATATCCAAGTAACCCAATCCTTGACTGTCAATTTGTCAATTTTGATCAACAACCTATAAATTTAGTTGTTTTTAAAATTTTAAAATTAATTGAAGAAGATGAATATGGAATTAATACGAGAATAGAATTAATTAAATTTAAAAATTGGATAATAAAAATAATAAATCTAAAAGGTAGCGGGGATAATTTGTGTATTTAGTAAATTATGAATATATTCAGAATAAAAAGAATTTTGGTATATATAATTAGAATCAATTTTATTTAGATTATATCCGTTATTCATAAAATTATTTTTAGTTGAATTGATAACTATTGATGAATTTAAATAATCTTCAATATTAAAAAGAAATTTTTTTGCACCAAAATTAATATCTATTCCATATGGTAAATTTAAGTTCACTATTACCTTTAATTTATTTTGAGTAAGAATTATATCTTGTCCATAAGAAAAGGGAATATTTAAATTTTCTCCATTTAGTGTCACAAAGATTTTATATTTGTATTTATCTAAATATTTCAATCCTAAACCAAATGTATCACCTCTTTTAATGTTATTAGGTAAAAATATTATTTGACTATCTATTTCTAATCTACTTTCACAAACATTTAATCCAAAAGAATTTTCAATTCCAAAAGCTACTTTGTTTAAACTCTTTTCTGCGTTAGAGAATCCTATTAACAAAGATTCATTATTTCCAAAAGTTCTAAACTTTATTGAATCAATTTTTACCTCAAAATAAAAAATATTTGATGTTAAAATTTTAAACTTATCTTCTTTAATGATACCTATAGTAAAAGGAATAGAGCTATTTGAAGGATGAGGTAAAATATAATTACTATATATGAAATGTGAACTTTCTTTTCCATTTAAGATATATCTATTAGATGGATATGTTCTATCACTTACTCTAACAACTTCATATTTCTCTGGAATGTGATTAGTTTGTAAAAATCTTATTTGAGGGTATAGGTTTATAAATTGTAAATATATATTATCATATTCAATATTCAAATTTGAAGTAAAAAAATAAGATTTAAAAATATTGTTCGATATAAATGTAAAAAATTTTAAATCTTTTAAAAATAATTTTAACAAAACTTCAGGTTTTATAAACATGAGAACTCTAATTTTCCAGTTCATTATTTTCTCTATTATATTATAATATGAATTATTTTATTGGTTTATTAATTAGTTTAATTTTTATTTGTGTATTAAAATTTTGCTCAAAAAAAAGTGAACCTTTTGTTAACAGTGCTCCTGTTAATTATAAAATTACTAGGAAAAATCCTAATTACAAAAAACCTTGTTTAGAGAAATTAATTCTTAGCAGACCAAATAAATGTTTTTCTTGTGAAAGAGAAATTTTAAAAAATTACGGTAAAGATTATCTTAATTATGCCTTTCCAGGTAAGTGTTTTGCATGTGAGAAGGAATCTAAAAATCCTATACATGAAGGACCAACAAAATGTTTCTCTTGTAAAAATTGATTTATTAAATAGTTGATTTATAAATCATCCATTTAATATGACATCTACTAATATTGAAATAAATAATTTCTTCGATTATATATACCCCGAAGATCAAAGTTACAGGCTCTGTGGAGGAGAAATTTCAGTTGATATTGAAGCTGATAAATGTATCCTTATTCCAAAAAAAGAAGTTGGAAATTCGCATATTGTTTTCCAAGACTATCTGTTAGATGAAACTTTTAAAAAAGAAATACTAAATTATCCAATTAGTAACTCGGAATTAATTTTATATGATTATAGTTCTAATGTTATAGGAAAATATATTTCAACAAGAGAAAATAATAAATCTGGTAATTTAAAAAATTTATTACCAACTAATAAATTCCTTTCTGAGATAAAATTACCAAAAATTAAGAATAACTCAGAATCTATTCATTTGATAATCAACAATTATCTTGCAATTGATGAAGTAATTCTAGAGGATTCTATTAAATTTATGATAGTTGAAGACTTTAAGAAATTTATTTCTGTCAATAATAGTATTAATTTTAAAAATGTTAAACTGTTTATTAAAAAAGATGTTTATGATCTTTTTGAAAAATACATAGGTAATAGAGAATATTTTGATACTGTTTTTAAAGAAATTATTATTAGTGGTAATGTAACTAAAAGTTCATTAGAGTATTTATTGGGAAAGGAATTAAACTTTTCTGATGTATCTTTTCAAAAGCATTTAATTTTTGAAAATGACGTTGATATTATTTCAGTATTATCTCCATATACATCACCTAAAACTTATTCAATTATTGGAAGAGGCGATAAAACACTCCAATTAAATATTTATCAAAACAGATCGTCTAAACAAAAGCAAGTTTTAATAAAATTTTTATGTTTATTAAATCAAGATAGATCTGTTGACTTAAGTTCAGAATTGAAATTAAAGTATATTACATCCGAACATAAAAATAGTGATAATAACTTTGATTATGAGATTATAAAAACAAACAAAATATTTTTCAAATATACTAAGAATAATTTATTATCATCTTATAAAGAAAATATATTATTTATGAATAATATAAATCAAGCACTAAAAAATAAGAAGATATTAAATTTAATTAAGGAAAATGCAATTGATATTATTAAATATCTTTTTACAAAATACGATGCAAATGACTTCTCAATGATTGAAAATAATTATGAAGAAGGTATAGGTGATTTTTTAAATTTGATTAATGATTTAAATTTGAAAACCTTTAAACTAATTCAAGACACCCTAAAACAACAAATTTCAACTGAAGATCTTAATTTTAGTAATAATGTAAACTTTTATGGTGATTATATGAATTTGACTCCTAATCTCGGAAGAAATATGACAGTTTATAATTAATTTAAAATATAAATAATCTAAAGTTTTATATTATGTATATTTTATTAGGATCAGGAAAACCTCAATGGAAGATCTTTAGACATAATGGACCTATGTTTCCTCCAGAATATGTCCCACATAAAACACCTATAATTTTTAGAGGAGAAGAATTTATATTACCTTCTTTGGCTGAAGAATATGCTACTTTATATGCAAAATATATAAATACCGATTATGTTAACAAACCTAAATTTAATAAAAATTTTTTTAATGATTTTAAAAAAGTTTTACCAGATAATTTAAGAAAGTCTAGTATTGAAGATTTTGACTTTTCTTTAATTAAAAATTATATTGAAAACGAAAATCAGAAAAAAAAAGATATGTCAAAAGATGAAAAGGATAAAATAAAACTTAAGAATATAGAGCTGGAAGAACCATATAAATACTGTGTCATTGATGGTTCTAAAGAAACTGTAGGAAACTTTAAATTAGAACCTCCTGGAATTTTCTTAGGAAGAGGCGAACATCCTAAAATTGGAAGTATCAAAAAGAGAATTAAACCGGAGGACATTACTTTAAATTTAGACAAGACTGCACCAATTCCTAAGATAAATGTTCCAGGTGAGTGGGGAAATATCATTAATGATGATAGTGTAATTTGGTTAGCAACTTGGAAAGATGAAATTACTGATAAAAATAAATATATTTTTACTTCAATGGATTCTATTTTCAAATCAAAATCAGATGAATCTAAATTTAATTTAGCAAAAAAATTAAAAAGAAAAGTGAATTCGATAAGAAACTCTTATGAAGAAAAACTAAATAGTGAAGATGAGAAGACTAGACAATTATCTACAGCTTTATATTTTATAGACAAGTTTGCTCTCAGGGTGGGAGGTAAAAAAGATAAAAAAGAAGAAGCAGATACAGTTGGTGTAACATCTTTAAGAGTTGAACATATTACTTTAATTCCTCCTAATGTAGTCAAACTTGATTTTTTAGCTAAAGATTCTGTAAGATATTGTAAAAAAGTAAAAGTACCAAAGCCTATTTATGATAATTTAGAAAATTTTATTAGAAATAAAAATAATAAAGACCAATTATTTAATATGATAAGTGCAAGCTCAATGAATGATTTTCTAGAGACATACATGAAAAATTTAACAGCTAAAGTTTTCAGAACTTACAATGCCTCATTCTTATTTCAAAAAGAACTTGATAAAATTAATGAAGATAAGGTGATGTCAATACATGAAAGTGAAAGGATTAATTATCTTATTAATTTATTTCATCAAGCAAATACTGAAGTTGCTTTACTTTGTAACCACCAAAAATCATTAACTGGTGATATTGAAAATCAAGTTGAAAAAATTAATAAAAAATTAAAAGAATTAAAGAAGAAGAGAGATAAATACAAAGATAAGAAGGACAAAGAAAGATTATTAAAAACAGAAAGTAAAATTAAATTATTAAAATTAAAGAAAAACAATAAAATAAATCAAAAAACAGTATCTCTTTCTACTTCAAAAAATAATTATATAGATCCTAGAATTGTTTATGCTTTTATTAAGAAATTTGATATTCCAGAAGATAAAATACTTTCACAAACAGAATCAAAAAAGTTTAATTGGGCAAACTCTGTGGAAAAAGATTATAGATTTTAATATATGGACTTATTAATTTTAAATACAAAAATTTTATCATTTAATAAACCTACTTCAGAGTTTGAAGTTTATTGTTTTGCTCATAATATTTCTTGTTTACCTTTAATTGTTCAAACATTAATAAATAAGTCAATAAAAAAAATTCATATTTTGGGAAATAATGAAATAATATCAGGTGTTTCTGTTTTTGAGGTAAATAAAGCTTTTTATGAAGAAAACGGAATAACAGTTATCGAGATTCCGTATCAAGAAAAAATAATTCATACAAAGATTGAATCAGATTTTATCTTAAGTTGGTTCATTAAAAAAGGAGTTAATAAATTAGTAATAATTAGTCCTCTTTTTCATATTTTAAGGTCTACTATGACTATAATAACATCTGTTATAGATAATAATTATAAAATAAATATCATA
>MDTC01064509.1_pt1 | contig 15249 bp, 14 predicted proteins | sample 811181 | NCBI WGS metagenome assembly MDTC01 (sample SAMN05326644, study PRJNA326480) | marine metagenome | isolation source: seawater | place: Pacific Ocean: North | collected 2011 | reverse complement strand
TAGAGACATCAATACGGCAAGCATTAATGATAGAAGTTTTTTACTCATCTACCTATTCTCCTTTATGAACGGGCAAGTGCCCGTACTTAGTTTATTTAATTATCACCAAAAATTTTAGTCGATTTAAGTTTAAAATTAACAAATTTAAAACTCTCACCAATTCGGATGATTATGGAATAATACCACAATTTCAGAAAATGCAATAATTTGAGAAACATAGATGAAACAATTTTGAAACAAACACTTGTAAAAGGTAACAATCAAGGATATATTTACTAAGTTATTCATATAGAATAATATTTCTGAGATTTGAACTATATTTAGTTTTATATTATTAACTAGTTGCGATAGGGAAATTTAAGTTATGGCCTTCAGAGACATATTAGCTACCGTATATACCAATTATATATTCAGGAGATTTCTTTTTTTCCTTTTAATAATATGGATAGCAAGCACAGCAATTTTTTTAATACCTAGACTTTCAGGGCAAGATCCCGTTAAAGAGAAGCTTCTACTTGAAGCTCAAAGAGGTGGTCATATGCAGGCAGGTCTAGAGGAAATGGCTGCAGAATATTCTAGAAAATTTGGATTGGATAAGCCTCTTATTGTTCAGTATGGTAATTATATGGCAGATTTAGTCAGATTCGATTTCGGACCTTCTATTGCGTATTTCCCCAAGTCAGTTAATTCGTTGATCGGAGATTCTGTTATATGGACTTTTGGTTTGCTTGCTGTTTGTACCTTCATAGCATTTTTTGTTGGTACTATTGCAGGGGCTTTACTAGGTTGGCCTAAGTCACCAAACTTTCTTCAGTATATTTTTATGCCAATACTTACACTTGCAGCTATACCGTATTACTTACTTGCACTTGTATTAATTTACATTTTTGCATTTAACCTCGACTGGTTTCCGCTTTTTGGTGGATATTCGGTTGCAACTCTTCCTAGGTGGGAACTTTCATTCACAATAGATGTTATTCACCACGCAATCTTGCCGGCAGCTTCAATTGTTCTTGCTTCATTAGGTTTTTGGGCGCTTGGAATGAGAGGCATGATGGTTACTAATCAAGGAGAGGACTTCATGATAGCAGCAGAAGCGAAAGGTTTAAGAAGTACAAGATTATTCTTTAACTATGCTGTAAGAAATGCCGTTCTTCCCCAAACTACGGCATTAGCTCTTTCACTTGGAACAGTATTTACTGGATCAGTTTTAGTTGAAGTAATTTTTAGATATCCAGGCTTAGGTAATACCCTTTATCAAGCAATCAAATTAAACGACTTCTTTGTTATCAGGGGAATGATATTTATTGTAATAGTAACCCTAGGTTTGGCTACTTTTATTATAGATGTTACTTATCCTCTATTAGACCCTAGAGTAAGCTATAAGAAAGGAGGTTAAATTATGACTACTGTTGCTGAGAATACAAGTCAAGATTTAACTAAAAAATCTTTTAAAAGAAGATTAGAAGATTTTGGTAGGTATGTAAGAAGAAATCCTTCCTTGGGCGTAGGCATAGGATTGTTAGCTGCCCTGCTACTATTTGTAATAATTGGATATGCAACTTATGAGGTTGAAAGATTTAGGCCGTTAAGTGGTGGCCCAGACCTTGCTCCATTTGAAAGCGATCCTTACAATCCAGGGACAAGATCCGGAGGCTATATCTTAGGAACAGATCGTCAAGGTAGAGATGTAATGTCTGTAATGATAGCTGGAATACCGTTGACTTTGCAGATAGGACTAATAGCTGGCCTAATTGGTATTTCTGTTGGAACTGTACTCGCATTTATTGCGGCATATTATGGAGGATGGGTGGATCAGGTTATTAGCACAATAGTGGACGTTGGATTGACCATACCAGGAATTCTTATATTAATTGTGATTGCGGTGAATATTCAAAGCGGGTTAAGTGTGCAGCAGATGGGGTTAGCTGTTTCAGCAGTTGCATGGGTATGGCCTGCCAGAACTATAAGAGCCCAAGTACTTGTTATGAGAGAGCAATTATACGTTGAAATAGCAAGATTGAGTGGTACTAGCGGATTTTCAATAATGTTTAAAGAAATGTTGCCTAACTTAGCTCCATATATTGGCGCTTCTTTAGTTGGTTCTGTTGCTTCAGCAATACTAGCATCAGTTGGTCTTGAAGCACTTGGCTTAGGACCATTTGATAGCCCAACTCTTGGAATGACAATATATTGGAACATCCAATTCTCATCCATTCTTCATGGAATGTGGTGGTGGTTTGGCCCTCCAATATTGGTATTAGCAATGATTTTCGTTGGTTTGTTTTTAATAACAGCAGGTTTAGATGAATGGTCTAACCCTAGGTTAAGGAAAAGAGTATGACGACTACACAAAAAGCATCATCTACTAAATCTTCTGCTTCTAAAGTAGGAATAGAAGTAAAAGACCTTAAGGTTCATTACGATACTCCAGATGGGGTAGTAAAAGCTGTTGATGGTGTTAGTTTTTCATTAAGGCAAGGCGAAAGAATGGCTTTGGTAGGGGAGTCAGGAAGTGGTAAAAGCACATTAGCTATGGCTCTAATGAGGCTTACTAGAGCTCCAGGAAGAATTGCTGGCGGCCAAGTAATTGTTGGTGGCCAAGACATGCTGGATCTAGATGAAGAAGAAATGAGACTTCAAAGGTTGAATGAGGTTGCTTTGGTGCCTCAAGGTGCAATGAATTCTTTAAATCCTGTAATGAAAATAAAAAATCAATTACTCGATGGATTATACGATCACCAAATAAGAGGTGATGAAAAAATGTCCAAAGAGCAGCAAATTGAAGTTGTTGAAAAATTATTAGTTGCCGTAGACTTGGCGCCCGGGGTTGCTGAAATGTATCCTCACGAATTAAGCGGGGGAATGAAACAAAGAGTAGCAATTGCAATTGCTACCTCTATGCAGCCAAGAATTATAGTTGCAGATGAACCTACAAGCGCACTGGATGTAGTAGTGCAGAGGAATGTGATGCAGACCCTAGGAAGACTGCAAGAAGGATTGCATGCTTCAATAATATTGATTGGTCATGATATGGGCTTAGTTGCTCAATTTTCTGATCATGTTGGAGTTATGTATGCTGGTAGACTAGTTGAGGTTGGGCCTGTTAAAACAGTATTTAAGTCACCTAAACATCCTTATACTAGACTTCTTATTAAGAGTCTTCCAACTTTGAGCAACAAAAAGGATTTCATAGGAATCCCTGGACTTCCTGCAACTCTTTTAAATCTTCCAGAAGGCTGTGCTTTTTGCTTAAGAATTGGAAAAGAAACACTTACTAAAATTCCTTGGGTAAAGGTAGATAAAGATCACTACATTCAAGAATGTAAAACCTGTGCTAGTTACGGGAAATAATTTATTAGGAGAGAAAAATGCCAGCAGTATTAGAAGCAAAAAATGTCACAAAAATATTTGGGGGAGGTTTTCTTAGTAGAGAAGAAGAAAACGTAGCCGTAAATAACATATCTATGAGCTTAGACCAAAAAAACCCTAAGATTATAGCCGTGGCTGGAGAATCAGGTAGCGGAAAGACAACATTAGCCAGATTACTATTAGGTATAGCTAGTCCATCAAGTGGATCAGTAGAGTACGACGGAAAAGATCTTAAAGAAATCTCTAGAGCTGAAAGAAGAGAGTTCAGAAGGGAAGTTCAGCCTATATTTCAAGATCCTTATGGTTCTTACAATCCTTTCTATAAAGTAGATCATGTATTATTCAGTCCCGTTAATAACTTCAAGATGGCAGAAAGTCGTGATGAGGCTGTTCATATGGTTAATCAGGCCTTAGAGATGGTAGGGCTGGTTCCTGCTGAAACGCTTGGAAGACTTCCTCATCAGTTAAGTGGTGGCCAAAGACAAAGAGTTATGGTTGCTAGAGCTCTTTTATTAAAACCGAGGGTTATTTTAGCCGATGAACCTGTTTCCGCTGTGGATGCATCTTTGAGAGCTACAATTTTAGATGCTGTATCAAGGTTAAACAAGGAATTAGGTATTGCAGTTGTATATGTTACACATGACTTAACTACCGCGTATCAAATTAGTGATGAAATAATGATTCTATATAAAGGAAATTTAGTTGAGGCTGGAAGTGTAGAGACAGTAATTAAAAAGCCTCAGCACCCATACACACAGTTGCTTATTGATTCTATTCCTGAAGCTGATCCAAATAAAAAATGGGGAAAATTGGATATGAAGAAGACCCAAGAAAAAATCTTAACAGCACCTTCAGTGGGATGGAGAAAATAACTTACAGGTTAAACCGGACTTATTTTCTTTCAGTCATTACTAATTTGAATATCTAGTGGGTACTCAAAATAAAAAAGCAGTTTTAGTTTTAGACATTGGCACATCATTTGTAAAGATAGGCTTATTTGATCTAAGAGCCAATCCAATCGAGGGCTGCAATATTAAATTTGAACATTGGATGACTATAAAAACAGACGGAACATATACTTTTAATGCACAAGAGTCTGCTCAAATAATTGAAAGAGGCCTTGATGAATTATTATCAAAAAGCTCAGGTCATGAAATTATTGCATTTTCAACTGATACAATGGCTAGCACAATTATTGGCCTTGATGAAAACAATGCTCCTGTAACTGATGTATTTACCTATGCAGATACAAGACCTCATAAACAACTTGCAAAGCTTAAAGAAGGGGTGAATCAAAAAGTTTTTTATGATGATACTGGGTGCCCAATGCATACTTCTTACATCCCTTCAAGAATTATTTGGTTTAAAGAAAAATATCCCGATTTAGACCATAAAATATATATTTGGACTGATTTTTCAAATTATTTATTAAGAAGGTGGATGCAAAATAAAGACATTGATATAAGTTATTCAGTTGCAAGCTGGACAGGGTTATTTAATAGAAAAAAATTAACTTGGTATGCCCCAGGCTTAAATTTCATTGGCTTAAAAGAAAGTGATCTTCCTAATTTGAGTCCTTACACAAAAGCAGTCGAAGGACTGAATTCTGAGTACTCAAAAAGGTGGAACAAGTTAGTAAATGTGCCATTTTTATTGCCTGTAGGAGATGGTGCTTCTTCAAATATAGGAGTTGGTTGTAACTCAGAAAATAAAATAGCCCTCTCAATTGGAACTACCGGGGCATTGAGAGTGCTAACCAATAAACCAAAAATAAATATACCTCAAGGATTATGGAATTATAGGCTTGGCGAAAACCACAGTTTAATTGGAGGTGCTTTTTCAGAAGGCGGAAATGTTAGCTTATGGTTAAAGAAATTAATGAATATTCATTCAAACATTGACTCAAATTCAATTGATGAGATAAATGCAAATGGATCTAATCTAGAATTAGAAAATATACTTCTAAGGTCAAAACCTGATAGTCATGGGTTAACTGTTTTACCTTTTCTAGCTGGAGAAAGGGCTGTGGGTTGGGCTGAGAACGCCACAGGAACATTAACGGGCATTAGGTTATCCACAACTCAGAATGAAATTTATCAAGCATTTCTCGAATCTATAGCATATAGATTCGGATTAGTTTCAAAAAGACTGATGACTTTATTACAGGAAGATTGCTTAGTTGTTGCTTCTGGTGGAGCTGTTCAGTCTTCAAAATATTGGCTTCAAATGCTGTCAGATGTTTTAGGTATGAGAGTAGGAGTGTCAAATGTTCCAGAAGACACGGGCAGAGGAACTGCGATTTTAGCTTTAAATGCCATTGGAATATCTAGTTCATTTGATGATTTTGATTTTGAAGTTAGTGAATTTTATGATCCAAACGAAAAAAATATGATCATATACCAGAACGCGATGAATAGGCAGGAAGACCTTTATTCAAAAATATTTAATTAGCTTTTTTTATAGAATGTCCACCAAATTGATTTCTAAGAGAAGCTAATATTTTAAATCCAAAAGAATCATTTCTTCTTGAATAAAATCTTGAGTATAATGAAGATGTTATTGCATGAGTTGGGACATCCAAATCTATTCCTTCTTTTATAGTCCATCTGCCTTCTCCTGAATCTTCAACATAAGGCGCAACGTTGGATAACTCTGAGTCCTCTAGCAAAGCATTGTTTAAAAGATCTAAAAGCCATGATCTTACAACACTTCCGTGCTGCCAAAGAGAGGTTATTTGGGGCAAATCAAGATTAAATTCCTTCTTTTCATGTAGTATTTCAATCCCTTCTGCCATTGATTGCATCATTCCATATTCGATTCCATTGTGAATCATTTTTACAAAGTGACCTGACCCGCTCGGCCCCATGTATCCATAACCTTTACCTTCAGAAGCAAGTGATTTAAAAATAGGTTCGCAGTGATTGTATGCATTTTTGTTTCCTCCTATCATTAGGCAATAACCTTCTTTTTCGCCCCAGACACCTCCACTCGTTCCTGAATCTAATAGATGAATATTTTTATCGTTTAATTCTATTGAATTCTTTATAGAATCTTTATAAAAGGAATTCCCGCCATCTATGACAATGTCATCGCTACTTAATAAAGAATTTAATTTACTGATAGTTGATTTTGTAGGCTCCCCAGAAGGGACCATAACCCATACAATTTTTTTTGACCCTTGATTAAATTTATTTATTAAATCATCCAGATTATCTGAGCCATTTATGTTATTTTCTGAATATTCGTTAGCACTCCATTCTGAATCATATCCATATACTTCATGACCTTCTTTTATAAGTCTTTTTGAAATGCCTAAACCCATTTTCCCTAAGCCTATTATTGCAATCTCCATTATTACTCCTTTATCGCATCCATAATTTTATCGAATGGATTTGGTTTATTTGAATCAATGTTAACTAAATAAGTGTTTATCTCAAGCTCTTTTAAGGCATTAAAGTCCCCCAACATTTGAGCTTTAAATGTATGACTTAAATCTTTGTAATTATTTTTTTTACTATAAGAATTGGTTAATTTATCATCATAAAAAAATAAAGACCATGCATCTTTTGTGCCGCCTTTTTGAAGCTGGCCTACTGAATGTAAATAGCGTGGACCGAATCCTGTAACTACATTTATATTGTGAATTGAGTTTAATTTTTCCTTTAATTTAATTAAGCAATTATTAATTTTTTCATTTTCGCTTAAATATAAATTTATATACAGAACTTGCGTTGCTATGTTTTTACTTAACATGTTGTTTATATCATCACCTGAATAAGGCATAGATAACTTTTGAATGTCATCATATTTTTTCAATATGGTTTCAGTATTTATTTTTGATTTTTTTACATCAGGTTCATCAAAAGGGAAAACAGACATGTATTTACATAATATTGATATAGATAATTGCCATATATACATATCTTCAAAAATTGTATTTTTATCTAAGTTTATTATTAGTTCGCCTTCATTATATTTATCGTTTTTTCTTGCGGCTTTATTAATTATTGATATTTTAGGGCACCTAATATCGTTTTTATTGTTAATTAACGGGATAATTCCTTTCCCGCTTTTACCTGTTGATTCCGCAATTAATTGTTCTAGCCAAATACCCATTTGATTGATTTCTTCAGGTATATTTAAATATAAGATCCCATCATAATTGTCATAAGAATTTTTTAGTATAGAAGTAAGAGCTAAGCATTTTTCTTGAATTCTCTCTAAATCCCAAAAGTAATTATTTTCAAATGGATTTAATACATCATCCATGAAGGTTGCTGGAAAGACTCCAAATGGAGTAGATGAAGAAAACCTCCCTCCTATATTTTTTGGAGTATTAATCACTTTTAAAAATTTTCTTTCCAAGGCAAATTTTTCTAAAGGGGTTCCTGTATCAGTTAGTGCAATAAACCTATCGCCAAAATCAAGCTCGCCTTCTAAGGCAAGTTCCTTAATAAAAAAATTCATTATTTTGGTTGTTTCCAAAGTTGCCCCAGATTTACTCATAAAAATAAAAATGGTATTTAATAAATCAATTTTATCTCTAACAGAATTAACATCTTTGGGGCTCGTGCTATCTATAAAAAAAAGCTGATATTTATTATTTAAGCTTATCTGGTTTAGTACTTTGCCAGTTTGTATGCTGCCTCCCATCCCAATAAATACAACCGAGGAAGGATTAAATTCTGTACTTACCCCATCAAAGACATCTTTGCATAATTTTATTGATTTATTTATGTGGCTTGAGATTTCAATCCAACCCAAGCGATCTTTGTATGAAATAGGGTGGTTTATCCAAATATTTTTATATGATATAAGGCTGCCAAAATCTTCTTTAATTTCATTGGCAAAACTAATATTTTTATGGTGTAGTTTATACTCTGACATACTCTAAGAGCGATCAGTAATTTTATTTTTTATTTCACCTAAAAGGCTATCGAAAGCTTCTTCAAAAAGCCTTATTCCATCAATAAGTAATTCATCGGTAATGCTTTCCATATCATTTTCATCTAAAGCATTTGCAATAACCTGTTGGTGATAATTACTATCTGAATTAAGCAAATCTTTATATTGATTTGTATTTGAGACAATTTCTTCATATACATTTTCCGGAACTGTATTTACTGTTTCAGGCCCTATTAGTTTTTCAACGTAAAGAAGTTTTTCGTAACTTGGGTTCTTTACCGAAGTGGAAGCCCAAAGCAGCCTTTGTTTATTGGCTCCGCTATTTTCTAAATTGCCAAAAGATTCTTCTGAGAATATTTTTTTATAATCCTGGTAAGCAAGAATTGCATTTGATATAGCAACTTTTCCTTGAGATTTTTCCTTGACAACTTTATCTGCAGATGTGTCTATTCTGCTAATAAAGAAAGAAGCCACAGAATTTACTTTATTTAATTGTTCTGGAGATAATTTATTAAGGCCATTTATATAGGCTTTTGCAGACTTTTTATACATATATCTTGAAAACAATAGAGTCACATTAACATTTATCCCCAGACTAATGAGATGTTCTATTACAGGCATTCCAGCTTCTGTCCCAGGCACCTTTATCATCACATTTGGTTGACCAATTGATTTATGAAGATAAATCCCTTCGCTAATACTACTTTCGGTATCATTGGCAAATTTAGGATCTATTTCTATGCTTACAAATCCATCTTTGCCATCAGTTTTTTTATAAACCGGTAGTAGTAATTTACAAGCATCAGATATATCTTTTATAGACAAAGCATGAAAAATGTTTTTTGAATCATTTTCACCTAAATTAATTAAAGATTTAATATCTTTATCGTAAGTGTTTTCAGAGGACAGGGCTTTTTGAAATATGGCAGGATTAGAAGTAATCCCTGAAATTCCTTCTGAAATCATAGAACTTAGTTTTCCAGAATTAACCATTCCTCTGGAAATAGAATCAAGCCAAATAGATTGACCAAGTTTGTTAATTTTTTGTATTTCTGAATTCAATTATAGTTCTTCCGAATTTTCAATATTTATAACTTTGTTTAATCTTCTGGTGTATTTTTCTTCAGTTAGAAATTTAGCATTTAAAAATTCTGAAACCAAGTTTTCTACAATATTATGATCTACGATTATTGCCCCAATACATAAAACATTCATGTCGTCATGCTCAACGCCTTGCTTTGCCAGATATTCCGTATGACATAATCCGGCCCTAACTCCTTTTACTTTATTTGCTGTGATTACAGCTCCTATACCGCTCATACAAGAAATAATTCCTCTGTCTACTTTTTTTTCAGCAACCATTTTTGCAACCGGGAAGCAAAAATCAGGATAATCGTCAGTTGGATTAAATTCGTGTGCTCCTAAATCTATAACATCATGACTTTGAGACTTTAAATAAGCAATCAGCTTCTCTTTTAATTCAAATCCACCATGATCACCACCTATAGCTATTTTCATAGAAATGTTACCTTTCCAGTATTTTTTTAGATATATTAACTACATTTTCTACTGAAAAGCCTTTTTTTTCTAGTATGAAATCACCTGGCGCTGATGACCCGAAGTCGTTTATGCCTATTGAAGCACCATTGTCTCCTATATATTTTTGCCAACCTAATGTTGCGCCTGCCTCCACAGAAATTCTATTTTTTATAGATGAGGGAATAACACTATTCTTATATGACTCATTTTGCGCGTCGAATATTTCCCAGCAAGGCATAGAGACAACTCTAGATGATATATTTATTTTTTTTAGTTCTTCTTGAGCTTTTATACACAATTGAACCTCAGATCCTGTTCCTATAAGAATGATATCCTGGTCTTCATTTATATCCCCTGACAAGACATAACCTCCCTTACTAGATCCTGAAGTATCATATTGGGTTAAGGTGGGAACTCCCTGCCTTGTTAACGCAAACGCGGAAGGCTTGTTGGTATTTTTTAAAGCTTCATGAAAGCAATTTACCGTTTCAAAATAGTCAGCAGGTCTAAACACTAATAAATTAGGCATTAATCTTAGCGACATTAATTGAGATATTGGCTGATGAGTTGGCCCGTCTTCACCTAATCCAATTGAATCATGAGTTAGAATATATAAAACTTGAAGCTTACTCAATGCTGATAGCCTTATTGAATTTCTCATGTAATCAGAAAAAATCAAAAAAGTTCCTGCAAATGGAATGAGTCCTGATAATGCGAGGCCGTTACTTATTGCACCCATTGCGTGCTCTCTAACCCCATAATGCATATTAACCCCAGAAAAATTATCGGAATTTATAGAAGTAGAAGAATTTATGTAAGTTTTTGTTGAGCCTGCTAAATCAGCAGAGCCACCAATAAATATATCTGAATCTTCGCTCAGCTTGTTTAAAATTATTCCCGAGCAATCTCTTGTAGAAATATTTTCTTTTGCATTCAATTCCTTAAGGTATTCAAAAGATTTTGAAAAATCATTATTTCCAAAATTAATATTATTATTGTTTGGCATTACCTCATATCTTGAAATCTTTTTATTTACAAATTCTTCAAAGTACTTATAGACATCACTTGGTATATCAAAAGAATCGTGGTTCCAGTTCAACTCTTTTCTAGTAAGTGCTACCTCATCTTCTCCAAGTGCTTCTCCATGAGCTTTCTCAGTTCCAGATTTATTAGGGCTACCATATCCAATTTTAGTCTTAAGGATAATTAGTGAAGGGCGATCAGACTCTTTAGCTAAATCTATAGAATTTGATATTTTTTCAATATCTTCTCCTTCTATATTATCTATTACATTCCATCCATAAGATTGAAATCTTTTAGGCACATCTTCCTGGAAGGTTAAATCCGTAGATCCTTCTATTGAAATCTTATTGGAATCATAAAAATATATAATATTATCTAACTTTAAGGTGCCTGCTAAAGATGCCGCCTCAGATGATATGCCTTCCATTAGGTCACCATCAGAGACTATTGAATAAATTATATTTTTATTATCTTTGCCGCTTATACTTTGAATCCTTTTCGAAGCTATTGCCATTCCTACGCCATTCGCAAAACCTTGCCCCAACGGCCCAGTGGTAGCCTCAACTCCTTCTGTTAGGCCATATTCTGGATGACCAGGAGTTATACTTTCATATTGTCGAAATTTTTTTATATCATCGATGGAAATTTTATAACCAGTCAGATGAAGCATGGAATAAAGTAGCGCAGAAGCATGCCCTGCAGATAAAATAAATTTATCGCGATTTGCCCAGTCAGGTTTTTTTGGATTAAATACAAGATGGTCTCTCCATAAAACAAATGCTAATGGAGCTAAACTCATAGGGGCCCCAGGATGCCCAGAGTTTGCTTTTTGGACCATATCTATAGATAAAAAACGTATAGAATTAATACATTTTTTTTCAATGTCAGTAATAGTCATTTTCCTGTTGTTCCTGTTTCTAAAAGATATAAAGAAGTAGAGGCTGTTATATATAATAATGAATTATTTTCGCCCCCAAACGTACAATTTGCAACCCGCTCGGGAACATTTATATTTCCAATTAAATTTCCAGACTCTTCATATATATGAATTTTTTGACCATGTGGATCGCAGATAAATAAATTTCCATATACATCTGCTGCCATTCCGTCAGGAAACCCTTCTTCTATTTCACAAAAAATCATTTCATTGCTTAGATTGCCGCTCACATCTACATCATATCTTTTTACATGGTGAGGCTTATTAAAGTCGATATTTCCTGGTTCTGCTGCTCCGCTATCTGCCACGTAAAGATATTTTTCGTCGGGCGAGAAAGCTATACCATTGGGCTTATCAAAACTATCCAATACTTTTGAAACTAAGCCGTCTTTGTCTACTTTATAAACATGATTCCCTCCTATTTCACTTTCAGATTTCTTACCTTCTTCATTTGTTAGTATTCCGTAAGGAGGGTCAGTGAACCAGACAGATCCATCACTTTTTACAACAACATCATTAGGAGAATTAAACTTTTTGCCTTCAAAATTGTCGGCAACTACAGTCAGCTTGCCGTCATTCTCTTGCCTTACTACTCGTCTATTTTCATGCTGACAGCTAATAACCTTTTGCTCATTATCTAAACAATTTCCGTTATTAAAGTTTGAGGGATCTCTGAATGTACTTACCGAGTTATTATTTGAATTATAAATGAGCATTTTATTGCTTCTTACATCACTCCATACTAAAGAAGATAGATTATTTATCCATACTGGACCTTCTGCCCATACAGTTCCGGAATAGAGCTTTATTAAACCATCGTTAGGTATTAATTTATAAAATTTATCTTGCATACTTATTTCCTATTTCTATAATCCTGAGAAACAATTGCAAATTCATTTACCATTTTGGTATCTTGGAGCCTCGAGTATATAGCTTCACTAATTTGTGGATTAAATACTAATTGTTCGCTTATATTGCTCGCACGAGTAGTGATAATTGTAGGAAGCCCATTATTATGCCTATTTACTATTATTTGATATATTTTTTCTTCTGCCCAATTGCTATTAACCTGAGAGCCAAGATCATCAATTATTAAAAATGGGCATTCAATCAAAAATGATAAGTATCCTTCAGCTCGATTATCATAGTTATTAAAATTTCTTAGCTTTTCTAATATATTTGGCATAAAACCAAAATAAACAGGTTTCAATGATTTAATCCTTTTTTCAGCTATTGCAACTGAAAGATGTGTCTTTCCTACCCCAGTGGGCCCCGTAAAAAGTAGCCATCCATCTGGATTTTCGAAATATGCTTTTGATATTTCAAGTGATTCTGCTAAATTTGAATCTGGCTGGTTAGTCTTGAAAGTTCCAAAAGTCATTCGCTTAAGCATAGATGGTGTTAAGTCACCAAGATCTTGTGAGCTTGTCATACTTTCTTTTTGGCGACTTATCACTTCATCTTTTATGCATTCACAGAGAATATAATTTGTTGATTTTATCTCTTGATTTGCAGGCGCAATCCAGTATAAATCATCGCAAATTGAGCAATTAATCAAGTTCTGGCTTTCTAGATCTTCTTGATTCTTGTTTCCTTCTGACTTCCTGGAGATATTCTTTTGACCTGAAGTAATTATTTGTTGTTGAATTTTTTGTAGCTCTTTGCTTAGTTCTTTCATAATTTTCTTTATCTCTCTTAGTTTTGCTTAACCAATTTTTAAAGCCTAATTTCCAACTTCCTTTTTGATTTGTTTTAAGTTTTTTTCTCCCACTCCAATAGTACTCGAATTTCTTAGCTTCATCTACAATATCTATTGATTCATAATCTTTTTCAATATCTTTTATGAAGTTATTATCAGCTTCAGAAATATTTACTTCATTAAGCCTGTCAAGAATAATAAGCCATTCTGGATATTCTGACTCCCATAACTCGCCTTGAACAGGTTTCATTTATAATTAATTATTAAAGACCTGTTTTTTTAACGACCTAAATCTTGCATATTGATCTTGAACAACTAGGTCTACATTTCCTATAGGGCCATTTCTGTGCTTTGCAATAATTAACTCTGACATTCCTCTTGGGTACTGCTCGCCAGCAGACTTAGACCTAAGCCATTCTTCTTCTGTAATGTATTTTTCTTCTCGATGGATAAATGCGACAATATCAGCGTCTTGCTCTATACTTCCGCTTTCTCTTAGATCAGATAGTACAGGCCTATGGCTCTGTCTTTGCTCAATAGATCTGCTTAATTGAGAAATTGCTATTACTGGCACATTTAAATCTCTTGCCATTCCTTTAAGAGATCGAGAAATTTTACTTACTTCTTGAGCTCTGTTGTTGTCGTTTGCATTTCTCCCTCCATAAATTAATTGCATATAATCTACCACTATAAAATCTAGACCTCTTTCCTTTTGGAGCCTCTTAGCTTTTGCCCTCATTTCTGTGACAGTCTGAAAAGGGGTGTCATCAATAGATATGTCAAGGTCTGAAAGCCTACCAATTGCCTCCAATATCCTTCCGTCTTCAGCATCAGTTGTTAACCTTTGTCTTATTCGGTTTGTTTCAATTAATGTTTCCGAAGACAGTAATCTCATTGCAATTTGGTCTCTTCCCATTTCAAGACTAAAAATAGCAACTTTGTTCCCATTTCCTGCAACATTTCGGGCTATGTTTAGTCCGAGTGTGCTTTTTCCAATACTTGGCCTAGCTGCAAGAACAATCATGTCCGATCTATTTAGTCCTCCAAGCAAGTTATCTATGTCAGGAAATCCAGAAGGAATTGGCGCAATGTCAGTGTCGGTTTCATTATCAAAAGTTAACCAACTATCTAGCGGGACACTTATATCAACGAAATCTCTGGAGTCATGGGATGATCTGATTCCATATAGTATATCTTCAGCTTGATTAAGTGCCTGGTCAACATCTTGAGAGTTTTCATAACCTAAATTAGCTATGTCAGATGCAGCAGTAATGAGCCTTCTGTGTGTAGCTGTTCTATGAACCGTTCTGGCATAAAATTCAATGTGCATATAAGTAGGTGTTTGGCCAACAAGATATGTAAGGTATGATCTTCCACCTTCTACTTCATTCAGGTTGTTACTAGTTTCAAGAAAATCACCTAATGTTTTTTCATCTATAGGGGTTCCTTTATCAAGCATATCAAGGCAAGATTGGTAACAAATAGAATGAGACTTATTAAAAAAATCATCTGGAGATAGAAACCCTGAAATTTTTACTAACGAGTCTCCATCTAGAATTATAGAACCAATTACTGCAGTTTCAGCAGCTAGATCATGAGGCGGTAATTTTTCCCCTAACAATTTACTCTTCTTTACTTATTTTTTCTTCTGGGGCGCTTGATTCTTTTTCTTCTGGCTCAACGTCTGAGTCATCAGTATTTTCTTCTTGTATATCCACTTCCTCTGTAGTCTCCTCTGTAGTCTCTTCTGTAGTCTCTTCTGTAGTCTCCTCTG
>MDTC01220810.1_pt1 | contig 15255 bp, 11 predicted proteins | sample 811181 | NCBI WGS metagenome assembly MDTC01 (sample SAMN05326644, study PRJNA326480) | marine metagenome | isolation source: seawater | place: Pacific Ocean: North | collected 2011 | reverse complement strand
AGCGGTTAATGAAGTGCGTTATTTCGTCGCCTAAGTTACTACAAAAGCATCAATTCTTAAAAAGTAACAATGGCTTGTGAAAGATGTTTATGAAAAAGCTAACAAAATTTATGGCACATAAAATATTTAACGTGAACCGAATCATTTTTGTTTTCTAAAACCATCAATAATGATGAAATTTTTTACTTAAATAGCGTCCTTGCAAGTAATAATTCATTTTTAAAAACTATCTATTGGTTGAAAGCTACGTTTGTCTTATTTGAGTTAAATAGTGTTAAGCCCGGATAATCCCATCAAATAGCCTAGTATATTTATTGGTGGATGAAAAAATGGCATATTTTTAGTATTGTTGGAGTTCTAACGCTCGCACTCATGGGCCTAACCTATGTGCAATCCATTTATATAAAAAGAGGATTGGTTATTCAAAATCAAATCTTTAATCAATATGTCAATGACGCCTTGGTGCGTGTCGCGGTGAAAATTGAGGAAGAAGCGGCATTTAAAATGCTAAACCGCCCTAGTTTAGAAAAAATTTACGATAAGGTTCAAAGCAGTAATGGAAGTTGCGGGATTAGCCTTCAATATCAAAATGGTTTAATCTTATTGGATGTTGAAAAAGAAAATGAAAGTTTTTCTTTTGTAGGTACTACCCTAAGCGAAATTGATAGCCTGGTTAAACTGGCTGACCTAGGAGAAGAAATTGAGACAGAACTTACTGGAGGTCTCTTGGAAGGATATAATGAACTGTTAGAAGATCTCACTATGCAGTTTTTGTATGGCAATACTTCAAGTCCTAGTTATGACTCAGCTCAGATTCACAATTTTTTAAGTTTTGAGTTAGACCGAATAGCTATAAATACACCGTTTGACTTTGCTTTGATGGATGGCTATACGTTTCGCCAATTTTTTAGCACATTTAAAAAATTAAATTCTGTTAGCCAAAATAATGCATTCAAAACTTCCATCCATACCAGCCCATTATCTGGAGATCACGCAATATTAATTGTTGATTTCCCTAAAAAGAGAAGTTTTTTACTTAAGTCTAATAGCGAGCTACTTAGTTCCTCATTCATTTTCATTCTACTTATCGCAACTTCCTTTGGTGCAAGTATATTTATAATATTTAAACAAAAAAAGTTGTCTGCGTTGAAAACTGATTTCATCAATAATATGACGCATGAACTGAAGACACCTGTTGCGACAATTTCTCTGGCTACTCAAATGTTAAATAAGGAAAAAGTAAGGCAAGATGAAACTAAGATTCAAAACTACGTTGCAATCATTGGTGACGAGAATAAACGTCTAGGAACGCATATTGAACGAGTTTTGCAAATTGCTCAATTGGATAAAGATAATTTAAACCTTAGTAAGGATTTAGTGGATATTCACGAGCTACTGGAGAATACCCTATCAAAGTTTAAGCTCCAATTTGACGATGCTGATGCGCAAATTACAAGGTCTTTAATAGCTGAAAACTTTTCGGTAAAAGCCGATAGAGCACATTTAAGCAGTGTATTTTCTAATTTATTGGATAACTCAATAAAATATAAACAAGCGGGAGATTTGCACTTGGATATCAAAACTCAAAATACGCTCAATCAACTTATTATACAAATAACAGATAACGGAATTGGAATGTCCAATGACGATCAAAAAAAGATTTTCACCAAATTTTATCGAGTTCCAACGGGTAACGTTCATAATGTTAAAGGCTTTGGATTGGGGTTAAGTTATGTTAAAACCATCTTAGAAGCGCATCATGGTGGAATAAGTGTTAAATCTGAACTCAATAAGTACACTACATTTATCGTTAAATTACCGATTACAAAGTAAAAAAATTATGAAAGACATTAACAATAGAATATTATTGGCGGAAGATGATCCCAATTTAGGAACTGTATTAAAAGATTCCTTAGAATTAGAGGATAACTATGTCGAATTGTTTGCCGATGGTGAACAGGCATGGAAATCATTTAATAAGGACGATTTTGATATTTGCATTTTAGATGTGATGATGCCTTTGAAAGATGGGTTTACATTAGCTAAGGAAATAAAGAAGGTCGCACCTAAAATGCCGATTATCTTTTTGACTGCTAAATCCATGAAAGAAGATAAATTAGAAGGGTTTAAACTTGGAGCAGATGATTACATTACGAAACCATTTAGTTTTGAAGAATTACAACTAAGAATTGAAGCCGTAATGAGAAGAGTGAATAGCTCCATCCTTCCCAGTCAGCAAGCTGAATATGCAATAGGTAAATATATTTATGTAGATAATGATCGAGCCTTAAAAACAGGTGGGAATTCTACTAAGCTCACCACCAAAGAGGCTGAACTGCTAAAATTGCTGGCCCATAATGTAAATAAAATAGTAGATAGAGACGTTGCTTTGAAGTCAATTTGGGGAAACGACAACTATTTTACAGGCCGAAGCATGGACGTGTATATTACCAAATTAAGAAAGTACTTAAAAGCGGATGATCGAATTGAAATTGTTAATATTCACGGTCAAGGATTCAAGTTGATTGTAAAGAACTGATAGGACGTGCTAATTTAGCTTAGTTTAAATTATATTTTCTCTTAACTTTGGCTTAGATACCCTAGGACTAAATGGACGGACATCAGCAAATTAAAAATCGATTAGAGCCAGTAATCCCCGAGATTACTGATTGGCCCATTTACAAATTGAGCCAAGACCGTGATTCTTTCCTTGAGGAAGCCATTGCCAAAACTATTGACAATTTATTACAATCATACAGTAACGCTGCTGTTTTGCATAGCGAGCTAAAAAGCGTGCTTTATCAGGAGAAAAACAGATTAACCAAGGAGCCTTGGAAAAGTGACACTCCTGAAGAAAGAATTTTTTGGAGTGAGATAAAGCGCCAAATACTCTTAACGGATAAGCTTGACGAAGAGAAGAAGAAATTTAAACAGGATAAAAAAATACTTCGATCAATTCTTGAGTATTATTCGCGTGAAATTGTAGCAAATTTTGAGCCTGGCAAATACAATATAGCGCGCCGTATTTTACCCTTTCTTTTTAGCCGTTTGATGAATGCCTCACCAGGTAAAAAACTTAAGTTTTTATTTGGCAGCAAGAAAACTATTTACGACAAATTTAATATTACCGGCCCAATTGATCATATTCGAAATTTATCTAAAAAAGGAACGGTAATTATAGTACCCACACACTTTAGTAATATTGACTCTCCTACTATTGGATTGATTATTGATATCATTGGTTTGCCGGCTATGACATATGGTGCGGGAATCAATTTATTTACCATTGGAATCCTTTCAAAGTGGCTGAACGATTTAGGTGCGTATAAATTAGACAGAAGAAGAAAAAACAAACCTTATCTTGAACTATTGAAAAATTACAGTACCGTAGCCATTTCAAGAGGAGCTCATTCGCTGTTTTTCCCCGGAGGAACTCGGTCTCGTTCAGGACAAATTGAGAAGAAATTAAAACTGGGATTACTCGGCACTGCACTTGAAGCCCAACGGCAGAATTTATTAAAATTTCATAAGGATACGGCTAGAAAAGTATATATCGTGCCAGTCGTCTTAAACTATCATTTCGTTATGGAAGCTTCATCCTTAATTCGGCAGCACTTAGCCTATGAGGGAAAAGAACAATTTATTCCTGAAAAGGATGATTTTAGCACTTCCTACAAGTTGCTAAAGTTTATTTTTAAAGTAATTACTGCCAATCCAGGTATGACTGTTTCCTTTTCTTCACCCATGGATGTCGTTGGCAATGAAGTTGATTTTGAAGGAAATAGTATTAATAATATTGGACAAAATGTAGATATCAAAGACTACTTCACCTTAGAAGGAAAAATGAAGGAAGATAAACAAAGAGATAATGTTTATACTTCCATTTTAGGTGAAAAAATCGTGGAAAAATTCCTTACTGCAAATACTGTGCTTAGTAGCCATTTGGTTTCATTTGTTGCGTTTGAATTGATTCAAACAGAATTCAAAAATCTGGATATTTACCAATTACTTCGTGTCCCGGTGGATGAAATTGAAATCAATATTGAAGAATTCAGGGTGAAGCTTAATACTATTAAAGAAAAAATAATTGACTTATATGCTGAGGGAAAGTTGAGGGTTCATGATCGGATAAAAGGTGATAATGATGAAATTATTAAACATGGCTTAAAGAATTTAGGTGTCTACCATCCAAGTTTGCCTTTACTTAAAAATGCAAACGGTAATATCATAACACAGGATTTAAAAGTCTTATATTTTTACAGAAACAGATTAATTGGATATGGACTCTAGCAACACTTTAAGTAAATATGGAGTCATTGGAGCCGGTAGCTTCGGCCTTGCCATTGCTAATTTATTGGCAGAAAATGGTGATGTGCTCATTTATGCTAGAAATGAGCAGCAAGTAAAGGATATCAATATTAATCACCTATCTAAAAACTATGTGATGAAGGAGGCCGTTGTTGCCACAAATGATCTCAAAACAATTCCAGCTGAATGTCAGTTAATATTTCCAATTGTCCCCTCAAATGGTTTTGTAAGTATGCTTGAGGATATTGCTCCTTATTTAAAACCATATCACGTATTAATTCATGGTACGAAGGGGCTCTATACGCCAAAGAAAATTTCTGGTGATATTTTGTTGAGAAAGGAAGAGGTATTTACCATGTCCGAACTAATTAAAGTGAAAACAGGTGTTGTAAGAATTGGCTGTTTAGCCGGGCCTAACTTAGCTTCAGAGTTAGCTGAAGATCAGCCTGCAGCAACGGTTATTGCAAGTAAGTTTAATGAAGTGATAGAATTGGGCCAACAGGCACTGCGAAGTAGTCGATTCCAGGTCTACGGATCGAATGAGTTGTTAGGTGTTGAGTTGGCTGGCGTTCTTAAGAATTATGTAGCGATTGCCTCGGGAATGTTAACAGGTTTAGGGTACGGCGAAAATGCAAGAGCCTTATTAATTACGCGAGGTATGGCTGAGTTAATTTATATTGCAAAGGCCTTAGGTGCCAATGAAAAAGCTTTTTTAGGCCTAGCAGGTATAGGCGATTTAATAGCTACGTGTAATAGTCCTAAAAGTCGAAATTATAGAGTTGGACTAAAGTTGGCTGAAGGAAAAAAATTGGATGAAATCATAGCGTCTATTGGTGAAGTCGCTGAGGGAGTTAAAACTTTGCAAATTGTGAAAGCAATGCAGAAATATGGATATAGAGCCCCATTGGCAGAGATTTTATATAAAATTGTTTTCGAAGGTTTAGCGATTAAAAAAGGGATTGATTTTTTGATGAGATTTTCTTCAGATAAGGATGCAGAATATATTGTCTCCTAGTTATGCAATCTAGATTTTCAATATATCCTGAAGACGCAAATGACTCACTTGAATTTGACAAGATCTGTGATTTGTTGGATCAACAATGTCTAGGTGCATTGGGACGAAAAGCTTTAGTAAGTAATCATTTTTCGTATCAAAAGGATGAGTTGAATTTCGTTTTACGTCAAGTACTAGAAATGAAGTTTGGTTTAGAAAACAACCTTAAGTTTCCTGCTCAAAATTACCATGATTTAAGTATTGAGTTGAAGTCTCTAAGTATCATCAACAATGTTATTGAAGGGAAGCAATTTAGAAAGATATTGGATAGTGCTACAACTGTTGAAAACATAGCCCTTTTCTTTAAAAAATATCCTGATCAGTTTAAAACTCTTCGCAAAAATATTGAGCTAATCCCCATTGACCCAAGTATTCCAAATTCAATTGATAAAGTTATCGATGAAGAGGGAAAGGTTCGCAGTGATGCTTCTCCAGCTTTAGTGAAGATTAGAAAGGAAATTAACTCTAAATCTAAGGCTATTCATATTGTATTTGGAAGGATACTTAACAATCTTAAAAATGAAAGTAAACTAGCCGAAACACAAGAAAGTATTCGAAATGGCAGAAGGGTTTTGGCGCTTCAAGCGGAAAGTAAAAGAAGTATTAGCGGAATCATTCATGATGAATCTGATTCTGGAAAAACGAGTTATATCGAGCCGCAGGAAACTGTCCTACTCAATAACGAGCTTTTTGAGCTTGAAAGAGAAGAAAAACGCGAAGTTTACCGCATTTTAAAAACGCTAAGTGCATCAATATCAGCGGCTATTCCCCTTCTTAACAACTATCAAGAATTACTAGCTAGTTATGACCTTATTCGAAGTAAAGCAATAGTTGCAAGATTAATGAATGGCAATATGCCTATAATTGGAGATGATGGTAATGTTCAGTATTTCAACGCTTATCACCCTCTTTTATTGATTAAAAATAAATCCTTAAGAAAAGAAACGGTTCCTTTTGATGTGGCACTTAACAAGAACAAAGGAATATTACTTATCAGTGGGCCAAATGCAGGAGGAAAGTCCGTCGCCCTAAAAGCAATGGGATTAATGCAACTCATGTTGCAATTTGGCTTACTTATACCTTGTGATGAGAATTCTAAAGTTATTTTATTCGAACAAATCTTTGCAGACTTAGGAGATAAGCAATCCATTGAAGACGAACTTAGCACCTATAGCTCACATTTACTTTTAATGAAGATTTTTTTGAAAAGAGCAAATTCAAAAACATTGTTTCTTATTGATGAATTTGGTACCGGCACAGATCCGAGATTAGGAGCTGCAATGGCGGAAGCTTTATTTATTCATCTAGCGGATACCGGTGCCTATGGAGTGTTAACTACGCATTATTCAAATCTGAAAAAGGTAGCAGAACAGGATGAGCGATTCCTTAATGCTGCAATGGTGTTTAATGAAGACAATCTCAGCCCTACCTATCAGCTTATGACAGGAAAGCCAGGAAGTTCTTATACATTTGATATTGCTGAAAAAATAGGACTAAACAAGGCTTTAATTGAAGAAGCTAAAACTTATGTAGATTATACCGACCTGAAATTTGAGGAACTCATTTCTAAAGTAGAAAAACAAAGGAAATCGCTGGAAGAGGAGAATAGAAATATTAAAAATGAAAATAAAAAATTAAAAGAAGCAACCCTTAAGTTTGAAAAATTAAATACTCAAATACAGGAAAGACAGGGAGAACTGCGCACGCAAATAATCAATCTAGAAAAACAGAAAAATGAAGCCATTGAACAAGGCGTTAATCAGGTTCTAAACAAAATAAACAAAGCAAAAAGTAAAGAAACTGCAGCTTTAAATGCAAAGGATTTTGCTAAATTGAGAAAAGAGGTCTTAGCGAAGAAAGAGGGTGCGATTCAGCCTTCACAGATTATATCATCACGAAAATTAGGTGTTGGAGATATTGTACTTATTGGAGAATCAGAAAGTGAAGGAGAAATTATTGAGTTAAGAGGTAATCTAGCTATAGTAGCTGTTCGCGGTCTCAAAACGAGTATCTCCTTAAAAAAACTTCAAAAAATAATCAAGCAGGATGTCCTGCCTAAAACGAATAAACGAAGAATTACAAATCACGAAGTAGAAAGCGTATTCGATATACGTGGATTAATGCAGGAAGAAGCAAAGCCAATCATCGAACAGTATTTTGATCAAGCACTCTTCAATAATATAGATGAAATTAAGATTATTCATGGTAAAGGCTCAGGAGCCTTAAGGAAACAATTACAGCAACTGATTCGTGAATACAAATCAAACATTTCTTCATGGCAATATGAAGAGGAAAAGAAAGGTGGAAATGGGGCAACAATCATCCGTTTTAAGTAGAACGCTAAATGAATGCTTATCATACTTGCTTAAACAGCAAGTAAGATTTATCATTTATAGCTATCCTTTGGAATCCCAAATCAATGTTTTTGTAGATCAACCATCACACGCAGTGAAAAGCTATGTGCTAAATTCTTTCAATACATTAAATAGCGAAGAACTAAATGGACAAGTTTTTACTCTCGACAACTGGGAGCTTATTAAGGAATTTCAATTGGATCCATCAATTTTACAAGAAGAAACGCCTAGAGAACAGCATTATATGGTTCAGCAGGAATACGAGTCTTATGTACAAGGTATTCAAGACGAAATTCAGGCAGGTAATTTAGTTAAATGCGTAGCTGCAAGAAAAAAGAAAGTACCATTACCCAAAGGATTTGTCTTAGTCGAGGCTTTTGCGAAAACACTAATGAATCATGAATCAGCTTATTGTTATTTGGCGCATTGTAATTCAGGGACATGGATGGGCGCAAGTCCTGAAGTATTAGTTCATAATAATGGAAAAAAATCCTATACCGTTGCATTGGCAGGAACCAAACTAGCGGAGGATAAAAGTCCTTGGATGGTCAAAGAACAGCATGAACAGGCGCTAGTTACTGGTTACATTATAGATACGCTGAATAAGCAGCAAGTTAAAAATATCCATTTAAGTGCTGTTCAAGAGGTTCAAGCAAGTCATATTAAACATCTTAAAACTGTTATTGAGTTTGATTCATTACAGGGAGTAGAAAGGCACTTGCACCCTACTCCGGCTGTCTGTGGATTACCTGTGTCAGCAGCTAAATCCATTATTACTCGTTTTGAAAAAGATGATCGATCTCTATATTCGGGTTATTTAGGTATAACTGGAGATTTATCCAAGCTATACGTTAATCTTCGTTGTATGCAAATCCATGATAAATACGCTGATTTGTATGTGGGCGCAGGTATAACAAAGGATTCTGATCCATTACGGGAATGGCAAGAGACAGAGGCAAAAGCGGATGTGATGAAAAATATAATAGAAGATTAGTGTTTTTTTTCTTCTGGATTACTTTCGAAGAATTCTATTTGGATGGCAACTTTAATGGTGCATTTGAGTGTTTTGCAAAAATGTTGTTGGACTCCTACCCCAAAGCGTTTAAACTTTAGCCATTAATTCGTAATAACAGCCCTATTTTCACAAAGTTTAAAAATCTAATTCATTTATTTCTTTTACTTTTGTAAGGCATTGAACACAGATAAAGAACACATCCAACACTTAGCCGCAATTTGCAAAGCAAAAGGGGTCTCCCATGCTATTATTTCGCCTGGTTCTAGGTGTGCTCCTCTTATTATTGCATTCAATCAAATGGATGGAATTGAGTGTATTTCTGTTATTGATGAGAGAAGCGCTGGCTTTGTTGCTTTAGGTATTGCACAACAAAGTAAACAGGTCGTTGCTCTTATTTGCACTTCCGGTTCTGCAACCCTTAATTACGCTCCTGCACTTGCAGAAGCATTTTATCAAAAAGTTCCCTTATTGGTTTTGAGTGCAGATCGTCCCAATGAATGGATTGATCAAGGAGAAAATCAAAGTATTAACCAGTTTGAGATATATAAAAACTATATAAAGAAGTCATATCAACTTCCTGTACATGTTGAAACAGAGAAAGATTTATGGTATTGCAATCGTATTGTGGCCGAAGCCTTGAATACATGTCTTTACCCTGATTTTGGGCCTGTGCATATCAATATACCCTTAAGGGAGCCTTTATACAATTTAGAAGATACGGTTGTAAAACATACTAAAATTATAGATTTTGCAAAACCTGTCTATGCATTGGATACTGCAGAGATGAAAAATCTTGCAGAGGAATGGGCTGGGTTTGATAAGATTTTAATTGTCGTTGGCGGATTAAAGGAAAGAGATACTGATTTGGAGCGGATACTTCAAAAGTTTAGTGAACAAAGTAACGTAGTTATCCTCAAGGAGTCTATTTCCAATGTCTATGGAGAAAATTTCATTGACCAAGTTGATGCTAACATTGAGGCAATTCATGCCTTAAAATCCCATAAATACGTACCTCAATTAGTACTTACCTTAGGCGCAGCCGTTGTTTCTAAAAAATTAAAATTTTGGTTGAGGGAACAAAAAGATTTGAATCATTGGCACATTACCAGTTCGTTTGAACATTGGGATATTTTTCAAGGCTTATCTAAAGTCCTACAGCACGATGCACAAAGTTTCTTCGAGCGCATGTACGACTCAATTGCTGAACGTGAAAGTACATATCTTAAGGATTGGAAAATGTTAAGTGTATCTGCTGAGCGAATACATAGCGATTATTTGGACAAACAAATTTTTACGGATTTTAAAGTGTTTGAATTTCTTTTTAAAAATTTACCTCAAGGAAGTAATGTGCATTTAGGAAACAGTACACCTGTTCGTTATGCGAATTTATTGAACATTGAGGAGAAGAAAAACTTATCGATAAACTCGAATAGAGGGGTAAGTGGAATTGATGGGGTTATGAGTACTGCAGTCGGAGCTAGTATTGCCAAACCGAATCACTTATGTTTTTGTATTACAGGTGATGTCGCCGCTTTATACGACTCCAATGCTTTAATGAGCGCGCATTTAAGTCCTCAGTTAAAATTGATAATCATTAACAATCAAGGGGGAAATATTTTTAAAATAATTCCAGGACCGCATAAGCTTAAAGAGCTAGAACAGTTTTTCGAAACGAAACATGCTTACAACTTTGAGCATTTAGCAAATATGCATTCATGTGCTTATTTTACAGCATCAAATCTAGAAGAGCTTAGAATTAAATTCACCAACTTTATTCAAGAAGCAAATGAAAGTGCTATTTTAGAGATTAGAACAAATGGAGATACTAGCGCCCAATCACTTCGTGCTTACTTCGAATATTTAAAGCAAGAAATTAACTTGAATTAGAAAGCAATGAGTCAAGAAGAAAATATACAAGAAGAAATGCAATCGGTCATATCCTTAATAGATTTGCAAAATGCCAATATTTATCAGGAGGAATCTTTGATTCTTAATCAAGTAGATTTTAAGGTAGATGCCGGTGAGTTTGTCTACCTAATTGGAAAAACGGGTAGTGGCAAAAGTTCATTGCTTAAAACTTTATACGCTGATATCCCATTGATTAAGGGAGAAGGAGCTATCAATACCTTTAACCTTCGCAAATTGAGGGATAAGCAGATTCCTCTTTTACGAAGAAGTATAGGTATTGTCTTTCAAGATTTTGAATTATTAATGGATAGAAGTGTCGCTGAGAATCTTTCCTTTGTTTTAGAAGCTACCGGTTGGAAAGCATCCAATAAGATAAACGCAAGAATAGAGGAAGTTTTAAGTCAAGTCGGACTTAAAACTAAACATTTTAAAATGCCACATGAACTTTCAGGAGGCGAACAGCAAAGGGTCGTAATTGCTCGTGCATTACTTAATAATCCTCCGCTAATTTTAGCAGATGAACCTACAGGGAATTTGGATCCGGACACTTCTGATGATATCATGAATCTATTGTTTAAAATTAACAAAGAATCAAATACAGGGGTGCTAATGGCAACACACAACTATGCCATCATTGAAAAATTCCCTGGTCGTATTGTTAAATGCGTAGATGGTACGCTCAAGGAAGATGAAACGATGATGATGTCATTATAAGCGTATGGATTTCTCCATACTCATACCGGTTTATAATACTCATATTGAGTGCTTGTGCGATGAGCTTTGCAAGCAGGCAGCTAAATACTCCGATAATTTCCAAATTTTATTTGTTGACGATTGTTCGGAGCTAAGCATTAGCTATATCAATCAAAAAGTAAGTTCATACACCAATGTAGACTATCAAGTCTTAAGCCAAAACATCGGGAGATCTGCGATACGTAATTTACTTTTTGAAAAAGCACATTATGATAAATGTATTATTATGGATGGGGATGTTCGTATCATACGCGATGACTTCCTATCCAATTATCTTAAGGCATTAAAAGAGGACGAAATTCTTGTAGGAGGACACAATTATCAGAAAGATGTTCCTTTGGACCAATTGAAATTATTACATTGGGTATATGGGGTAAAAGTGGAAAGTAAAAATTTTGAAAAAAGGCAAGCCTTTCCCTATCGTTCATTCATGACTAGTAATTTTGCATGCACTAAGCAAACATTTCAACAGTTAAAATTTGATGAATCCATTCATGGATATGGTCATGAGGATACCTTGTTTGGTATTCACGCCAAGAAAAAAGGTATACCGATTTATCACCTAGATAATCCCATACAGCATGTTGGTTTGGAAAATACAACTGTATTCATTGACAAACAAAAAAGTGCAGTAAGCAACCTAAAGCGACTTTATAATAGTAGTCCGAATAAAAATGAACTTCATCAACAAATTCAACTTATTCGATTAGGAGAATTGAGATTGCCTTGGTTCCTTTTAAGAATTATAAGGCCTTTATTGCTTAAGAATTTGAAGGGTGAATCACCTAAAATTGTATCGCTCCAACTGCTCAAGATTCTATGGTGGAGATATGGATAACTAGTAGGTTGTGAGAGATAAAAACTTTTAACTTTACACTGAAATAAAGGCACAAAAAAAATGAAGGTTGCATTACTAGGATATGGAAAAATGGGCAAGATTATTGAAGATGTTTTATTAGCACGCAAACATACAGTAGGCTTAAAAATAAATGAGGGTAATATAAAGGAACTTACATTGGATAATTTGAAATCCTGTGATCTTGCTATTGAATTTTCAAATCCTTCAAGTGCTCTTTCTAATTATCGATTATGCTTTGAAGCAAGAATTCCGGTGGTATCGGGAACGACAGGTTGGTTGGAACATTTAGATCAACTAAAATTAGAATTAAATGAAAGGAATGGCACTCTTTTCTATTCTCCAAATTTCAGCATTGGTGTAAATATATTCTTTAAACTAAACACTTTTTTAGCTGGTTTGATGAATCAACATGCTAGTTATGATGTTGAAATTGAAGAAATTCATCATAAGGAAAAGTTAGATTCTCCGAGCGGTACGGGTATTAAAACGGCTGCTCTTATTTTAAGTGAAATGGAAAGGAAGGATCATTGGGTAGAGAATTTTAAAAACACTGAAAATGAGCTTCTAATTAAGGTTAAAAGAGAAGAAAATGTCCCAGGTACTCATTCTGTTGATTATTTCTCCGAGGAAGATAAGTTGAGTATTACACACACCGCTTTTTCTCGAAAAGGATTCGCTTTGGGTGCGGTAATTGCAGCTGAATGGGTCATCGGAAAAAGAGGGTTTTTTGGAATGGACGATATGCTTAATTTTTAAAAAAATATGCTCGAAAAACTTTAATTTTGACGCGCACTTAAAATAATAAATAAATGATTTTTATTGCAATAATATTGATTTTGGCAGGCTATATGTATGGTCTATTTCTTTGGTTTGAAAAAGCTGGGGAACCTGGGTGGAAGGCCTTCGTGCCTTATTTAAGAATTAAAACTTGGATTGAATTGACAAATAAGCCAAAATGGTTTGTTATGGGTAGTTTTATTCCTGTTCTTAATCTTTTTATTTATACAAATTTAATAGGAGAAACAAGCGATAGCTGCAGGCGCTATGGGTTTTGGGAACATACCATTGCGATACTTGGCGGATGGTTTTGGCTGCCTTACATTGGAAAAAAACAAGAAGAAAAGTATCATGGACCAGGGGGAGAAAATGACAATTTTACAAGGCCAGTAAAGCTAAAAATTCGGGAATGGGCAGATGCAATTATTTTTGCAGTTTGTGCAGCATACTTTATTCGAACTTTTGTTTTTGAGATATACGCTATCCCAACATCAAGTATGGAGGGGACTTTGAGAGTTGGTGATGTTTTGGTGGTAAGTAAGTTTCATTACGGAAGTCGGGTGCCGAATACACCGCTTGCATTCCCTTTAGTTCATCACAGTTTTCCTAAGTTTTTAGGCGGTGGAAAATCTTATTTGGAATGGATAAAGCTCCCTTATAACCGTTTGCCCGCTATTGAAAGTGTTAGCCGAAATGACATGGTTGTATTTAACTTTCCTGCCAATGATACTACTACCCGAGAATTTGACAGTGCGCTCCCCTATTATGACTTAGTGAGACGAGCAGAGGTAGAAGGCGTTCCAAATGCAGATAAATTTATAAAAGATAAATATACTGTCATTTCGCGACCTGTCGATAAACGAGAGAATTACATTAAACGCTGCGTAGCTATCCCGGGTGATATGTTGGAAGTAAGAAGTGGTGAGCTATTGATCAATGGTGCCCCAGCTTATGAACCCGAAAATTTGCAATTCACATTTGTTGTTTTTGCAAGTTCAGTAATCAGTGATGATGAATTTCATGATATGGATATAACTGAATTTAATGTGATTTCATCTGCTCCTGTAGTATATGAAGTGTATACAAATAAGTCTAAAGCATCATTGCTAGCTGCAATTGATAAGGTTTCAAAAGTTGAACCCTACTTTTACAATGAGCGCGAAGACTATAATGGTTCAGCATACACTTTCTACCCATACCATGAAGATTTCAGATACAATCAGGACAATTATGGCCCGATAACTATTCCGAGCAAAGGACTAACTATTCCCTTAAATAAGAGCAACTACTTACTCTATGAGCGATGTATTCGTGTTTATGAAAATAATAGCTTAGCGATTAAGAATGGTAAGGCCTATATCAATGGTGTAGAGAGTGATTCGTATACGTTTAAGATGGACTATTATTGGATGATGGGAGATAATCGTCATCGTTCTCAAGATTCCAGGTTTTGGGGCTTTGTTCCTGAAGACCATATCGTAGGGAAAGCATGGTTCTTGGTAACTTCATTCAGTAAGGAAAATAGTTTCTTACGCTTAGATAGAACTTTAAGAGGCATCCATGGTAATTGGGCTCCAAAGGAAGAAATGTTTAGGCATTAAATATCTATTGTATGAAATCCTTTTTTACAATCAAAACTTTAGTTATTTTTAGCCTCGGTTTGTATTTATCACTGGCCTAGTAGCTCAATTGGATAGAGCACTACATTACGGCTGTAGAGGTTTGGGGTTCGACTCCCTACTAGGTCACAAAAGGTCTTTTCAAGTCATTGGAAAGGCCTTTCTAGGCTTAAATATGAACACTTGCATCCCACCAACAACAACTTACCGAATTACAATGTAGACTATATAGAGGTAACTTACAATCGCTTGAGATTGCCAGTCAAACAAATTATAAGTCTTCTTTTACTTCATTTAAAAACAATTTAATTTGCTGCAACGACTCGACAATTCGCTGGTTATTTTTTAGATTATCTGTATTCGAACTTAATTTTTGTTTAGCTCCGTCCAGCGTATAACCTTTTTCCTTGACTAGATGATAAATCATTTTCAGATTTTTAACATCCAGTTTTGTAAACAAGCGATTACCTTTCTTGTTTTTACGGGGTTTTAAGATATCAAACTCTTTTTCCCAATAGCGCAATAGAGATGTGGACACATCGAAAATTTTTGCAACCTCGCCTATAGTATAATATAGTTTTTCAATTTTAAACTCTTTGTAAGGCATT
>MDTC01125438.1_pt1 | contig 15255 bp, 11 predicted proteins | sample 811181 | NCBI WGS metagenome assembly MDTC01 (sample SAMN05326644, study PRJNA326480) | marine metagenome | isolation source: seawater | place: Pacific Ocean: North | collected 2011 | reverse complement strand
TAGATGTTTTTTTCTATGATGAAATGCTCGGTTGGGCTGTTGGAGAAGGAAATACTTTATTGAAGACTGAAAATGGAGGATTGCTCTGGAATAAAATTGATCTCCCTAATTTTACAAATTATGCAAATATTTCTATCTCCAGTTATAGTGGTGAAATTTGTTACATGGTTGGAACTGATGGAATTTATAAATCAGCAGATGCCGGTGATACATGGATAAGTCTAAATAAACCGGCAAATACAACCGGTTATTATAATCAAAAAATTATTATGGTAAGTGATACTGAGCTTTATCTTCTTTTCTATGATACTTTCTATCACTCAAATGACGGAGGCGGTACTTGGAAGTTAGTTAAAAAAGATGCTCATTATATTTATCCTCAGACTCATGAAAACATTTGGGCGACATATGCAGGAGGAATAATTTATACATCTAACAGCGGTGTAGTTTCTGTAGAAGATGAATCAAAGCAAACAAATATTGTAAGTGATTTTAAACTTTTCCAAAATTATCCAAATCCTTTTAACCCTACCACAAGTATTGAGTACTCAGTACCAAGTAATGAGAATGTTACTTTGAAAGTGTTTGATATCCTTGGAAGAGAAGTAGCCACACTTGTAAATCAGCAAATGAATCCAGGCAATTATAAAGTTCAGTTTGATGCCTCTCAATTAGTAAGCGGTGTTTATTTTTATAGAATATCTGCAGGTAATTATAATAAAACAATGAAAATGCTTTTGCTCAAGTAGAAAATGTAAAAGTGTTTTAGGAGGAATAATTGAAGAGATTAATATACATACTATTGATTGCATGTTTTTCAGTATTAAATGCTCAGATGAATGCTGTTTGGGAGCAGCAGACAAATGCTAATTCATATTATGCAGCAAGAGCACAGGAAATAAAATATGATTCTGAAGGAAATATAATTATAGCAGGTTACAGCTGGTACGGAGTTTACAATTCAAACCAGACTGTTTTTGTTGCGAAACTTAATCCCGATAATGGAGAAATAATTTGGCTTCAGCAATATATGGGTGAAGATATTGGCGATTATGATAATGGAACAGTAAATGGTCTTTATTTAGATAACGAAGATAATATCATTCTCTTTGCAAAATATTTTTCACAAAAAGTTATAAAGTATGATAAAGATGGAACCTTCATTTCCATTGATGATTATACTTTTGATTTTCCATTTACAATTAATGTATATAACAATGATATACTTTTTGATAAAGTTCATAAAGATCCATCTGGGAATTTTCACCTAGGAGGTATCATTGGAGATTATAACGCTGTCTATTCTTATTATGCACAATTCACACCTCAAGGGGCATATTGGAAACATAAAACAGATACTTTAAATGTGATTGAGTATAACATGGGTGCTTCAATCATAAGTCTATACGATGACTTCAAAATTCATCTAGTTGGAAGAGGATATACAGACCCCGGTTCAAATACAAAATATGGAATCGTATTATCATCATTAAATACAGAAGGAAATTGTGAATGGGGAAATCCCAATTGGTTTGAAGATTATGAAAGATATCCATTAAAAATTCTTAAAACAAATGATGGTACTTTTTATGTTACAATTTATTTTGTTAATAGCTCAGGTGATTCACGCGGAACTTACTTAAGTAAATATGATCCAGTCGGTGATTTAATTTGGGAACGAAAAATTGATACAATTCGAGTAACTGATATGGAATTTGACAAAGGTGGAAACATTTGGCTTGTAGGCTCCGGAACAAGTTCAAATGTTACTGCAAGGATTAAATACAGCGGCGCAGGTGAAAGAACCTTTTACAAATTAGATGAAGATAGTTTTGCAGCCGGTAACCTTTTAGTAAACGAAGATAATGATATTTACTTTACTGCACATAATTATGAAGGGGTGTTTGTTCAAAAATATGACTGGAAAGGGGATTTTCTTGCGGAAATAAAAATCAGCAATAATTACAACTTCCTTAATAATTCTATTCTAGCTTTTGATCCAAAAGGAGATTTGATAGTTTGTTCAGATTGGCAAGAAGACATATTCATCAAAAAGATTTCTGATCTTACGGTTGATGTTAAAAAAGATAATATTCTGCCGACAGAATTCTCACTTTCGCAGAACTATCCTAATCCATTTAATCCTTCAACAAGTATAGCTTACTCGGTACCAAGTAATGAGTTTGTGAGTTTGAAAGTCTATGACATTCTTGGAAAGGAAGTTGCTGTTTTAGTTAACGAAGAAAAATCTGCCGGAAATTATGAGGTTAATTTTAATGCAGAAAATTTATCGAGTGGAATTTACTTCTATGTTATGACGTCAAGAAATTTTTCCAAAACTAATAAAATGATTTTGCTTAAATGATTGCAGTACTTAATAAACAAAGAATGAAAAAATGCCTCAAACGGAGGTTTACATGAAAGCTTTAAAATTATTATTAGCCCTTGCTTTATTTACTTTTGTTCTATCAGCCCAAACTACCAATACTTATTTCGAAGATTTTGAATCGAATACCGAGGCAGGATGGACTTTTACTTCATCCAATGCTGAAGTCAGTTATTTAAATGGAGCTATGAACTTTACCTCATCGGGAGATGATGTAGTTTATATGTTTCCCCCAATTCCGGCTACTCAAGATGATTTCTCTGTTTTAGTTCAGGGAGTTGGAAACAGTGCCGGAGGTTTTGGAAGAATAGGTTTTAATTCAATGATTGCCTTCTTTATTGAAGACTCAATCTATATCGTTTACTCAGAAAATCTCCAGTACTATAATGAACAGGATTTAGTCTGGTTAACAAGCTATCCTATTCCGGATGAAGTAATTAGTATGGAATTATCTGTTTCAAGATCTAATAATGATTTAACGGTTAACGCATCTGTTAATGGGAATAATTTTTATAACGGAACATTGACTAATGTAAATCCGGATTTATTCAGCGGACAAATGGCTGCTTATATGATTGAAGATGAAAATGAAATTGTGTTTAATCTTGATCATATAGAAATCGATTATAATCCTTACCTAAATGAAGATGTAACATTTTTTGAAGATTTTAACAGCTCAAACATACCTTGGTTTAGATTTGGTGATATGTCCAATATTTATAATTCAGTCTCAGTTAATGATGGGAAATTGAACTTTACTTACAATGGAACTGAAGAGAGCGAATGTTATGTAATGCCTCCAACACCGGCTGTTACTGATTTTACAATTGAAGTTACGGGAGGAGCAGGTTCAACTCACAATTCACCGTTCGGCATTTCAAGATATTTTGATTACAAAACCTATATCACTTTCTTCGTAGAAGATAACCAAGCATTTCTTGGTTATTCATTCGACAGCATAGAGCCTATTATTGTTAATTCTGCTCAAATAAACTTAACCACCATTGAGAAAATAAAGTTTGAAACAGAAAATTCGGGATTTAATATTGATATGCATTTATGGATAAATGATCAGTTAATTGTTTCCGGCACTATTGAAAATGCAAATGAAAGACTTCTTTCGGGAAAACTGGTTCTAGGTTATGACCGCGGAAATATTATGGATGCTTACCTAGAGTCTGTTTCAATAAATTATAAACCTTTTGCAAATGCAGTATTATCAACAACAAGACGTTACCATGAAACATTTGATGCAAATAATGTGAATGGATGGTTGTTCCTTGCACCTGAAGCAGATATTTCAACACAAAACGGAGAACTACTTCTATCAACTTATCAGGATGATGTAATTCATATTCTCACTCCAATTGAGGCTTCTACCGGTGATTTTTCCATCGAAATAAAATCTGGAAGTATGGCGAATGCTCTTGAAGGAGGAGGATTCGGCAGAATGAGTTTTAATTCAATGGTCGGGTTATTTGTCGGTGGAATCGGAGAAGGGGATGATGAATCACTTAATATTGTTTATACAGAAGATATTCAATCATATACAGAACCGGTTGTGAACCTATTAGGAAGCATTCCATTATCAGAAGAAATGAGCAGTATGAAAATTGAAGGAATACAATCCAATGGTAATTTGCTAGTAAGAGTATTTATTAATGGAGAGATAAGCTTCAGCGGAGAAATAGAAGATGTTAGTCAAGAACTGCTTAGTGGAAATATATTTTTAGTTGTTGATCCTGATGGATCGGGAGAACTTTCACAATGGTCTTTGGATGAAATTGATATAAGATATAATCCTTATTTACCTGGATCTAATTCTTATCTTGAAAATTTTGACAGTGATAATATCCCTTGGTTCAGATTCGGAAATTTTGATAATATTGTTCAATCGATAAATATTCAAGATGGAAAACTTAATTTCAATTATAACGGTACGGAAGAAACAGCACTCTATGTTTTGGGTCCGGTTGGCGCAGTAAAAGATTTTGCTATTGAAGTTGAAGGAGCCGGATCTCAGCTTCATGATGCACCATTCAGCATATCAAGAGTATTTGATTATAAAAATTATATAACCTTCTTTATTGAAGATGATAGAATTCATCTCGGTTATGCTATGGATAGTTGGGAACCAACAATTATTAATTCCGCAGCTTTTAATCCGCAAAGTATAACTAAAGTCAAATTTACAGTTGAGGGAGATGCTCCTAATCTAACCCTTACTGCAATGGTTAATGATCAATTTGCTTTAAGCGGAATGATAGGGGATGCTACTGAAAAAATTGCTTCCGGACATATTGCATTTGGCTATGACAGAGGAACTATAGTAGATGCATATATAAATTATGCTGCATTTGATTTTACTCCTTATATAACTGATGTTAAAGATGAAACACAAAATATAATTGCCCAAGATTTTCAGCTTTACCAAAATTATCCTAATCCTTTTAATCCAACTACAACTATTACTTTTAATCTGCCAAAAAGTGAATTTGTAACATTAAAGATATACGATATTCTTGGTAATGAAGTCGCAGTTCTTGTTAATAATGAAATGAACAGTGGAATACATTCAATTAATTGGAATGCTTCGCAATTATCAAGCGGGGTATATATATATACTATTTCGTCTCAAGGAAAAGTTATGTCTAATAAAATGTTATTGCTGAAATAAGAGTAAGTGAAATGGATCTGAGTTATTTGTTAACTAATAATATTAATGAATTATTTATTCCTTGAGGAAATTAAATGAAATCTATAAAAATATTTTTAATGATAATCTTTATGCACTCTATTAGTTTCTCCGGAATTATTAGAGTTCCATCAGATTATTCATCAATACAAAGTGCAATTGATGCAGCAAATTTTTTTGATTCTATTCTTGTTGCTGATGGGACTTACAATGAGAATCTTAAAATTGATGGAAAATCTCTAACAATTATAAGTGAAAACGGATTTACTTCCACAACCATAAATGGAAATTACAGCGGTTCAGTAATAAAACTTTCCAACAGTTCGGTTTTGATTTTGGATGGATTTAATATTACTGAAGGAAGCGGCGAATGGCTTGATCTTAACGGAAATACGATGTTCACTTTTTATGGAGGAGGTATTGTTTCCGATAATTCATTTTTATCTGTAATGAATTGTAAATTCTCAAATAATATCAGCGGTTATTATAATGAAAATCAAAATGGAACCGGTTATGGAGGAGCAGCTGTAATTTATAAATCCGATGCACAATTTACTAACTGCCGCTTTGAAAATAATAAAGCTTGGGCAGGCGAAAACTATGGCGGTGGTTATGGTGGTGCAATTTATGTTTGGACAGATTGTCAAGTAGATTTTAAGAATTGCGAATTCTATAATAATATAGCTGCTTATTACGGCGGAGCAGTTTCATTCACCGGGACGGACGGAGTAACAAGTGGTGTTGTTGCGGCAAATTTTGAAAGATGCTCGTTTGTTAATAATTATTCCGGAACCGGATCAAATCCTTTGGTTGGTAGTGGAGGAGCAATTCATTCAGATTATTTTGTTAATCAAATCTATGCTAATTGTTCATTCGTTTCCAACGATTGTGATTATTATGGCCCCGCAATTTATGCGAGAAGAGCATCAAGAATGATTTTTGTAAATACTCTGATGTGGAATAACGGAGAATTTCCAATTGAATTTGACGGCACATTTGAACCAAATTCTATCGCTGCCGAATACAATAACTTTGAATTTGGTGAGACTTCTATAAAAACCAATGGAAACACTAATGTTCATTTCCAGAACAATATTTCTGATGATCCGAAATTAGTTAATCCTGAAATAACTTATGAAATTCAAACCGGCTCCCCTTGTATTGATGCCGGTGTAAGCAGTTTTACATACAATAATCAAGAAATAATTAATTACTCTGAATCTGAATTCAGCGGAACAGCTCCGGATATCGGTGCATTTGAGTTTGGTTTTACAGTTGATGTAAAGGAAGATAAACTGCCGTTAAGTTTTCAACTTTATCAAAATTATCCTAATCCTTTCAATCCAACTACAACTATAAGTTTCCAAATTCCGGCAAATGAGTTCGTGAGAGTTTCAATTTATGATATTCTTGGTAATGAAGTTGCTAATTTATTAAACAATGAAATGGAATCGGGTTTTCATAGTTTAACTTGGAATGCATCTGATTTATCAAGTGGAGTTTATTTCTGTTTACTTAAAGCAGGTACCTATAAAATAACACGAAAAATGCTGTTAGTAAAATAACGGCATTGGCAGTGAGGGCTAGGGGAGAGGTGGTACTCTCCCCAAATTTATAATATTAGTTTATAACCAACTCCATGAACAGTTAATATTATTTTTGGTTTGTTCGGATCTTCCTCAATTTTTTGTCTAAGTTTAACAATAAAGTTATCGATAGTTCTTGTTGTAGTAAAAACTTCTTGATTCCAAATTTCCTTAAGTAAATCATCTCTGCTTACTGCTTTATTTTTATTCTTCCAAAGAAAATGAAGGAGTTCAAATTCTTTATGACTCATTGCAATTTCATTGCCGTTGTTAAATGCAGAATAATTAGAAAAATTTACAATCAAACTTCCAATCTCAGCTTCTTCAATTTGATCAGGCTGAGATTCTGTTGATCTTCTCATTACAGCCTTAATTCTTGCTAATAATTCCCGAAGACCAAAAGGTTTGGTAACATAATCATCCGCCCCTAATTCTAATCCCAATACTTTATCAATTTCTTCTCCTTTTGCAGTCAACAGAATTATTGGAATTTTAACTCCCTCCGCTCTTACTTTTCTGCATACATCAAATCCATTCATTTTGGGAAGCATAACATCTAACAGAATTAAATCAAATTTTTGAGTCATAATATTTTTGTATCCGGATTCGCCATCATCGGCAAACTCAACTTCGTAACCTTCAAACTCCAGATTGTCTTTCAGACCAATTCTCATGCTCGGTTCATCTTCAACAACTAAAATTCTTTGCATAACTTCCTCTTATTACTTTTCAATTGGAAAGAATAATGTGAATGTTGATCCTTTATCAATTTCACTTTTCACTTCTATTTTTCCACCGTGTGCATTTATTATTTGAAATACTATACTCAATCCCAGTCCAGTTCCTTTTGTATTATGGACTAAATTGCTTGGGACCCTGTAAAACTTATCAAACACTTTTTTCTGATCTTCTTTACTTATACCAATTCCAAAATCGGTTACACTTAAGTAAACAAATTCGTCATCTTGATTGGAAGATATTAAAAGTTTCTTCTCATCTTTGCTGTATTTAATTCCATTATCAATCAGATTTATCAAACATTCGGAAATTGCTTCTTTGTCTATTTTACTGCTTCTCAGTTTGTCGGTCAGATTCAATTCTATATTAAATCCTTTGCTGTTAAGATGAAATTTATAGGTAGAGATTACATTCTCTATAACCTCATTTAAATTAGCCGGTTCAAGATGATACTTTCTTTTACCGGATTCCATCTTAGAGAAATTTAAAATTGAGTTTACAATTTTGCTTAATCTTTGAGCTTCGTTGCTTATTATTTTGTAATACTCATTTTTCTTCTCTTCAGTTTTAACTCTTCCTAATTCAAGAGTTTCTGCAAACATTGAGATTAATGCAAGAGGTGTTCTTAATTCATGAGAAACGTTTGATACAAATTCCGATTTTAATTGAGCAAGATGAATTTCCTTTTTAATACTTCTAAAAAGAAAAATTACTGCTATAAGTAAAAGAAGATTCAATCCCCCTAACAGACTTAAATTAAAGTATGATCTCGACTTTACAATGTTCTCTAAAGATTCTCCCTTTAAAGTAATACCGATTTGATAATTAGGAAATAACCAGAACTCCTTTTGGGTTTCGATCGGTTTATCATTAAAAAATTTGTCGGTTGTGTAAATTAGATTGTTGTCCTTTGTTCTTGTAGTTCTGATAACAATATCATCTCTTGCAACTTCTTGTATCTTTGGAGCTAAAACTGAATTTATAAATTCATCCGGGTTAATTAAAAATCCCAGCAGAAATTTTCTGCCGTTCTGTTCAACAATATAAACAACACAGTTTATTCCAAGTGAATCATTGCTGAGCGGTTCTAATTTTCTGTAGCCGCTTGTAATATAATTATAAAGCTTCTCAATTTTATTTTGACTGGACTTTAGAAGATTTACAATTTCATCTTTACTTGAAGCATTGTTATTATTAAAAAATGTAAACCGCGAATAAGAAGTATCAGTTAGAAAGATATTTTGTAACGATCGTTTATTCTTAAAAAAATCTTCTAGTTGATAACTAAAAGAATTGGAATTATTAAATGCATTTTTTGATTCTAAATCATTAGCCCAGCTGTTAAGTACATCATCGGAAAATCGGTTTACGGAAAGAAGAATTGTTTCAAGCTGATTCGAATAAATATTTTCAAGTACTCGTTCACTTTCATTAATTGAATTAATCTCAATTGCAGTAAAGAATAATGCGGGAAAGAGGAATAGGAATCCCAGTATTAAACCGATTCTTTTAATTGGATTATTCATATTTCTTAGTCAAAATAGAGATTATACATTCTTTCCAAGCTTTGATGAAGCTCATCAAAGTTTATATTTCGGGAATAACGTAAGAATTCTTTCCCGTCAAAATAAATTATTATTGTTGGTACGGCAAAAATTGTTAATTGAGCAGCTAATTCTTTTTCCTGCTCAACATCAATGTAAGTCATTTTAAGTTTTGGAAAATTCTCATCAAGAAATGATTTTAACTTAGGTTTTAGAACTTTACAAACGTTACATGTTTCCGTGCTGAAATAATAAACTGAGGAAGTCTTGTCCAAATTGTGCATGTTAAATTTTAATTGTGAAGAAATATAGAATGGAAAAATAATAAAAGGGCGCCATAAAAACTTAAATAATACAGCGCCCACCAGCCAAAATATTTATCTGTTTTCTCTTTTACTGCCTCGGGAAGCGAAGAATGCTACTAATAAAAGCAATCCAAAAAATCCAAAAAATATCGATAAACTTGCATATACAATTGAACTTAGTGCCACAATTTTATCCTAACTTATTTCGTAATTTCTAATAGACATTATATCTATTAAAAAAGCAAAATGCAAAATTTGGTTAAGGCAATTGTTAAATAGAGCACAAATTCAATACATCAATTGATTTAAATCACTGATAAATCTCTTATTCTTTAACCTCATTATCGGGTTGATTTGATTCTTCCAGTTTATTGATTTTTGCTTGAAGAGTTTTCTCCAGACTAACCAATTGACTAATTTTTGATGCGTATTCTTCCTTTCTTAACTCAAGGTTGGAAGTCTCGTTTTTCAAATCTAAAAGCTGCTGACGCGAATCTCTAAGTTTATCTTCAATAACTTCAAGCGCTCTCTCTTTTTCATGAAGTTCTTGAATAACTTTTCTTTTCCGTTCCTCTGCTTCATTGTAGTTTTTGTGGGTTTGAGATATGATTTCCTTAAGATCTTTATCAAGCTGATTTCTCTTTATTTCTAGATTTTCAACTTGTGATCTTAATTCGTTAATATAAACTTTCTGCTTATTTTCTCTATCCTTAAGTTCTACTAAGGATTCTGTTAGTAGATTTTTCTGGGTTTTCAAACTTTCAATAGATTCTTCAATTGTTGATTTTTCTTTTTGAAGAACTTTTACTAATCCGCTGTATTCTGCAATTTGTGCTGTTTTTTCCAAAAAGATAGTTTCCTTTTCAGACAAATCTTTACTCTTTGCCAATATTTCCTGCTTAATACTACTTAACTTATTTTTTTCACTATCTAATTCTTCTGTATATTTTTTCAAAGTTTCTGAGAATGAAGTCTCAATTTTAATTTGACTCTCCTCAATTCCAAACTTTCTTTGTTCGGTCTCTTTTAACTTACTGTTTAACGATTTTAATTCATTTTTAAGTTTTTCTGCATCTTCTCTTTTTCTTAATATCTCTTCATGAATGTTAGTCTTAACAACTTCAAGTTTTCCGATTTCTTCCGAAATATCTAATTTCTTCTGCTTGAAATTTTCAACTTCAGTGTTATCCTTTGATAATGTCTCTTTTGAGATATTTATTCTGCTTATTAAATCATTAAGTTCTTTTTGTGATTCAATGATTTCGTTCTTGAAATTATCTTTTGATTTTTCAAGATCGGCAAATAATTTGTCCTTATCGTTTATCTGCTTTACTAATCCGGCAATGCTTGTTTCCAGACTCGATTTTACTTCTTCGTTTAGAAGAACTTTTTCGTCCAAATCCGAAATTAACTTTTTCTTATTGTTTTCATCCTGTTGAAGTGAATTTAATTTTTCTTGAACGGTTTCCAATCGATTTGTTAATTCAGTTAGTTCTAAATTTTTCTCGTTGTATTCAGTTTCTATGCTCCTAACTTTTTCTTGATAAACTTCTTCGCTTTCCTTTAATAAATTTACCTTTTGTTCTTTTTCTTCAATTTCTTCAGTTAGTTTATCATTATCACGATTAAGATTATTTACCTTTTCAATTTTATCTTCAAGTTCACTGGATACATTTTCTAAAGTATTTTTCAAATCATCAACTTGATTTGTTAATTCACTCTGCTCTTTAAGTTTTGATGCAAAATTTGTTTCATAATTTTCAATATCGTTTTCTAATTCTTCTTTTCTTTGTTTGAGGCTGGTTATATCGGATTCATAATTGGTAACTGTTGATTGAATATTATTTTTTACTTCTTCAAGCTGTCTTAATTCATCATTCAGTTTCGATATTTCTTCAAGCTTATTTGCTTTTTCATCTTTTAGATTTTTAACATGATTTTCAATTTCACGCTCCTCTAAAGAAATATCAGATAATTCTTTTCTTGCTTCGGAAAGTTTATTCTCAATTTCTTCAAGACTTCCGTACTTTTCCTGTAATGAATGAAGCTGATTTCTCAGTTCATCATTTTCTTCAAGTAATCTGTCAGTTTCTTTTTTTCCTTTTGATAATAAACCCATTTTAACCTCAATAAGAATTAAGTAAGTAACAAATTTATTAAAAATAGTGGATAGTTACATTATGAAGCTTCCCTTTTATATATATTTGTAATTGCAAATGAAATACTTAAAGCAACATATTAAAGAAACATTATCTCTGGCAATCCCTGTCTCTATCGGGCAGTTCGGGCATATTCTGATGGGAATTGTAGACAGCTTGATGGTTGGCAGACTTGGAGCTGAGCCTTTAGCCGCTGCAGCTTTGGTTAACGGATTGTTTTTTCTTGTGCTGGTATTAGGCATTGGAATGTCCCTTGCCCTTACTCCTCTTGCTGCAATAGCAAAGGGAAGTTCAAAAATTGAAGAGTGTTCCGAAATTCTTAAAAGCGGATTTTATGTAAATTTTGTGTTTGCAATTTTACTTGGGATATTGATTTTTTTTGGAGCTGATTTAATTAAATATCTTGATCAAACTCCGGAAGTAACACGACTCGCAATTTCATATTTAAAAATACTTTCGCTGAGTGTTATTCCTTTTTTAGTATTTCAAATTTTCAGACAATTTATTGAAGGTCTATCATTTGTTCGCCCACCAATGATAATTGCTATAGCAGCTAATGTTTTCAATGCATTTTTTAACTGGGTTTTAATTTTCGGTAATTTGGGATTTGAACCAATGGGATTGGACGGAGCCGGAATTGCAACTACTACAACAAGAAGTATAATGGCTGCTGTATTAATGTTTTATGTGATGAAATCATCTCACTTAAAAATTTATACATCAATTAAAAATTACTTTAGCGTTGATTTCAAGTTAATTAAGAAACTCCTTAAGATTGGTCTGCCAAGTGGATTTCAATACTTCCTTGAAGTTGCTTCTTTTGCTTATGCAGCTATTATGATTGGCTGGTTAGGTGCAAATCAATTAGCGGCACACCAGATTGCAATTAATCTGGCTTCCGCTACTTACATGATAATTTTAGGAATTTCCTCAGCCGGGATGATAAGAGTTGCTAGTGCAGTGGGAAGAAAGGATATAAAAGAAACAAGAAGATCAGGATTTACCGCAATGATTGTTGCAATGTCAATAATGATATTCTTTGGAATTATGTTTATTACATTAAAAAACTTACTTCCTAAATTTTATATTGAAGATACTCAGGTCATTGAACTTGCATCTTCTCTATTACTTATTGCTGCAATCTTTCAAATATTTGATGGAATGCAGGCAACTGCAATAGGCATTTTACGTGGAATAAAAGATGTAAATTTCCCTTTAGTGCTTTCATTCTTAGGATACTGGATTGTTGGTATTGGATCAGCTTATATATTTGGATTTATTTTAGATATGAAAGCATTCGGTGTTTGGATTGGATTGGCAATGGCATTGATGGCTGTTGGCGTAACTCTTACACTAAGATTTAATTTCAAAAGTCGTTCCGTTATTGAAGACTAATTTTTTACCGTCTCTTTAGTGAGAGTCTTTATTGATAGGAGATAAGAAGTAACTCCAACTGCAATTGTAAATAAAAGTAATTTTATTATTTCTGTTTTTACCGCAAAAAAAGCCGAGTAGCCAATAACCAAATTCAACATAGTAATTGCAATAATTTTTGCTCTTAAAGGCATTGCTCTGTGCAGATAATAATCTTTTATAAACTTACCTAAAAGTTTGTTGTTCAAAAGCCAGTTATGAAATCTCTCCGAACTTTTTGCAAAACAACTTGCAGCAATAAGAAGAAAAACGGTTGTAGGCATAACCGGAAGAAAGATTCCAATTACGCCTAAACCTACAAAAATCCAACCGCAAATTATTAATAAAATTTTCATATAAGTTTTTAATCAGCAATTAGTTTATTCAACAATATCAGCTAATAATTTTTCTAAATATTCTCTGTAGTTCGATTTAGGGATTGTATTTATTAATTCTTTGAACTGTTCTAGATTAATAAATCCTTTTTTGAAAGCAATTTCTTCAATACAAGCTACTTTTAATCCTTGTCTTTCTTCAATAACACCGAAGAAATTAGAAGCTTGTAGAAGGGAATCCGGAGTTCCTGTATCTAGCCATGCTACACCTCGTCCAATAGTTTCAACTCGCAAATTTCCCTCAGTTAAATAATGTTTATTAACATCTGTAATTTCAAGTTCACCTCTTCCGGAAGGTTTAAGATTTTTTGATATTTCAATAACCCTGTTATCATAAACATAAAGTCCGGGAACCGCAAAATCAGATTTAGGCTTTTGAGGTTTTTCTTCTATTGAAATTGCTTTGCCGGTCTTATCAAACTCAACAATTCCATATCTTTGCGGATCGGTAACTTTATAAGCAAATATTACTCCGCCTGTAGTGAAATCATTCACAGCATTATAAAAGAAATTTAATTTACCGTAAAAAATGTTATCGCCCAGGATTAATGTAACATCATCATTACCAATAAATTCTTCGCCTAAAATGAAAGCTTCTGCAATTCCTCTAGGAGCATCTTGAACTTTGTATTCTATATTTAATCCAATATTGTTACCGTTTCCAAATAACTTTTCATACATCGGAATAGTTTCTTCGTTGGAAATTATTAGAATATCCTTAATACCTCCAAGCATTAATATTGACAATGGATAATAGATTAAAGGCTTATCATAAATAATTGTTAGTTGTTTAGAATATACTTTTGTAATTGGATAAAGACGAGTACCGGCGCCCCCGGCTAAAACTATTCCTTTCATATTTATCTCACTTTAATGAATCCGTTTTTAATTGGTTTTTCTTCTTGATTAAAAATCGCAAACTTATAATCGCCCGCATCTTCAAATTTATATTTGAAAAAAGTACTTTTCCAGTTTTCGTCTATCTTGAACTTTTTTGAATCTACAAACTCATCATATTCAAAAGCTCTATTTTTCTTTTGGTAAATATAAACCAGAATTACATCAGTATTCAAAGGTTTTCCGTTATCAATAAAAATATATACTTCGCCGTTATTTTGGGAAAGTGAAGTTTCTCTAAAACTGTTATAAGGTTTATTGCTGAATACTCTTTCGGAGAAAATAATTTTTGCATCATCGTAATAACTGTAGCTCGTCTCTGATTTTTTTGCAATCGAATTATAGCTGCCGCTGAAAAATGCAGATAAGTAATTCTGAGCTAAAACTTTTTGCTCCGAATCCATTATATAAATTTTGTATTCACCTTCTTCTTTAAATGAGAACTCAAACTCCATCCACTTTTTCTGTTTATCGGGTCGATTGGTTTTACTGTCAAATGGTTTGTATTCATTATCAAACTTTTTATCAATAAATAAGTAGTAGATTTGGTCATTCAAAAAATTATTAGATCGATATAGGATTGAAATCCTTGTGCCGAAAGGTTGTATTTCCCATTTCAATTCTGCATCAATAGGTTTACCGTTTTCAGTAACACTTTTACAGAAGTATAATTCTTGAGCATTTAATGCTGCTGCAAACAAAATTATGTAGAAAAGTAAAAATATTTTCATTTTACCATACTTGATTTGCAAAATTAAATATAAACAAATATTTAGATAATTGAGAATTAACGGAATTGTATGAATACGATATTTAAGAACTTCAAAGTTATTGAACTTTCATCTGTTCTTGCCGGACCATCAGTCGGAATGTTTTTTGCTGAATTAGGTGCAGATATTATTAAAGTTGAAAATCCGAAAACTAACGGAGATGTAACGAGAAATTGGAAACTCCCCAATGAAAATGATGATGATCTTTCAAGTTATTTCTGTTCTGTAAATTGGGGTAAAAAATCAATTGGTTTGGATTTCTGTAATCCCGCTCATTATGAGATTCTGATTAAATTAATCTCAAAAGCGGACTTAGTAACAGTAAGCTTCAAACCCGGTGATGATAAAAAATTAAAACTAGATTACG
>MDTC01000829.1_pt1 | contig 15255 bp, 6 predicted proteins | sample 811181 | NCBI WGS metagenome assembly MDTC01 (sample SAMN05326644, study PRJNA326480) | marine metagenome | isolation source: seawater | place: Pacific Ocean: North | collected 2011 | reverse complement strand
CCAGGCGGCGAAGCTGGTGGCGAAGGATGGCGCGGCTTCTGACTACTTCGGCTATTCGGTGGCCATCAGCGGGAAGCGGGTGGTTGTCGGCGCATACGGAGACGACGACAAAGGCGCCTCCTTAGGCTCAGCATACGTCTATGAGCGCCAGGCCAACGGGACCTGGACTCAAGCGACGAAGCTGGTGGCGAAGAACGGCGCGGCTGGTGACGACTTCGGCCGGTCGGTAGCCATCTCTGGAGACCGCATTGTCGTCGGCGCATACGGAGACGACGACAAGGGTAGTAACTCTGGCTCAGCGTATGTCTACGAGCGTCAGAAAGACGGGACTTGGTCTCAGGTGTCGAAGTTGGTTGCCAAAGACGGCGCGGCCAATGACCGATTTGGCGCGTCTGTTTCCATCAGTAGCGACCGTGCGCTCGTTGGGACTTGGGGCGACGACGACAAGGGCAACGCCTCAGGCTCAGCCTACGTCTATGAACGTCAGGTCGACGGGACCTGGACTCAGGCGGCAAAGCTGGTGGCGAAGGATGGTGCGGCTAGTGACAACTTCGGCGTGTCGGTGGCCATCAGCGGCGAGCGAGTGGTCGTCAGCGCACCCTACGACGACGACAAGGGCAACGCCTCAGGCTCAGCCTATGCCTTCGAAATGGACTCCTTCGCCTGCGAGGCGGCGGACACGTGCTCGTGCAAGCCGGGCTTCACAGGCAAAAACTGTGACGTGTTCGATTGCGCCGGGACCAAGTGTGATGACGGCAACCCATGCACGACTGACAGCTGCGACAAGGTCAAGGGCTGCCAGACAACAGCGGTGAAGGACCAAACGAGCTGCAGTCAGGATGGCAGCAAGTTGTGCATCGCCGCAAAGTGCATCACCGTCACGCAGTGCCCCAAGACGTGCTCGAGCTTAGGCACCAAGCAGTCCTATGCGCAAGCTGCGAAGTTGCTGGCCAAAGACGGCGCGGCTAGTGACCGCTTCGGCGCGTCGGTGGCCATCAGCGGAGACCGCATGGTCGTCAGCGCACCCTACGACGACGACAAGGGCAACGCCTCAGGCTCTGCGTACGTCTATGAGCGACAGAAAGACGGCTCCTGGGCACAGGCGGCGAAGCTGCTGGCGAAGGACGGCGCGGAGAAGGACAACTTCGGCTTTTCGGTGGCCATCAGCGGAGACCGCATCGTCGTCGGCGCAAGACTCGACGACGACAAGGGCTCTAGCTCAGGCTCTGCCTACGTCTATGAGCGACAGGCCAATGGCACTTGGACCCAGGCGGCGAAGTTGCGGGCGAAGGACGGCGCGGCTAATGACTTCTTCGGCTATTCGGTGGCCATCAGCGGAGACCGCCTGGTTGTCGGTGCAAACGGAGACGACGACAAGGGCATTGGCTCAGGCTCAGCCTACGTCTATGAGCTACAGGCCAAGGGCGCTTGGACCCAGACGGCGAAGCTGCTGGCGAAGGACGGCGCAGCTTCTGACGTCTTCGGCCAGGCAGTGGCCATCAGCGGCAGCCGGGTGGTCGTCGGTGCAAACGGAGACGACGACAAGGGCTCAAACTCAGGCTCTGCCTACGTCTATGAGCGACAGGATAGCGGCATCTGGACCCAGGCGGCGAAGCTGGTGGCGAAGGACGGCGCGGCTTCTGACTACTTCGGCCGGTCGGTGGCCATCAGCGGAGACCGCGTGGTTGCCGGCGCACGCTATGACGACGACAAGGGGTTCAACTCAGGCTCTGCCTACGTCTATGAGCGACAGAAAAACGGCTCCTGGACCCAGGCAGCGAAGCTGCTGGCGAAGGACGGCGCGGCTTCTGACTACTTCGGCTATTCGGTGTCTATCAGCGGAGGCCGCATCGTCGTCGGCGCATACCTAGACGACGACAAGGGCTCAAACTCAGGCTCTGCCTACGTCTTTGAGCGTCAGGATAGCGGCATCTGGACGCAGGCAGCGAAGCTGGTGGCGAAGGATGGCGCGGCTTCTGACTACTTCGGCCAGTCGGTGGCCATCAGCGGTGACCGCGTGGTTGTCGGCGCAACAGCAGATGACGACAAGGGCTCAAGCTCAGGCTCTGCGTACCCCTTTGACATCAATCCTATCTGCACGAATAGCACCACCTGTGCGTGCAAAACTGGCTACGCCGGCACGGACTGCGGCGTGGTTGTCAAACCCTAAGGGGAGCGAGGAGACAATGGGTTGGAGAGCTTTGGCGATGGCTGTCTCTTAGTAGCCAGCCCCTGCTGTAGCAGCCGCTGTGAGGGTTGCGCTATGCTGGGTCTATACACAGCCCACTCTCCCCCCAACTCATGGAGGTCTAGGATGCGAATTTGTGGATGGATCGCGCTCATGGCGCTGGTGTTGCTGCCCATGGCGCCTGAGCCCGCCGCGGCGCGAAGCGCTCACGTGATGGCACCTGTCGCCAGCAGCTCGTACTGCTACAGAATCCGTGACCGCGACGAGAAGCACTACTGCCTCGCTCGAGCTAAAAAACAGTCGAGTTACTGCTACAGCATCCGCAATCGAGACAAGAAGAACTTCTGCCTCGCCGAGGTCAAAGGCCAGCGCAGCTACTGCTACAGCATCCGCAATCGAGATCAGAAAAACGCCTGCCTCGCGCGGGTTCGCTAAAAATGCAAAACACGGCGATTGAGCCCGAATTGAGACGCAAACGCACACGATACGCCAGCGCCGCGACGCTGGTGTCGATGCTCTTAATCTTAGACCTGGTGGCCGATCTGCTCTGTATCCGGGTGCCGCTGCTCTTGTATCTCATCGCCGGCGCCATCGGCTTTGGCCTCGGTGGCCCTTTGGCCACATGGGTCCATGGGCGGCGCTGGTTTTGGCGGGTTGTCAGGTGGGGCGCCATCGGCGTCATGGGACTCGGTCTGCTCTGTGCAGGGGCTTTGACTGCGAACTATCCGGCGTCGAACTCCAAATGCGGCTGGCGCAGCTGCGGCCGTGTGCTCGGGCCCGGACTGCTGGTCTCGCCCTTTCCTGCGCCGCCGATCACCTGTCAGTTGCTCAGCGTCTGCGCAAACGAATATCCCCACTCGCGCGCGGGCTACCAAGAGCTGTTGAAGATCATCAAAAACCAGGGCTGCCCACCACCATGACCGACCGCCTGCTACTCCCCATGCGCTTTGCCAACGGCACCGTGGCGCCCAACCGCGTCTGGGTGGCGCCGATGACCAACAAGCAAAGCCACGAAGACGGTCGGCTCTCCGATGCGGAGCTCATCTGGCTGGAGCGACGCGCTCGAGGGGGCTTTGGCGTCATCGAGTCCTGCGCGACCCACGTGACCGAATCCGGCCAAGGTTGGCCTGGGCAATGGGGCATTTACAGTGACCTGCACACGCCGGGTTGGCGACGAGCGGCCGAGCGCATGCAAAGCCATGGCTCGATGCTCTTCGCCCAGCTCTTTCACGGTGGAGAGCGCGCCCATCGCGCCCAAGGGCGCGCTATCGTCAGTTGCGTGAGTTCTGGCACGCCTGGGAGGGACGACGAGGTGCGCCAGCTCACCCCAGCGCAGATTGAAGCGCTCATCGAAGCCTTCGCTGACGCCGCCTGTCGGGCTGCAGATGCCGGACTCGACGGGGTGGAGCTTCACGGCGCCCATGGATACCTACTCTGCCAATTCTTGCGTGCCGATCTAAACACCCGCACCGACGGGTGGGGCGGCGATCTGCCTGGACGGGCGCGGCTGCTGCGCCGGGTGATGCAGACGATCCGTCAACAGGTGCCGGCGTCTTTTGTGGTCGGCGTGAGGCTCTCGGCTGAAAACGGCACCTTTCTGACCGGACTCGACCTCGATGAGAGCCTGCAGACCGCCCAGTGGCTCTGCGATGATGGCGCTGATTTTATCCACGTCTCGTTATGGGACGCGCATCTAAACTGCAGCAAGCGAGCTGATGTCCACCCAGCACGGGTCTTTCGCGACGCCTTGCCCGAGGCGGTGCCCGTGATCACCGCTGGGCAAATCTGGACCCGAGCCCACGCCCATCAGCAACTCGACCACGGCGCAGATGCGGTCGCCCTGGGGCGCGCCGCCATCACGACGCCAAATTGGCCCCAGCAGGTGGTCCGCGACGGCAAAGAGCCCTTGATGCCACCGGTCAGCGCTCAGCAGCTGCGCGACCGAGACCTGAGCGAGACCTTCGTGACCTACATGAAGCGCTGGCCAGGCTTTGTGCACACCGACGACGGCGGCAGGCCAGCCAAATAGCCAGCCCCGTCCGCACTCAGGTTTCGATACGCCCGAGGGCGATATCAAGGCCCGCAAGCCGGCGTACAGACCTTCAAGCCAGCGATGGGCTTGGCGTCATCGTCCGATGCAGTCAAACAGAGCTTACCGCCGTCAGTGCCCACACATTGAGCGTCGCTTTGGCACGTAGGCGCGCAAATCTTCTTCGCCAAGGTCCCCGCACCACCGGTGTTGGTGCAAGCGTAGTTGCCAGCGCAGTCGTTGTCGTTGTCGCAAGGGATGCAACTCTTGGCCTTCATGCACAAGGGCATTACAGCGGCGTTGAGCGGATTGGCTCGCTCGAGCACTTGGTAGCTTTGGTTGCAGAGCATGCCGTCTTGATTGCCGCAATCGGTGTTGCTGTTACACACCCGGCTGCAGTAGCCCTTGCCGGTGGTGGTGTCTGCTAAGCAGTAGCCATCGGCGCATTGCAAAATAGAGCTTTGCAGGTTGCATTGGGCGCCCACGGGCAAACTCGGCGGCTGGGCATTTGCGTTGCCATTGTACACACACAAATGCTCGACCTTCGAGGGTTGGTCGGCGCTCATGCTGATTCCATAACCGATGCAGGCCTGATCACTCTGAGGGCAGAGTTTGCTCGCCGAGCAGTCCGTCATCAGGCTCTTGGCGTTGACGGGGTAACACGCCGGTACGTAATGGTCGTCGCTCTCATCGACCGTCGTGTTCCAGTACAGCCGTAGTGATCTGCAGACCGACTTGTACGATGTGTTGTACAGCGACACGGTCGAGGGACAGTCGCTAGCCGAGGCGCACAACTCCAGGCAAAACCCCGGTTGAGATTGCCCAAATGAAGAGACAGTGTTGGTGCAATACGAACTGTTGCAGAGTTTTTGCAAGCCTTTGCCGGTCGAGGCGATGCCACATGTGGCCCCGTAATCCCCTTTGTCAGCGACCTTGTCCACGCAGCGGCCCGTAGCCGAGTAGGTTTGGGGACTGTTCGGTGGGCTCAGGCCGATCAACACTTTGCAGTGTTTTCCGAACCCACACTCTTTTGTGCTGACGCAAGATTTGCCGATTCCTTTGGTGCTGGTGCACGCCCCATAGGGCAACGACAGGTCGGCTTTTCCATCAAGGGGTGAGCTTAGGTCATAGGTCGCCTCTCGGATGGAGCACTTCGAGTTCGCCGGACAGTCTTGGTCGAGCACACACAGGCCAGAGCAATAGCCGTTGATGCACATCGCCGGATTCGAGCAAGGCTTCAATGTGGTGTCTGTATCGTTGGTAAATGGGTCGCAAGCTTGACCTTGAGCGACGCCGTTGCCGACTTTGTTGGTGCACAGGTTCTTCCAGCCCGGCAAGACAACCTTATTGGGATTTTGTGGATCGAGGTCACCGGTGACTTTGGACACGCCGTTGTAATAAAGCGTGCACGCCTTGGTTTTGTCCAAGCAATCCGCATTGCTCTTGCAGCCTCCCTTGGGCAAGCAAACGCTGTATTTGGTCGCACTCGTGCTGGAGATTTGAACCTTGTCACACGCCCATTTTGAGCAATCCACATCCGAAGTGCATAGATCGCCATTTGGGCATTTTCCCTGCTGGCAGGCGCCGATTTGGGTGATGCAGTCGGCATCTTTGGCGCAAAAGGCCGAGCACCCAATGGTAAAGCACATATCGTTTTGACAGATATTGGGCTTGTTCAGGGTCACACTGTCTTGGCACTGCTCGGAGAGCTTGCCTGAGGTGGCCGCATTTGGATTGGTCGACTTGGGACCACAGCGAGCCTGCACGTCGCCAAAGATCTGATATTGCCGACAGACTTCTGACGCGCCGCAATCGCCATTGTTGCTACAGGGCTTCCATGAGCCAGCAGGCATGCAGACTGAGGTCGCCTGAACCAAGGATTTCGACGAATCTTGGACGCAAGCGTAGTTGCTGCCGTGAATCGCCAAGCTTGACTTCGAAGCGTTGGCGCATTGGCTCAAAGCCGCGCTGTCTTCGATCCCATCAGCACCCGCGGCCCCAGTGACATTGTTTTTCGTATCTTTGGTTGGCGTACAGAGCTTTGTACATACGCTGTAAAAACACAGATTGGTCTTACACTGCGCGTTGGTGCATTGCCGATACGCCTGTGCCTTTGGGTCTGACGAGGGCGTTCCCGTCGGTGGTGGCTGGCAGGTCGGTGTCGGACCGCAGTACTCACCGAGCGATTTGAGGTTGGAGCCGGTCGTGCAATTGTTGTTGACGCACAAACCATTGGCTGGGCAGGAACCACAACTCTTGGTGCAGCCGCTAACTGGGCCACACTCAACATTGTTGCAATTGCAGACTGGCGAGCCAACCAAATTCGCTGAGAGGGTCTGCAAAGCGAAGGCCGCCGAGATCGCATCGGGCTTTTGATCGCCATCGGTGTCGACATCTGGCTGCAGTGTATTGAACACCAAGGTCTTAAGTTTCGGTTTGTCCAGTCCCAGTGCCTTGAAGGGCGCGTCAGGGGCGGCGTCAATCGCTGTCTCAATCGATTTGGGCGTGATGACCCCGCAGAGCAGGCCTTTGGTGGTGGTCTTCCAAGCGCTGGCGTCGGTGACTTGACCGGTCAATGCCACTTGGCTGAACGCCAAATCTTTCAGAAGCAGATTGGCCAGCAACGCAAACTTCAATCGGAGGGTGCCTGACGCAGGTGTCTTGCCCGCCAATGACGACCCCTTAATCACCGTCGGATTCAGAACCGACCGAGCAGGACACACTCCCGCCGCAGCGGGGCCAAAGCTCGATGGATCAACGGTGTATTGGCAAGATCCGGCTACATCGGTCTTACAGCCCTGGGAATTCGGGGCCAAGGCGCCATCGAGGAGCCAGGTTTCAAAAGAGGCGCCCGATGTGTCCCATTTTGAAGCCCGCAACAACATCACCAACTCGCCTTTGCTGATGGCACTCTGAAAGGATCCATTGATTGTCGAGGATAGAGTCAGGAGCTTGCCGAGGATATTGTCTGCTTTGGCGTCGCCATTCAGATCACAACCTTCGCCGTCTTTGAGTAGAGCAAATTGACTGACCGCAGCCCATGAGCCACTTTTCGCCAACTCCTCAGTGGTGGGCACTTTGCACCCATTGACGACACATTTGTTGGTCTTGAACTCGCAAAACTGTCCCTTTGGACAAGCGCCCCCGCAAGGAGTCGGCGCCACATCTGGGCCCGCATCGGCGACGCCAGTGTCAGCTGGTCCCGCGTCCATTGGTCCCGTGTCAGCAGGGCCACTGTCCTGAACGCCGGTGTCAGCCGGACCTGTGTCCTGAACACCGGTGTCAGCCGGACCTGTGTCCTGAACACCAGTGTCAGCAGGACCACTGTCCTGAACGCCGGTGTCGACGACGCCCGTATCGTTGATGCTCGTGTCGAGCGGCGGTTGAGCGCTGTCTGGCGCCGTATCCAACAAAGAGCCCGTGTCTGTGCTTGAAGTGTCCTGTGCTGACGTGTCGCCACCAGCAATGTCCTCGACGAGGATGTCTGAGGGTTGAGCGATGTCGGTAGGGTCAAGCGCGTCGGTAGGGTCAATGACATCGGCCGCGCTTGCTGCGTCTTCGGCAGTCGCGCTGGTGTCCGATGTCGACCCACTGTCAGTCGACTGCGTCGCGTCGTCCCCTGTGATGTCAGCTGAGCTCGTATCGACCGCCACGGTCGTGTCCGCTTCGCTCGCGTCCGTTAGAGCGGCGTCAGCGACCTGACATTCACAGGGGCTGTAGGTGCCATCTGCTTGGCACACCTGAACACCACTCGCTGTACCACCAGGGCAGGCGCAAGAGACGCTGGCGTTGACAACGCAAGGAGCCGACTCAGGGGTCTCGCCGCCGCACGCTGCGAGCATGGCAAAGAGGGTGAGATAGATAATAGAAGTCTGTTTCATGGCGTCACACTGTCCTGTCGGCGAAACCGGTGGCTTGCTCTGGCTCAAGTGGCTGTAAATGTGCTGACCAGATTGTACGAATCGAACGCAGACGCGGCAAGCCTCTTCTTCGCTTGATCTCATCGAACGCGGACTTCACTAACTACATCGAATCGTGCCCAAGTAGAGCGCCGCCAAAGGGTCTAAGCCTAGTAGCCAGCTGCTTTGGCTTGGCAGTGGGTTTTGGTCTGGACCGAACCCCACTTGGCCTCTTGAGACTTGTAAGAGACGATGATGGCGTTTTGAACCTTCGACCAAGCTTTGGAATTGACCGGCGCGCTCAGATAGGTCGACACATTGCACGTAGGCTCTTGAGCGCAGGCGTTTTTGTAATCGCCCGTCCAATACTCCAGGCCACTCTGATCGGCCGCACGCTTCGCATAAGACTGATAGGTGCCCTGAATCGCTCCGGAGATCGGCGTGCTCGGAGCCAACATCAGTGTCAGCCCCCAATTGATTTTTCCACTGGAGTAGATCAACGCCATGTTGGTGCGCCATACGCCGAGCGAGGTTGAGATGGTGTTGGAGACGTTACAGGGTGTGCCGTAACAGATTCCGGAGCCGTTGCATTTGTCCCCATAAGTCCCTGAATTATTGTCGTTACAAGAACTGCCTGACGAAGCGTATTTGGCAGTGCAAGAGTTGCCGTTTTTGATGTATTGCGGAATGCAGGACGAAGTGCTCGGGCAAGAATAGGAGTTTCCTTTGCAGCTACCCGAGCCATTGCACACATCTGACTTGGTGTTGTTGTTGTTGTCGTTGCAGGCCGTCCCGGCAGCCGCATAGACGGGGGTGCACCCACTGCCATCTGGGAAATGCGCCAACGTACAACTATTTTTCGGCAGGTTGTTGCAACTGTAGGGAGTTCCCGTGCACTGGCCAAAGCCGCTGCACTGGTCATTTTTGGTTGTGATTTGCCCGTCATTACAGCCCGTGCCTTTCGGTGTGTATTTGGGGACACAGCCGACCCCATTTTGAACGTAGTTCTGCACGCATTTTGGCGGCTGCGAGCAGCTGTAAAGAGTTCCTTGGCAGCCTCCGACACCATTGCACTGGTCGTTCTTGGTGTTGGTTTTACCGTCGTCGCAGATGCCTCCGGTCAACGTGTATTTGGGCGTGCAATCTTTGCCATTGGGGGTATATGAAGCCACACAAGAGCCTGGCTTGGGGCACACAATCGTGCTGCCTTTGCAGCCGCCCGAGCCGTCGCACTGGTCGTTTTTCGTACCCTGGCTTCCATCATCACAACTGGCGCCTTTGGCTGCATGCTGAGCAATACACTGAACGCCATTGGTGAGGTGTTTGGGAGTGCACGTCGTGGGCTTCGGGCAGATCAGTTTGGTGCCTTTGCACCCTCCCGATCCATCGCATTTGTCATCTTTGGTCGAAGGGTCATTGTCACTGCAAAGAACACCTTTTTGCGCGTAAATGGGCAGGCAACTCACGCCATTTTGTTTGTAACCAGAGATGCAACCCTTGGGCTTCGGACACACGTAAGGGCTCCCCTGACAGGCGCCCTTGCCGTCGCATTGGTCTTTTTCAGTCGTGTTCTTGCCGTCGTCACACTTGGTGCCTTTCAGCGCGTGATTCGGCAAACAAGCCGCACCGTTGAAGGTGTAGGTCGGTGTGCATGTAGTCGCCTTCGGACAATTGATTTTGATGCCTTTGCAGAGCCCCTGACCGTCACATTGATCGTCTTTGGTCGTGCTCAACCCATCATTACATTTCGTACCTTTGGTCAGATACTTCGGCACACAAGTGACGCCATTTTGTGAGTAATACTGGATGCAGCCATTGGGTTTTGGACAGCTGTATGGACTGCCCTTGCAGAGACCCTGACCGTCGCACTTGTCGTCTTTGGTGCTCAGCTTGCTGTCGTCACAAATGGCGTCCACTTTCGCGTAGATCGGCAGACACTTTTTGCCATCCGTCTTGTAGCCAAGGACGCAGTTGGTGGGCTTCGGACAGACGATCGGCGAGCCCTTGCATTTGCCAAACCCGTCACATTGATCGCCGCTGGTGGTGTTGTTTTCATCATTGCAGGGCGTCTTGGCGGGCAAGGGGGTCTTGCCACAGCCTTTTTTCGGATCGCAGCTGTCTTTGGTGCAGGCGTTGCCATCGTCACATTTCTGCAGCTTGCCCGCTTGGCAGGAGCCATCTTTGCAGTAGTCAGCCACCGTGCAGACGCTGCCGTCCTCACACGAAGCCTTGTTCTGCGCGTTTTTGCAGCCAGACTTCGGAGCGCAGCTATCGGTCGTGCAAGGGTTGCTGTCATCGCAAGACTTTTCCTTGCCTGCCTGACACACACCTTGGACGCACACATCGGTCACCGTGCAGGCGTTGTCGTCATTGCAAACCGCTTTGTTAGGCTTTTTCTGACAGCCCTTTTTCGGATCACAGCTGTCATCTGTGCAGGGGTTGCCGTCATCACAAACCAGGGCCTTGCCAGATGTACAGGTCCCTTTGGCGCAGGTATCGCCGACCGTGCAGACGCTGCCGTCGCTGCAGGTTGAGGACACGAAGGTCTTCGTACAGCCTGTCTTCGTGTCGCACCCGTCTTTCGTACAGACGTTGCCATCATCGCATTTGTTGACCGTTGTCGTCGTGCAGGTGCCTTGTTTACAAACGTCATTGAGCGTGCAGGCGTTTCCGTCCGAGCAGGGCTTGGTGTTGTTGACCTTGGTGCAGCCTTTTTTGTTGTCACAAGCGTTGTCGGTGCAGGGGTTGCCGTCGTCACAAGACAAGACCTTGCCGGCCAGACAGGAACCCTTGGCGCATACATCTCCGACGGTGCAAACGCTGCCATCATCGCAAGGCAGGCTGTTGGGACTATTTTGGCACCCTTTGGTGGGATCACAACTGTCTGTTGTACAGGGGTTGCTGTCATCACAGGATTTGGATTTGCCTGGGATGCAGGTGCCTTGGGTGCACAAGTCGCCGACGGTACAGACATTGCCATCGCTACATCCGCTCTGATTTTTGCTGAAGACGCAGCCCTTTGCCTTGTCGCAACTGTCCGTGGTGCACGGGTTGCCGTCGTTACAGGGCAATGCCTTTCCTGAGACGCATTTGCCATCTTTGCACACGTCACTGACGGTGCAGACGCTGCCGTCAGTGCAAGGAGTCGTCGTATTCGATGTGACGCAGCCTTTGACAGGGTCACAGCTGTCAGTCGTGCAGAGATTGCCATCATCACAAACCGTCGCCGCGCCTGGCAGACAGGTGCCAGATTTGCAGAGATCTACTTGAGTACACACGTTGCCGTCATTGCAGAGTTTAGTGTTGTTCGTGTTGCTGCAGCCGGCCTTGGCGTCACAGCTATCGTCGGTGCAAGGATTGCCGTCATTGCAGGGCAACTTACCGAGCGCGACGCACGCCCCTGACTCGCATTGATCGCCGGTTGTGCAAGCATCACCATCGCTGCATGGCACCTTGTTGTTAGTAAAGACGCAGCCCTTGAGCTGATCACAGGAATCGTTGGTGCAGGAATTTGTGTCATCACACTGGGTCGCTGCGCCAGGCAAGCAATTGCCTTGATCACAAGCGTCGTCGGTGGTGCAAACATTGTTGTCGTCGCAAGGTACGGGCGCAGCAGCGCTGTCCGTGAGCTTGTCCAGGTAGCAGCCTGTCTTGGCATCGCAGAGGTCTTTCGTACAGGGGTTGTCGTCAGAGCAATCGATCAGGTCAGTACCGACGCATTTGCCATTGTCGCAGCCATCTGTCTGGGTGCAGACATCTCCGTCATCGCAAGATAGGTCAGCCGGCACATGGTCACAGGCCGAGTTTTTCGTACAGAGATCGGTCGTGCATGGATTGCCGTCATCACAGGCGTCCTCATCGACGTCGCCGTCACAATCGTTATCGACTCCATCGCAGGTCTCTGTCACGGCAGCCGGGGCCAAACAGGTCGCTGGCTCATCGACAACCTCGCATTTGGCGGAGCCGCTGCATCCCTGGGCGGACTGGCACAGAGCCGAGAGCCCAAGCTCAACGGCATTGCCGGTGCACGAGCAGATTCGGGAGGCTCCCTGCTTGTCGACCGGTACGCACTGATCGACCGTTTGATCTGCGACGTCGGTGATCGATTCACAGGCGTAACCGCTCGGGCAGTCTTTGGTGTCACTGCAAGCGGTGCCGCAAAAAGCAACCGTCGTCGAAGCGACACAGCGTGCGTCTTCACTGCCGTTGCCTTGACACTGTCCATTGTCGGTACAGGGAGTACAGAGTCGCGCGTAAGGGGATACGCAGACGTAGACGGTGTCTCCACCACTGGGTACGGCCGAGCATGCATAGCCTTCAGGGCAGTCTTCAACGCAGCTGCTCGCACAGCGCTTGCCAGCTGGAGTCTCCAGGCAGATCCCCAGATTGCAATCCGGTCCGGTCTGACACGGACATCCAACTCCACCGGGGCAATCATTCGCAGAGGTCTGGTCGACCTCGATGATGTCGCTCAAAGACGTGTCTGCGCTGGTGCTATCCGCTGGTTCACTTTGATCAGTGAGGGTGCCATCGACCGTCGCATCGACAGATCGACTGCTCGATACGTCCATAGAGTCGACAGCCTCATCTGCAGAGCTACAGCCCCAGATAAAAAGAGTCAGAACAAATATTTTACCAAATGGAGTGCAGCTTCTTACAAGCATCATCAGTCTCCGCAGATGAGGGCTTCATCAAAAGAATAAGGCAGGCCGTGATGGGTAGATAATACCGAATTTCCAACATCAATTGCACATGGTCCAGATCGTTAGCTTCAGTGGTCGCCAAATTCGAGGATAAAATGGTGTCTATGCGTTCTAATCGATGTGTTTTATCTCCATCATTATTTCTGACTTCAGACGAGTCCTGCTGGAGTGTGAAGTTCGACACATCTGCGGTAAGGGCGCTATACAAAGCCTTGCCTCGGCACGACAGCTGCCGTGATCAAGCCCGGCGGTATACAGGATGCCGACGTTCGCTCGATTGGATGAATGAGATGGCGATAGCGATGACGACCAAGCGAATGGTATGGCTGTTGTTGCTGCTCGCAGGATGCGCCGAGTTGGGCGATCCGACGCCTCTTCGTACAGGAGCCGTCCAAAATCGGTCGACGCAGTTTAATGAAAAAAAGATCCCCGTCTTCGAACAACTCAGCCAAAGTCGCGATTCCGATGTGCTGCGCCTGGTGTCCTACAACGTCGAAAAAAACAGTGCTTTTGAACCCGGCGATCCACAACAGCAGCGATTTATCCGCCTCGTCCAAGCGCTAAAGGCAGACATCTATGCGCTGCAAGAGGTCTCTTCGAGTCCCAAAAAAGTGATCAAATGGTTCAATGCCAACGCGCCGCTCGCCTCAGGAGGATCGTGGTTCGCTTATGAGGCTGGCTCGACCATGACGGTGAGCCGATTTCCCAAGATCCACCATCGCCCGACGACCTCACCGGACAGCGGACGTAAAGTTGGTTTGACGTCATTGGATGTGCCAGCATCCATCTGGCCACGCCCCTTGTACGTCATCAACACTCACTTGACTTGTTGCGGTGATGGGCAACTAGAGCGCCAACGACAAGCCGACAGTATCGTCGCCTGGATTCGTAGATTGAGAGCGGGTCTGGGGCCCGTGACGCTAGCGGCCACTGACCCGCTGGTGATTCTCGGCGATCTCAACCTAGTCGGACAGACGCTACCGCTAGAGACCTTATTAACGGGAAATATCGACGATGAAACATATTGGGGACAAGACGCAGCGCCCGACGGCGATGGTTCAGCGCTCGCTGATCTCGCGCCCACACACAACGGCGATGGACTCGCTCGCTGGACTTGGCGAAACGACTCGGGCTCCTTCGCTCCGGGTAGACTCGATTACATCCTCATCTCTGACAGCGTACTTCGGTCAGTCTCTTCGGCCGTTTTAAACACGACCTCTTTGAGCGACGAGCAGCTCACGTCCTTGCAACTCGAGCGGCTCGATGTCGGCAAAATGCGGGTCAAAGGCGGATTGTCTCTCGACCATTTGCCACTCATCGCTGACCTTCGCTGGGTTCAACCGAAGTGAAGCGACAGGTCGGTAGAGTAGATCTTTGTCTGGATTGATACGTCTGAACGCAATGAGCAATACGTTTCCTCACCCAGGAGCCAAAGATGACGTACACGCCCAACAGCCTCAGTCGCTGCATGTGGGTCATGCCATGGTGCCTTGTACTCTCGGGTTGTGTCGGAGTCGGTCCACTCTCTCCAAAGAAATCCTCCTCCCATCCCTCTCGAGTGATGAGCGGGTCGATTCAACGAACTGACGGCGCTGAGCAATATCGAAGCGAAAGTCCTGAGCATGCTCAGGTGGCTTTGGAACTCAAAGCGCTACCGGTGCATCCGAAACTCACTGAACGGGTCCTCAGTAACGGCTTGACTGTACTCGCCCTTGACCGAGGCCGACCGGAGTCAAAGGTCCTCATGTGGTTGGTGGTTCGAGCGGGTTCGCGACATGAAACTCAAGCGGACCGGGGCAGCGCTCGTGTCCTGCAACATCTGGCATTCGGCGGTGATGAGGCTCTGCCGAAAGATGTGATTGACGCTTGGTTTAGCAAACGAGGCTCACGAGCCGATCCGGATCTGCACGGCTACACCTCTCACGACGAGACCGTCTATCAACTACAAGTAGCGGCAAATGACGACGACGCTCTCATATCTGGTCTGAAGATCCTACGCCATTGGGCAGCAGAGATGTCTGTATCTCAACCCCTTGTTCGCGCAGCGATGAAGTCGCTAGGCAAGACACAATACCGGCAAGATCATCCGGCCGCTCAAGCGGCAGCTGTGCACAAAAAGGCCGTACTCAAAGGCTGCTCTTATGCCCCCAAAGGCCCGGTCGCAAACCTACCGAAGGGTAGCATTTCGCGTGAGCAAGTAGTGCGTCGTTACTATGAGCGATGGTATCGCCCGGACAACGCTGCGCTGATCGTGGTCGGTCCGGTCCGTGCCAAACAAACCATCGAGCGGATCGAAGAGAGCTTCGGCAGCTGGCGATCGCCCAACGCACCGCTCACCAAGATACGCGATGACACCTCGCTGAAATCAGCGCAACTACGCGTATCTCGCTATGCAAACAAAGCGCTACAATCCAACCACATCTCCTGGCCAAGCTT
>MDTC01176209.1_pt1 | contig 15256 bp, 13 predicted proteins | sample 811181 | NCBI WGS metagenome assembly MDTC01 (sample SAMN05326644, study PRJNA326480) | marine metagenome | isolation source: seawater | place: Pacific Ocean: North | collected 2011 | reverse complement strand
CAGTTAAAATTTTTTTGTTCTTTTTATGAAATTCTATAGAGCTACTAATATCAATATTAGACACTCCATCTCCATACGTTAGACAAAAATTTTCATCTTCATCAATGAGGTTGCGAATTTTTGATATTCTGGATCCTGTCATAGAATTAAGCCCAGTTTCTATAAATGATACTTTACAATCCATTAAATCATTCTTACTTAATAGTTTAATATCTTTAGGCTTACTTAAGTTTAATGAAAAATCATTAGAATAAGTATCAAAGTTTAAGAAAAAATTCTTTATGACTTCACCCTTATAGCCAAGACATATAATAAATTCATTTACTCCATGATTTATATAATTTTTCATGATATGTACTAAAATTGGGTATGGCCCAATTTGTATCATTGGTTTAGGTATATCATTAGCTACTTCTCTAATTCGAGTTCCAAATCCACCTGCTAATATAACTGCTTTCAATTTTATTCTTTCATGTTTTAAAGGTAAGATAATATATTATTTTAACTACCATTTGTAGTCAAAATCATTTATTTCAAGCCTATCAATTTCATTGGCATCATGTAATAAATTTGCAATATTTAGTATAATAGCGCTATTGGTACTAAGTCCTTTAAATCCCGTCCATAGCATAGGAGGTATAGTTATTCTGTTGTAGTTATTAAGTGATAATTCAATTTCTTGGAAAACAAGCTTATTATGCCTGTCATCTATAATAACTAATTTGATTTTACCAATTGGCACTATTAAATTCATAGTCATTTCAGTATGTCTTTTCCATGCTTTTATTGACTGATAATTGACTGAGCTAAAGTAAGCCTCAGCAAATCCATAAAAGCTTGCTTCATTTTTTTTAATTGCATGGTAAATATTACCTTTTTCATGCGAAATTATTTTTAATGGTGTAATTTCTACATCTTTAATTATTCCACTTTTCATTAACTATATCTCCAAGATAATTATGTTACTATTAATTAGTCCAAGACATATTTCTATCTGAAGCTATTTCTGTATAATATTTTATTTGATCAATTGAATACTGGTACATTGATTCGTTACTATAATTATAGTATTGTTTGTACCAATTTATTGTTAAATTCACAGTTTCTTTAAAATTTAAAGTAGGTTCCCATTTTAATTCTGAAAGTGCTTTATCACAATTCAATTTTAATAACTTTGCTTCATAATCATTGTTATTTATTAAGTCATGTTTCCATTTTACTTTATCCCAATGAATAGACATTTCATTTATTAAATCTTCAACCGAGAAATTTTGACTTGCTGGAGGCCCAAAGTTATATGCTTCACCAGATTTTAAGTTTGCATTACCGATATTACGACCAAGCTGTAAATATCCACTTAAAGGTTCTAAAACATGTTGCCATGGTCTTGTTGATTGAGGGTTTCTAACTTTTACGATTTCATTTGTAGACCAAGATTTAATACAATCAGGTACAATTCTATCATTTGACCAGTCACCTCCTCCTATAACGTTGCCTGCTCTCGCTATACCTGTCGATATTTTTGATTCTGGTTTATTAAAAAAAGATTCATTATAAGTTCTTATCAATAATTCTGTCATCCCTTTGGATGCACTATATGGGTCTTTGCCTCCCAATCTATCATTTTCTCTATATCCCCAAATCCATTCTTGATTATCATAAGCTTTGTCACTTGTAATGAATATAGCTTTAGTTTCACTATTTATTATCCTTAATGCTTCTAGTAAATTAGCTGTACCAATTACATTTGTTTTAATTGTCAAAATTGGGTTAATAAAAGATTCTTTCACTAAAGCTTGAGCTGCTAAATGAAAAACATATTCTGGTTTATGTTTTTTTAATATTGATATTAAATTTTCAGTATTTGTTACATCTTCTCTAATATCAGCTATACCAGATCCTACTTGTGAGACAATAAAATTACTCGGACTTGTTGGTTCCATATTAGATAGACCAACAACCTCAGCGCCAAGCTCTTTCAGCCACAATGTCAGCCAACTACCTTTAAAGCCAGTATGGCCTGTAACTAGTACTTTTTTGTTTTTATATGCAGAGTCAAACATGTTTATAGCTTTGATCGTTATAATTAGAAAAGATAATTTTTCTAATTATATATACATTATATTTATTTAATGAATAGAACATTACTATCTTTAATTTCTAATTCATCATGAGATATAATTATAAACAGTTTGTTTTTTGCAATAATTGGAAGTAAATCCTTGATACTTTGCTGACTTATTATATCTAATCCAGCCAAAATTTCATCAAAAATAATTAATTTATGATTAGAAAGTAATGCTTTAGCAATACCTAATCTTCTTTTTTGACCACCAGAAATTGACTTGCCTGACTCTAATATACTGGCATCTAATCCACCAATATTTTTAACAAAATCTGATGCATTAATTAAGTCCAATACCTCATATATACTTTCATCAGAAATTTCAATATTATCATGAATCAAGTTTTCTCTAATTGAACCTTTAAAAATTGAGATGTCTTGAGTGACATAAGAAGATTTAATTTTAAAATAGTTACTTTGATAAGAATTATTATCTGATGTAATATATATTACTTTTCCTTCAGTTGGCGTAAGTGCTCCACTAATAATATTTGCTAATGTAGACTTTCCTGAGCCTGAATTCCCATTAATTATAAGAGGTTTGTTTTTATTAATTAGAAGACTTGTATCTTTTATAATTTTTTTACTGCCAACGCTATATTGAATATTCTGCAGTTTAATTTCAACAATATCATCTTTTATCAAAGTTTTAGCTTTACCTCTCTTTAATTTAAACGCATTATCTAGCAGTCTGATTTCTCCAGAAATTCTCGATAAATTAGCTAAATTACCAATCAATCCGTTCACTTGAGTCAATATTCTCACCCCTACAATACCTACACTAGAGACAATATATAAAAATTGTTGATTTAATTTGGTATCAAATGAGATCAGATAATAAATCTCAATAAATACTATTAACGGTACAAGTATAACAAATATACCAATTAAAGCTTGATAAATAGCAATTCTAAATTCATATTTTTGTTGATTTGCTTGACTTTCAATTCCTTTTTTATAATGGTAATCTTCAGATCCATCAACTTTGATCGATAAAAAATTATTTAACCTTTCAGTTATGTCTGCAATAAATTTATTTCTCTCCTGTGCAAAATTTATTGATGCCTTAGACTGTAATGAAAAAAAATATTGAAATATCAATATAATAGGTAACATTGAAATTACCAATAGGAGCGATATTTTGTAATCTATCAACATTATAATTAAAAATAAAAATAAAGATGTAAAAAAAAAATATACTGTCTTTATAATTGAGAAAAAATATTTAACTGCTGTAATTGACTGCTCTCCATTTAAGTTTGCAAGATTTCCAACTTGCTGCCTTCTCATTATTTCCCAATCTACACTTAGACTATTCTTAAATAACTTTTCTTGAATTGATCTTTTAAAATAGATTTTTATATAGCCGTCATAGAGTAATATTGAGCCATAGGTTATTAATCTAATTCCAAATAAAATTATTATTAATAGAATAAGATTTTGAATATTATAATCCAATCCCATATAAGACATTAATACATTAAAAGTATCATTTATTGAATTTTCTAAGCTTTGATTACCAGTAAAAATTGATACTATAAGTATTAAACCAATCCCCTCAAGAACAGTATTAATAAAAGTAACAAAATAATAAATCACTAAAGAAAAATTTATTTTTAAATTAAATAATTTTGTTTTTCTGCTTATTCGAATTGCTTCATTCAAATAAAGATTTTTAAATAATTTTTGCAACATATCTATAAAGTAAAATCATTATTTAAATAATATGAAAGTTTATTTTTCCAAATTTTATCCCAATTCTGATTTGTCATTGCAAAGTTATTACAAAAACTATGAATGGCATTTTTTCTATTAGTATAATTATTCCATTTGAACGGTTCGTTTAAAAATTTTTGTAATTCTATTATAAGTGATTCTTCTGATGAATGAATAACTCCATTTTTTTCTAGATCATTAATTAAATCTTTTGCCTCTATAGATTCTTGACTGTAAATTCTTTTCCACAAAATCATTGTTGGTATACCAGCAGTAAAGCATTGAAGCGCACCAGTTCCAAGCTGATCCCAAATAACTATTTTTGCGGAAGATATTAGTTTGTTTGTAATTCCCTTATCAAGCATGTTTTCATAAAGCCTATATGACTTAGTGTTATTCTCTTCAAGATTTTCATGAAAGTTACCCAACAATTTTAGAGTTCTTTGATCAAATGGTTTATGAAGCATCATAAGATTTTTATCATATACTAATGATACTAGTCTTTTTAAACTATCTTTATATTCATTTAAGAAATCAATCTTAGAAGTTCCAGAAGTAGAAAAACTTGGAAATCTGTAAATTTTATTTGTTATATATATGAAATCAGGTTTTTTTAAATATTGTTTAAAGTTATATTTAGAGTTTATATATTTTATTGGCTTAGAGGAAAAAAGTGGAACTGGCAATGCGATGGTTTTTGTTTTTGGAAAGTGATTATCAATTGATGACCATCCCCATGTAACCAAGCTGTCATACATTGGGTATTCAATTTGTCCAAATTGAAATAGATCTTCAATATACCCATAAAGTCCTCCATGTTGTAAACCTAAAACTTTAATCTTATTAATTTTTGCTGCTGTGACTAAAAAGAGACCATAAAAGCTTGCAAATCCAACACCAAAAATAAAATTAGGTTTAATTTTTTTTAATAGAGTTAAATATTGATCAACATTTTCATTTCCTTTTTCAAAAAATGAAATTGGCATATAATCACAAAATATGTCACTATAAGCATTCGAAACACTTTTTATATCTTCCTCTTTTGAATCTATATTAATTTCTTTTAACACTCTATAGACCATATCATTAAGGATAGGCGCTATAACTTTTTTTAAACTTTTTCTCTTAAGGATATCTTTTTTCGTTTTGATAACACTAAATGGGAAATATTCTTTAAAGGTACCAAAAGGGCCTGTCATGCCAGCTTTTTTAAAAAATAATGAGTCATAGCCAAAACCAAATACTGGTATTTGTCTTTTACGAATAGGAAAAAGTCCCTTTAATCTATGTAATAGATTCCTAGAGTATTCTATTAATTTATTTTCACCTATCTTAAACATGTAATTTTTACCAAATTTAAGATCTTTAAATTCAAAATTGCTCTTATCAAGATTCATATCTTTACTAGTTATGCCTATAGACAAACATATTCTTTGAATGAAATCCTGATTTAAGTGCCAATTATTTGGAATTTCATAAATTAAATCATGAATTAGATTAATATCTTTATATGGACTAACTTTAAATACAGCAAACTCTTCCTTTTTATTATCTTTTATTAAATGTAATACCCTTAAAGATCTATCGATAAATATATTTGTTATGACTGTTAAAGTTGGCCTAATTAAGTTTTTAAAATGATCTGACTCAAATTTATATAATTCACTGATTGCTGGTGAAATTTTATTTACAGTTTCATCAATATATAATGATTGAGATTTTGAAATCTTTAATAAAGTATTAAGATTAAATCTTAGAGAGCTATCTTCATTTTCATATGGAAATACACTAATAAATTCATCGTACTCATGTACTTCTTTATTTAAGTGTTTATCAGCAATTATAATTTTCATAAAAATTTCATAAGTCTTTTATAAATAATTTCATTAGCTTTTATATCTTGAAATTGTGGTATTATGTGGTCTTTACTGAATTTTATTCTACTTTCAGTACACATTAAGGCTCTATTTACGCACAGCTCGAAGTCTTTGTAGTTTATGCAATCATGAATAATTGACAAATCTTCAAATAAAAAGAGGTTTTTGTTATTATTATGTTTTATAAAAACTGTTCGTACACCTAATGAAATAGCTTCAATTCCTATCGTAGAGTCCACAGTAATAATTAATTTTGATCTAGCAATTTGATCATAAGACATTAAAGGATATTCATTTCTATTTACTTTTATATTACAATTTCTGAACCAATCATCGAATTTAGAACTTAAAGTATGAAAGACTGAACTTGGAGGTCTTATTTGATATACTAATTTTAGATAAGGATTATTTAATGAAAATTTTCTAATATTATCAATGTATTTAACTATATCAGATTTACTATTTGGATAAAATAGTTGATCTGTACCTTTTCCTGGAAAACCCTGGTCGACAAAAAGAATATCGACTGACTTATCTTTTGGCTTAATATTTTCATGATTATTATCTAAAATAGGCGAACCTATAACTTCAAATTCACCATATTTCCCGCCAACTTTTTTATAAAAATCTACAAAATAATCTCCAAATATAAAAAAATGATCAATACAACTTTGATCTATGCCTTGAGTATTGTATCTTAAACCATTAGTAATAGCCATCATATGATTACCACCCGCATCTTTAAATCCCATATAGAATGCAGCACTGCATTCATTAAATTGAAAAGTTAGATAAATATCACATGGATTCTTTCTAAAATAATTTAGTGTTTTAAAATATACATTAAAGGTTCTTATAATTGGATTAAAATAGTTTTTTTTCTTTATTATTGAAATAAAAGTAACTGGTATCCACGTTATGAATAAGAAGAAGAAAACTTTTATTGAATCTCTAATGTGATATTCTGTTTTAATAAAAGGCTTATTACACTCACGCCCCATTAACGAATATTTTTCTTTAGGTAATTTTTTTAAAAGTTTTGAAAAAACTTTAACAGATAAGCTAAGTGAAACTACATTAAATATCAATTTAATTTTTTGATTATTTTTACTATAATTATTAATAGATTTAATAATCATGTATATTCCAAATACCGGATACAAAAAAAAAGTAAAAAAAGTATTTAAAGATATAGAATTAAAGAAATTAAAAGATGAGCCTGAATACCTATGGATAGACATCTCCCATAGACTTGAATCATAATTGATAAAAATTTTATTTAATAAATATTTTATAAATACCATAAGTTCTTGTCTAATCTCTGTATTTTTTCCATAAACGTCTAACTTTACTATTAATTTTTTTTATTGAGGGATTGGTATCTAAATATTTTATCATGTCGTTAAGATCATAATATGTACTGTCTTTAAAATTATTAATAATCTTTTCAGCTAAAACAATATCTTCAGGACTATCAACCTCTAAGGATAAATCTGGTCTATTAAATAATTTAGGTGCGTAAATATTTTTGATTTTAAAGATTTGAGGATTCAATCTTATAAAAAGAGTCCCATGCTCTCTTATGGAATAATCTTTACAAAGTTCATTAGCCTTATGTATTGCCTCAGTTTTGAAAACTTCAACTTCCATCCCAGGTGGATAACTAGTTTTTAAATTATTACCAATAAAGTCGTAATCATCTGAATTGATAAAGAATTGATCAATAATATAGTCTACTATTTTATAATCAATAAATGGACAATCACCATAAATAACCATACTAAATTTTGATGTATTAGCTTTTAATGAGCTTGCCATTCTATCAAGAACATCATCTTCATTTCCTCTAAAACAATTAATATTATTTTCTGAACAAAAGTCATTAATCCTATTGTCCAACTCATTTGTAGATGTAATTACAATAATTTTATCGATTTTTTTTGATTTTTTAACACGATCAACTAAATGTTTAAGCAAAGGTTTATTATCTATCAGATGCAATACCTTGCCAGGATATCTAGTTGAATTCATTCTTACAGGAATTAATGCCGTTATACTCAACTTTTACTAACTTTCTAAATCTTCCCAAAGCAAGATATGATCTTCTTCAAGATCTTTATTGATAACTTTATTAATAACAGATCCTATATCTACTGGACTGATTCCTGTACCTGGTCTTTTACAAATTAAATCTTTCTCTTTAATTAACGTTCCTTTTTTCATCTTATGGTTCAAGACTAAGCTTCTTCTTGCATTTTTTCTTGAAATTTCCTCTTCAAAAATAGGTTGCTTAATATGATAATTTCCAAGTGTTTCATTCAGTTTTTGAATTCTAGAAATAAAATTTTTCAAATCATTCTTATCCATTGCATGGTAATGATCATTTCCTTTTAAGCTCTTATCATGTGTGAAATGTTTTTCAATCACTACTGACCCAAGCAAATAAGCTGTAACTAAATTATTCATATCTTTGTCGGGTAGCGTGTGATCTGAATAACCAATAAGATAATTCTTATAGCGATTAGATAAATTTGTAATCATTCTTAAATTAGCATTATGCTCTTCAGTTGGATAATTTAGAATACAATGTAATAGTACAATATTACCCAAACCATGTTTTTTTATAATATCAATAGCAAAATCTATTTCATCAACATTTGACGCACCTGTTGATAAAATTATAGGCTTATTTTTTGATGCAATTAGTTTAATTAAAGGTATATTTGTTATGTCAGCAGAAGCAATTTTAAAAAATGGCATTATTGGATTAAGAAATTCTACTGCGTCGTGATCAAATGGTGTTGATAAAAAATCAATTTCCAATTCCTTGCAATATTCAGATAATAAGTAATACTCCTCCACACCAAAAAAATCATATTTTTTAAATAGCTGATATTGATTTTTTGTTGGCTCTTTAGTTATGTCCCAATAAGCATCAGAATTTTTTGAAGCAATTTTGTCAGCTTTATAACTCTGAAACTTTGCTGCGTCTGCCCCAGCTTCTTTTGCCTCTAATATTAATTTTTTCGCAATTTCCAAGGATCCTTCATGATTGACGCCTATTTCAGCAATCACATAAGGAGCCGTTAAATTTGAAATGTTTCTACTACCCAGCTTTATTGATTTTGTATTCATTTAATTAATTTAAATTATGCTTAACTTTAAATTTTTTATCAAAAAAATATTTTTTTTTCTTATTTTTAGTCATATTATTTTTATGAATCCTATACCTATAAAGTGGTACATCCAGTCTACCAAGACTGTACTTTTTTTTAAACCTGAATTGTAAGTCAACTTCTTCATTTAAAAAAAATTCAGGATCGTACATCCCAATTTTAATAAGATGTTCTTTTTTAAATAAGATCCCACACGCAATTGGTTTTTTGAGACAATCTTCTCTTTTTATGACTTTCTCCTGATCATCTACTATTAAATAATCACACGCTGCAGCATCAAACTTATTATTCTCTAGGTATTGCAAAAGGAATTGTAAAAAATTACTATTAACAAAGTCATCAGCATCCACTCTAATTATGTATTCTGACTTTGACTTAACGATAGCTAAATTAATTGATCCTGGAAGACCGATATTTTTTTTATTGTTTATAACTTTAATTGCATTATGAAAAAGAGACAAGGCATAGGAAGTTTTATCAATACTACAATCGTTTATAACAATAATTTCATAATCATTTCGACTCATTGATTGGTCTAAAAGCGATCTCAAACATCTGCCAATATATTTTTCTTCATTATATGCTGCAACTATAATACTTATAATTTTTTTATTTTTTGGCATCTTAATTTACTGCTTTTAAAATCGCATTTTTTATCTTTATTGGAATACTTTTATTCATTTTAATATTAATTGGTATTGATACAGACCTAGACAACAATTCACTTGAATTTGGAAACTGTTTATATAATTTATTATTATGCGATTCTGATAATTCTTTCATATGATCCCATTTTGCAGCAAAATGCCATGTAATAGCTTCTGGTAATATTTTAGTTCCCACTCCATTAATTAAAAGTTCATCTCTACAACTTTTTGCTATTTCAGAATTTTCAACAAAAAAAATCAATGCTTCTGCAGACTCGTTGGATCCTTCTGGCATAGATCTTAAATCTATTGCATTAATTGATTTGATTTCATCCCATATCTTTTTCTTATTCATCCGATGGGAAGAGATTATGTAATCAAGTTTACTCAGTTGAGCTAAACCTACAGCGCCCTGTAGCTCAGACATTCTATAATTAAAGCCACTACTAGACCTAGAATCTTCCCAGCGTGGTAACTTTGGATTATTTTCATGCCCATGATCATGCCAAGCTGCAGCTTTATTAAATATTTTTTCTTCTTTAAATATTAACATTCCACCTTCACCTGTAGTAATAGTTTTAGCAAAATCAAAACTATAAGTACCAATATCTCCCCATGTTCCTAAATACTTATTTTCTAACATTCCTCCGCATCCCCAAGCAGTATCTTCAATTAAATAAATATTTTTTTTGTCACAAATATTTTTTATTTCTCTCATTCTTGCAGGATTACCAAGCATATGAACGACTATAACTGCCTTAGTTTTATCAGTTATCTTTAATAAGAGATCCTCCGGATCCATATTGAGTGTATCATCTATTTCAGTACAAATTGGTTTAGCCCCAGCCTCAATAATACTTTCAACAGTTGCTACAAAAGTAAAGCTTTGTGTTATCACTTCATCATTCTTGCCTATTTGCAATGCTGCTAGTGCAACTCTTAACGCTGCTGTTCCTGATGAGACGGCAAGAGTAAAATTAGATTTAAAATATTTCGCAAAAGCTTTTTCGAAGTCCTGAACCTTATAGCTATTATTTCTAATATTATCAAAACCATGTCTAAATAATACTCCGTTTCCCTTATTAAAAATTTCGTTCAGCTGAAATTGCTCTTCTTGTCCTATAATTTCATATCCAGGCATTTCTAAGCTATCTTTGGTTAATTTGGTCTTTTAATTGCTGCTTATAAAGTTTCTGTCGATATATATCAAAATCTCCATTTTTATCTCTATACCTCAATGTCAAGCCAACACGAGACTTACTACTTTTATTTTGAGAACTTCCATGTACCGATAAAGAGTGGTGGATTAAGCAGTCACCAGGCTTGAGTTTAGTTGAAATTTTTTTAAAAAATTTCATAGAGCCTTCATATTTTATTTTTTGTGAACTACCAAGTTGAAAAGAAGGTTCATGTTCTAAAAGTCCCATCTTATGACTTTTACTATAATAATAAATTGATCCATTATTTTTATTTGAATCTTCAAGCGCTATCCATACTGTTAATGCATTTGGATTATTGAGACACCAATAAAAATTATCTTGATGTGGTGGCGAGGCAAGACCAATTTTTGCTGGCTTAAGAAACGCCTCAGAGCCAAATTCAATGGGATTATTGCCAATTAATAAAGATACTATTTTTTTTAAGCTCTTATTTCTTCTTAGCTTTTTAATTTCTGAAAAATTATCAATCGAATGTATTGAGTTTAATTGTTTTGAATTTAAAAAGTTTAGATTTTCTTTTTTTTTATTAGTAGTTTTTTTTTCAACATACTTTTTTAGCAATTCTAAAGTTTGATCTATTTGGACTTTTTCAAACAAACCTCTAATTACAATGAATCCTTTTTCATCATATTCTTTCTTATGTCTTGTCGTTATTTTCATTATTTTATAGTGCTTATTTTGTTTGTAATTTGCAAATAATCATTGATATATATCAAATTATAGTCCATTAGTAAGGTAATGGCTATATTAATTACAGGAGCAGCGGGCTTTATTGGATATCACTTAACAAGAGCTGCATTGGAAAATAATTACGATGTAATTGGAGTTGATAATCTAAATAATTATTATGATGTTAAATTAAAACTAGATAGATTAGAAATATTAAAAAATAATAAAAAATTCACCTTTTTTAAAGGATCTATCGAAGATAAATATTTTTTAGAAAAAATTTATAGTAAACACAAAATAAAATACGTAGTTAATTTGGCCGCCTATGCAGGTGTGAGACACTCTTTAACTAAACCACATGATTATATTGACGCAAATATAACCGGTTTTTTAAATATTTTAGAATTATCAAAAAATTATAAGATTAATCATCTAATTTATGCATCATCCAGTTCTGTCTATGGATCAAACAGTAAAATGCCATCTTTAGAAGATGAAAATGTTGATCATCCAGTTTCACTTTATGGTGCAACTAAGAAAGCAAATGAATTGATGGCGCATTCTTATAGTCATCTTTTTGACCTTCCGACTACTGGACTGAGGTTTTTTACTGTTTATGGAACATGGGGTCGACCAGATATGGCTTTGTTTCTTTTTACTAAATCTATTTTTAATAATGAACCAATTAATTTATTTAATCATGGCAAACACAATAGAGACTTCACATATATAGATGACGTTGTAAACTCAATCATAAAATTAATTAATCAGCCTCCAAATAAGAATAAAGAATATGATTTTTTAAATCCCAATCCTTCAATAAGCGATGCGAGATATAGAATACTGAATATTGGAAATAGTGATACAATTAGTTTGATTGACTTTATAAGAATCATTGAAGACGAGATTGGTATAAAAGCTATAAAACATTATAAGGATTTTCAATTGGGTGATGTTGAAAATTCATGTGCAAATACTGATAGGCTTTCAGATATTACAGGCTTCAAACCATATACTCCCTTAGAAGAAGGCATTAAAAATTTTATCAAATGGTACAAAGACTATTATAAAATATAAACTTTAATTTTTAAAAATATCTTTTTCTGCTTTTTCAAGTGACTCCTTTTTACCAATATCTATCCAATATTCATGAATAGGAAATGCAGAAACTTTTTCTTTATTTTTAATTTGGTCTAAGATGAAGTCGGTCATTTGTATGTACTCATTTTTTTTTATATTGTCTAGTAAGTGTGGACTAAATACATAAATACCAGCATTAATTAAAAATGTTTTCTTTGGTTTTTCTTCAATATGACTGATAGATTCTTCGTTCGCTAAAACTATGCCATAAGGTAAATCAATTTCATGTTTTTGAACACAAACAGTACATGAATTTTTATTTTCTATATGATACTGAATTAACGTTTCAAAATTTATTTTTGTTATAATGTCACTATTCATTACTACAAAAGGAACTTCTGGTTTATTTTTTATAAGACCAAGCGACCCAGCAGTTCCCAGTGGTTTTTTTTCATAAATATATTCGATATTAACACCCCAATTTTTACCATTACCAAAATATTCTTTAAACATTTCAGCCTTATAGTGTGTAGATATAATGAAATTACTAAAGCCATGATTCGATAGCTGTATAATAGTATTTTCTATTATTGGTACATTTCCTATTTTTATTAATGGTTTTGGAATATCCTTAGTAAGTGGCAATAATCTTTTTCCAAATCCACCCGCCAATAAGAAAACAGGATTATCAATCTTATTTTTTTCAAGTATGTGTTGCAGAATCTCTAGACCAACTATTTTTCCATTATCGTTAAGCAATGGTATTTGCATTATATCTTTAATTTTCATAATTGATAATATCTTATCCTTGCTTTCCGATATTAAGGCAGATGAAGGATTGCTATGCATAATTTCGCAAACACTTGTATCCATCCCTTTTTCTTTGATCAAAGCTCTTCTTACATCACCGTCAGTAATAGTACCTATAAGTTTATTATTATCATCTGAAATCATAACAATTCTTAATCCAGTTGAACTCAATAAAGCTATAGCTTTTTCAAGTGTGTCTTTTTTAGTTAATATAGAAGATTTATAATCTATCATGTATTATTCACTCTCTATTATATTTTAAATAGCGGGACTTCCTACGACTGTTATATTTGATTTAAGGTCTTTTATAACTGTTGATCCTGATCCAACAATAACATTTGAACCAATATTAATTTTTTGGTTTACAGAGGAGTTTATTCCTAAAAAATTGTTATTACCCATGACAACACCTCCACCTATTTTTGATCCAAGCGATAAATGATTTTGATTACCAAGAATACAATCATGGGATACAACTGACAGTGAGTTTAAAAGACAAAAATCGCCAACAGCTGTATTGGATTTAATAACTGCATTTTCTAAAACTATAGTTCCTTTACCAATTTTGGCGCTTGGAGAAATGACTGATGAAGGATGAAATAGATGTGGGAAAATAAAATTATTATGTATCAAGTTATTTATCAAAATACTTATTTGTTTGTTATTAGAAGGCATATTTCCAATTCCATTTACAATGTACTTTATTCCATCTTTTTTCATTTTATCTATATTTGAGTCCGTGTATTCAACTGTATCTTTAATTTCTGAATCAATATAGCCAGCAAAATTATATTCATTATTAATGTCTATTAGGTCTTTAATATACTTAGCAAAGTTACCTGAACCTAAAATTAATATTTTATGCATTTATATTATCTAGTTTTTTAATAATAGATTTTACAACATGTTTGCTCACACTGCCTCTTTTTTTTATGTCAAATATATTATTAGTTTTATTACATAATTTTTTGAATCTTGTTTCTCTTGCTAAATAAATTGACTTAATAATCTTATTTTTGATATTAAGCGTGTTAATAATATTTGAATTGTGGCTTCTACCTTCCTGTCTAGGCAAGATGTTTATTGCAGGTAATTTAAAAATAGCAGACTCAATAATGCCACTAGAAGAATTACCTATCATCAGATCTGCTTTAGATAATAAACTAAAATAAGCATCCTTCCCAAAACTTTCAACATAGCAAGAAATTTGACTATTAATACTTACCCATTTTTTAATTTTTTTATTAATTTCTTGTCCTCCACTGTCAATATTAGATGCTGTAAAAACATAATACATATCTTTAACTTCAAGTAATGAATCTAAAAATATTCCAACATCATTATCATTATTTGATGATGGATTAGTAACTGGATGAAAAGAAGCCAATACAAAATGGTTTTTGATATCTATAGAAAACTTATTGTTAATTTTTTTTAAACTCATTTTTGTATAGTTTTTATAATTATCAATAGAAAGAGAGCCTATTACTTCAATTTCATTTTTATTTATTCCAAGTTTAAGTAATTTATCTTTATGTCCTTTAGTTTTAACAAAGTGAATGCTACTCATTATAGATATCGCATCTCTATATTGATTATCTAATGATCCCAATGATGTGTCTCCTCCTGAAAAATGTATAGTCAGTAGGCCTAGAGCGTGACTCGAAATTGCAGCTGAAAGTATTTCAAATCTATCACCCAATATTAATAAAATATTAATATTGTTTTGATAAAAAAAATTTGTAAATAATTTAATTCCCTTTGAAATAGCAATTGCAGTTGATTTTTTGTTATTCTTACTATTTAAAATATCAATTTCAATTATCTTTTTATAATTATCATTCTTTATGATTTTAGCAGTATTTCCAAATTCTTTTTTTAAATGTGAGCCAGTGATAATAACATGTAAGTCAAATTTATTTGATTTCTCAATAAT
>MDTC01184894.1_pt1 | contig 15258 bp, 12 predicted proteins | sample 811181 | NCBI WGS metagenome assembly MDTC01 (sample SAMN05326644, study PRJNA326480) | marine metagenome | isolation source: seawater | place: Pacific Ocean: North | collected 2011 | reverse complement strand
TTACTAAATAAAAGTAAATATACGTGTTTGCTATTTTTAACCGTTACCATTTACATTATATTACTTATAAAGAAATGAACGACATAGACAAATTTTTAATAATTTCAAAAAAAATAGGTAAAGATTTTGCACTTGTTCAAGGACCGGGTGGAAATACTAGCTATAAAATTAATAATAAGATAAATATTAAAAAGACTGGAACCTATTTAAAAAATTCTACTGAACATGAGATTTTTACTGAAGAAAACTTAGACAAACTGCAAACCTTCTATAAAAATCGAAATGATAATAAAAAATACAGGAAAGAACTATCAATTGAAACACCTCTTCACATCATTTTTAATCACAGATTTGTTTTTCACTACCACAGCATTCTCTCCATAATTTTATCTGTTAGTAAAGACCTTAAAGAAATAAAAAATATTTGTAAAAGTTTAAAAATTGAATGGATACCCTATAAAAGACCTGGAATTGAGCTAGCTAATGAAATCTCTAAATTTAGTCCTAATGAAAATAATAATAAATTTTTTTTACAGAATCATGGAATGTTAATTGCTTCAAATGATATTGATGAAGTATTAGAGGAAATATATTATTTTGAAAAGCTTTTTTTGGAAATTATTGGAATAAATAAAAATAATTTATACATAAAAGTAGAACTAGAGGGAGTTCGAAATGATGGATTTTATGAATACAAATTTAAAGGTTTAGACAAACAAAAAATAATAAACGATAGAATCTTTTTTCCAGACCATGCTGTTTTTGCTAATTTTAAATTTAAAGACATTCAACATATAAATGAAAAAAATGAAGATACAGTTGTATATTTAAAGGATCAAAATTTTATAGTTAAAAAAGAGTTACGGGATATTGAAATTGATATATTAAGTGCTGTTTTTACTATTTACAATTCTTCAAATAAACTACATAATTATATTTCAAATAAAGATGCTACTGACTTAGGTATATCAGAGGACGAGCAATTCAGAATAGAAAGAAATAAATGAAAATATTGATTCCAATGAGTGGTGTTGGAAAAAGATTTAAAGACAGTGGTTATTCAAAACCAAAATATTTGTTAGATGTTTTTGGAAAGCCAGTCTTGCAACATATTTTTGAATTATTTTCAGATGATGATGACATTCATTTAATTTTGAATAAACAAGATTTCAATAACGAAGAAATTATTAAAACTATAAAAAATATAATTTTAAACAAAAATATAAGTTTTCATTCAATTGAAAATCATAAAAAAGGTCCAGGATTTGCTTTATTAAGCTCTGGATTGCTTGAAACCGATCAAGAAGTTTTTATAAATTATTGCGATTTTGCAAATATTTGGAACTGGGGAGCTGTAAAAGAGTATATTGAGCAAAATAAACCTGATGGATTGTTGCCTGCATATAAAGGCGTCCATATACATTCGATTTATGGAAGTAACTACGCATTTATTGAAACAAAAAATAAGTCTGTGACTGGTATTAAAGAAAAAGAACCCTTTACAAACAATCCTATTGAAGAATATGCATCAACAGGTGGATACTATTTTGCCACTGGAAAAATTGCTAAAAAATATATTAATGAGTTATTTGTTAAAGATATTCTGATTAATGGTGAGGCTTATATTTCTAGTGCTTATGATTTAATGATTAAAGATGGTTTAAATGTGAACGTTTTTGATATTGATTATTTTTTCCAGTGGGGAACTCCCGAGGATTACGAAGAATTTCTTTACTGCATGGATGAAATTGATAGTCTAAAAACCGATAAACAAATTAATCTTTCAAATTTTAATTTAGTAATCCCTGCTGCAGGTATGGGTTCTAGATTCTCAGACAAAGGTTATACAACACCCAAAATATTCTTGAATGTAAATGGCAATAAAATGATTAAAACTATCTTAAATAAATTTAAGAATCAATCGACCACGTCGGTTCTTGGTAACAAATATGTAATAGATAAATTGAATGAAGTTTTTGCTGATAGTTCTAATGTCAGACTTTCCTCCGTGGATTCTGTGACCAAAGGGCAATCTGATAGTGCTAACTTGCTGATTAAAGAAATAGAAAATGACCTCCCTATATTTATACAATCAGCTGATTGTATTCTTAGTGATATTGACCTCAATAAAATCATGTCTTTAGATCCAGACTTGGTCGTTTTAACGAAGCAAAATTATCGAAGAGCTATTAAAAATCCTGAAAGCTACGGATGGGTATTATCTGAAAATAATTTAATTAATAAAACGAATATTAAAAAAAAGCCCAATGATAAAAATTATTCTATGATTTTAGGATCTTTTATATTTAAAAATAAAGAACTGTACCAAAAAATATATAAAGAACTTTTGAAACAAGCACCAGGTGAATTACATATTGACTACATGATTGATATTGCATTAAGTATGGATTTAAAAGTTGTTGAGCTTACTTCAAATAGTGCCTCTGTCATTGGCACTCCTCTTGAGTTTGAGCTTCATAAATATAGTGAATTTATATTCAATTGGTTACAAAATGAAAATTAATTTATTAATTCCGTGCTATAACGAAGGCGAGTCAATTGATATACTGTATGAAAAAATTAAACAATTTAACGAAAATCATAAATTAGATATCAACTTTTTTATTTTGGACAATGGTTCTACAGATGATACTTCTCAAAAATTAAATTTATTGAAATCAAATGAGAAAATTAATTTTATCAAATTAATAGAAAATAAAGGTTATGGGTATGGAATTAAATTTGGATTAAACGAAATAAGTAATGCTGATATGGTTGGCTGGTTTCATGGAGATTTACAATTTGAAATTAATAATTTAGTTAAAATATATGAACAAATCGAAGATGAAATAAAAAAAGGTGATAAATTTATCTTTTTCAAAGGCATTAGATATGGGAGGAATTCAGTTTCTACTATTTTTTCATTTTTAATGGGCATATTTGCTACTTTATTTTTAAGATATCGTTTTTACGAAATAAATGCACAACCAACAATATTTTCTTCAAATTTAGTTTCAAAATTAGATATGTCACCAAATGATTTTTCTTTTGATACCTACATATACTTTTTAGCAAAGAAAAATAATTTTAAATTTCTAAGAACTAAAGTTTCATTTCCAAAAAGAGAATTTGGTCAATCTAAATGGGATTTTGGTCTAATTTCAAAAATAAAATTTTCAATTAAAAATATAAAGTACATTATTAGATTATCAAGAGATTAGAATGTGCTAACTAAGATATGTTAAAGATAATTTCGAAATTGACCTTTCTTCATACAATTTACAGCACTGTCATAGTATTAATTCCAAGTTTTTTAGTGCATAATTCATCAAAATACATGGCTATCAAGAAAATATTTACAAACCTAAATATTGACAGAATAGAAGGAGATTGTATTGAATTCGGAATTTTTACTGGATCTAGTTTTAAACATGCTATCAGGACAGAAAACAAAATAAATAAACATAACAAGACGAAATTTTTTGGCTTAGATTCTTTTGAGGGATTTCCAGAAAATGATCATCCTTTTTTTCAAGATATAAATTTTGTAACCGATTATTCAAAGGTTAAAAAAATTGAAAACAAGTTTAAAAATAAAGTATTTATTATCAAAGGTTATTTTAAAGAATCACTAAAGACGAATCAGGAATTAAAAGAATTGAACAAAATAAAGTTTGCTCATATAGATTGTGATTTATATATATCTGCAGTGGAACCGCTTGATTATCTAATACCAAGACTTGCTAATGGTGCTTATTTAATGATTGATGATTTTACGAATATTGATCCGAGTGGAAATAGTATAAGAAATTTATTTTTAGAAAAATTTAAAAATCACAACTACCAAATTACAGGCTATTTTGGTATTGATGGCGTAGTGATTAGATATTTCAATTAAGATTTAATTATTTAGATTTCTATATAAATATGTTTCTCTAGGGGTTGATGATATATTTACAAAATTATTTCTACCTAAATACTCATTAACTTCCTCAAAGCTTCTTTTTGTGTTATTCTCTAATTCATATCCCAAATCAGCAGTGATAAATTTTATATTTGATAAAATTTCTTGTGCTCCTTGAAGTACATCCAACTCAAATCCCTCAGCTTCGAGTTTTAATAATTTTATAGACTCATATGATGCAAAATAGTTATCTAAAGTTGTACACTTAACAACAACTTTTTCAGTATTGCTTCGTGATTCAAAAGAGCTATCAGCTGTGTTAGGGTTTAAGTAAAAATCCCTGTCTTGACTGTCTATGCTTAATGCAAGAGGTTGATCTACTAAGTTAATTGTATTTCTACTAAGAACTTCAAAGTCTCTTTTGTGAGGCTCAAAACCAAAATAATTAAAATTCAACTCATGATTTGTGTGGTGCATTAAAGCCCTATAAATTTCACCAATATTTGCACCACAATCTATGATTATGTCATCATTAGAAAATTCTATATTTTCAAACATATACTCATAAATCAAATGATCGAATCTTGTAGAAATATTTTGAAGGTAATACTCGAATCGATCTTTGTATATAATTTCAATTTTATAATTTTCATCAGAAATATTAAAAGTATTACGAGATGTTGTGTTTATTTTTACAGAATTATTTATAATACCTAAGGAAAAATTCCAAAATTTACAAAAATATTTATCTGAAAATACTGTTGAAATCTTAATGACATTTAAAATAAAAATTTTTACTAGTTTATTCTTTTCGTGAAAATTTATAAAATCAGTCATTCATTAATGTCTTTTTTATTCATTTCAATAAAAAAGATAGTCACTATTGTGACAAATATTTGAATTGAAATGAATAAAAATAAAATACCTAATAAAAATATTGGGTTTCGGTGGACAAACACATCTAGAAAATACTTCTGATATAAAGAAATTAAAAATAATAAAGAAGAAGTAAATAGGAATATAAAAGACATTTTGCCTAATACATATCTAGAGGTTTTTTGGAATCCTCCGGTTAAAACAATCAAAATTGAATCTACGATAACAGGCAGTATTCTTGTGTAAGAGTATTTTGATTCACCGTATTTTCTTGGATAATGTTCAACACCTACTTGTTTAATTTTTAATCCTTTTTTCATTAGAAGAATGTTCAAAACCCTGTGAATATCGCCAGTTAGATTGAGAGAGTTTGCGTCTTTTTTTCTAAATATTTTTAAGCTACAACCCAGGTCTAAAAAATCTGTTTTAGTTATCTTTGCAATAAAATAATTAGCTAATTTTGAATAGAATTTCCTAGTGAATTTATCACTTCTATTTAGTCTATAACCTACAACAGCGTCTATCTCGTTAATATTAGAATTAAACTCCTCCAACAACTTAATAATTTCATGAGGAGGATTTTGTCCATCACCATCAAGAGTACAAATATAATCATATCTTGCTGCTTCAATACCTTTAAAAAGAGAACTGGATTGTCCTAGGTTTTGATCATTCCGAATAATTGTTAAAGAACTTGATTTCTCAACTACGTCTGAAACTTTTATATCGCTAAAATCATCTATTAGTAAGATTTCATAATTTATATCGGTGGAAATCATTGAATCATGTATGTCTTGGAGTAATTTTGGTAATGAATCTTCTTCGTTTAATACAGGTATTACAATGGATAAGTGGTCAATCAATATAACCTAATTATAAATTATTATTAACTTATGTGTGGTATTGTAGGTTTTACTTCAAATCAACCAAATGCTAATTTAGCAAAATTTGCACTAAATAATCTAAGCCACAGAGGGCCAGACAGTCAAAATTTTAAGGAAATAAAATTTGGAAATTCTTTTCTTTATTTAGGTTCAACTCGACTTTGTATAAGAGGTGATAATTCCTGCAACATGCCTCTTGAAAATGAAGATGGAGATTTAATAATTTATAATGGTGAAATTTTTGATATTAAATCATTATCTAAAGATTATGTTTTATCTTCAAATAAAAATGATACTTGGTACTTACTAGACTTTTTGTCTTCTGGAAAATATGATTTAAACGACATTAATGGTATGTTTGCATTTGCATATTTAAATAAAAAAGATGAAACTTTAGTCTTAGCAAGAGACCGCTTAGGTATAAAGCCTCTTTGGTATGGGTTTAAAGATGGCGAGCTATACTTTGCTTCAGAACAAAATGTTTTAATTAATTTACTACAACAAATTAAAATTAACGAAAACGGAATATACAATGCATTATTATTTAATGGGCTTGAAAAAAATAATAACATTATTGACAATGTTTTTCAGCTACGGCCAGGTCATCAATTAACTTTAAAGAACGATAAATCCTTTATTTTAGAAAAGTATATTAAACAACCACCTCAAGTAAATTTATCTAAAAATGATTTATTTTATGAATTTGAAAAATTAATGTTAACTGTTCTTGAAGACCATCTGGATGCAGATACAGAAGTAGATTTATTTCTTAGTGGTGGAATCGACTCATCAATACTTGCCTACCTTATAAAAAATAAACTAAAAAAAGACTTGCGACACTTTTCAGTAAAATTTGAAAATAATTCTTTTGATGAATCAAATCAATTCAAATCAACTTCGAATATATTAGGCCTAGAACCAACTATTTTTACAATTAACAATGATAATATACCTGAACTTGTTAATGAAGCGCTAGATAATATGAACTCGCTAGTATTAGATCCCAGTTTTGTTCCAACTTTTTTTCTATGTAAAAATACTGCTGAATATACAAAAGCAGTAATTAGTGGAGATGGTGCTGATGAAGTTTTTGGAGGTTATGAGTGGTATCGTGCATTAAATATAAAAAACTCTTTTCCGCTTTCTTCAAGCAAAGTTATTACTAAAATTTTTCAACTAAGTTCAAAAAATATAATGTCGAATAGCTACTTGAGTATTTCTGATAAATTAAATTTGTTTTCAAAATATTTACAAAAAGATCCATTAGCTCAAATTATGATTTGGCAATCACCATTAATTTCGTTTAATGAAGAGGAATTGAAAGTAATAAAAAATACTATTGTTGAAAGCTATGAAAACATTTTAAAAATTCAAGAACAAAATCTTGATTTAAATAATTACATGTATACAAATATACTTCCAAAGATTGACATTGCTGGAATGGCTAATGGACTAGAAATTAGGCCCCCTTATTTAGATGATAGGATAATTAAATTTCAGAATTCAATTAATGTTAAGAACAACAATTTATTTAAAACCAAACTTTTCCTTAGGGAATACATCAAAGAAACTGATATAAAATTTTTAAATAAATATAAAAAACACGGCTTTGGCTTCCCTTTAAATATTTGGTTTGAAACTCAAGGAAGAAAATATTTAACTAATGAATTCAAAAACTTTAATATTAAAAATTTATTTTATAAAATAGAAATAGACCTAGATTTTATAAGTAAGAAAAAATATCTTAACAATAATGAACTAAGACTTGCTTGGTGTATATTCGTTATATTGAAATGGATAAATAAGAATGAAATTAAAATTAAATGATTTAACAGTCTTTACATTCTTGTTGATATACACTGTTTATCAAATTTATTTAACATTTCTTGGAGGTGCAACTTATGATCTATTCGAACAGTGGCTAGGGGCTGGATATATATTTGAAAAATTACAAGCATATAAAAATTTAGAATTTACAAATGTAATTTTTGATCAAGAACTTAATACATATGACTTTTTTGGATATTTTTTTATGTTTCCGGCTTATGTATTTGAGAGAATTATTAACAAAGTTTCGTATGGTATATTAAATGAACCATTAAATTCGATTGCTACAATTTTTTTAGATGAAGATGGATTAACTTTTTTTAGTCTTCACTTATTCCTTATAATTTATAGTTTGGTTTGCTTAATTATTATTTATAAAAAAATTGAAAACATTTACAACAAAAAACTTTCTCTACTTTTTCTTTTCATCCTTTTATGCATTCCTTCATTTTCTGGTCATTTGATCTTTAACATAAAAGATATACCTTTTTTATTTCAATTGTTTATAGCTAAGTTATTTATTTATGACTATATGGTTAATGATTTAGATAATTTGAAATACAAAGAAACAGCTTTTCTCGGCTTTCTAATTGCTGCCTCAATGTCTATTCGGATAAATGCTTTACTTTTTATTTTATTTTTTTTATTTTATTTATTGTTAACAACTGGAAATAAAAAAAAATATTGTATAAATATAATTAAGATTTTTACTTTTTCAACATTATTTTTATTAGCTATGAACCCTCAGTCTTGGAAAGATCCCTTACTTTGGGTTTTTTCAAGTATGGACTTTCAGTCTAATCACCCATGGACAGGGAACACTCTTACAAATGGTGAATATATCTATGCTCAAGACATGCAAGGAACTTATTTAATAAATTGGTATTTTTTTAAAATGCCAATTTATATTCATATTTGCTTTGTTTTTTCAATTATTAATTTGATAAAAAAGAAAAAAATTAAAAATTTTTCTGCGTACTCTTTAATTTTCATTATTACGAATTTTTTATTTTTTCCAATTGTAAAACCTACTGCGTATGATGGCTTACGACATTTTTTGTTTTTAATTCCATTTTTTGTAATATTATGTTTTGAACTTTTTGAATACATTGAAAATCTAGAGTATAAAAAAATTATATTGGGGACTGTTGTGTTTTATGCTATTTTTACTCAATATGGTCTTGAGCAGTACAAATACACATACTTTAATGAATTTGTAGACTTACAAAATGTAAGTAGATATTGTGAAAATATTGATGGTTGTGGTAACTGGCCAACGGATTACTGGGCATTTTCTGGTAAGGAAGTTACTAAATACGTTAATAACAACTTTAACCAGAGAGACTTGCTTGTATGCGAACCTCGTCATAGTTTTACTAATTACATTGAATCAGACAGGTTTAATGTATTTGTATCTGGCGATATGTCAACAGAATATAAAGACTTTGTTGTTGTTTCAACTCACAGACCAAGATATGCTGATGACTCATGTGGATTTAAAACTTCGGGACTAAAATTTTCATGTAATGAACTCTTCACCTTAAAAAAATCTTATAGATTTAGTGATATAAATTTAAGCTATGTAAGCGAATGCTCCGCAAGTAGTCCGTAAAATAATTAATTTTTTAAGGATTATAAATTCAAATAAAATTTTTCTTTTTTAAATTACAAACAATAAGTTAAAAATAAAAATATCGTAAATAGTGTCGCTATTTAAAGATTGAATTACGGAAGAAAATTAGATGGATAATGTGACAAATAAGACTGGAAGTTGTGAAAATAAATTATAACTAAAATAGATAATAATAAATGGTACATTTTACTGTTTGTTTTACTTAGATTGTAAAAATAAATCGACGCAAGAAATGCGATTAAATGAAATGCTTGAATGATATAAGATGCTTTAATTGTATCGCCGTTTGTCGGAAAGATTATTGCAAATAAAAGAAAACCTACAAAGCTGAAAATAATTGCATAATTTAAATAATTAATAAAAAAGTTCGATTTAAATTTTTTTACGACAAAATAGCAAAAAGAGACAATCAAAAGAGATGTTACAACAGAAACTATATTAACCCTTGCTAAATAATTGCCAACTAAAAGTTGATTTCTTCCAATATCTAAATGTCTAGAAGTAAAAACAAAGTACCCCCAATAATCTCCCCAAAGATCTGAATACAAAATTGAAAAAAACTGATTATCTAAATTAGGTCTTATTGGTTTGTTAAACAAATATTCTAAATCCTCAATATTTGGTATATAAAAAGAAAGTTTTTGATTCGAAAATGAAAACCTTTCAGAATCCATATTAAAAGCTGTAATTGTTCCATATTTTTGATATAACCCAATGTAAAACCAAGCTGACGATAAAGCGCCTATTAATGAGCTCGTAAACCAGAATAGAAAATATTTTCTCTTTGAACTATGAAAAAATAATAAAAATACCAACGGAATAAATAAAAGAAAACCCCATTGTCTACTTAAGGAAATACATGCAATTATGATACCCGCTGAAAAAATGAGTTTTAAATTTAATTCATAATCAATATTTTCAGCTTTGTAAATAATGATTAGAAATAAACTTAAAAAAAACAAGATATACGGCTCGCCTCTTATCATTGATATAGTTCTATAATTTACAGCAAAAAGTGAAACTAATAGTAAATAACCAGTATTTAAAAATGAATTTGATTTATTGAAAATTTTTAATGTGTAAAGATTTATTATTATTGTCACAATATACATAAAAGATTGAAAAATTTGTGTTGCTTTTCCATAAATAGGTCGGCAATCAAGTAGAAAATTATTGGACTCTATTACATTTCTACATATAACTTGTGCAATTGATGGTACTAAATATCCTAAAGGAGGGCTGAAATACTCTCTAGTATCAATTTTGCTTGGCAATCTTATTTCATTTGGCAAGTATCTCGAAACATAATCAACATAATTAAAGTGTGCTTCGCCATCGTATCCTAAAATAGGATTGTAGTGTAATATGTTGTAAATTAAAACATACAAAGTAGTAACGCTAATTAAAACAAATACAAAGTTTGAAAAATTTAAATTATAATTTTTCATTTTTGAAAAAATTTAAGTAACTGTGAAAATCAAAATAATCAAACATTTGGTGGCCAGGGGCAGAATCGAACTGCCGACCAATTGTTTTTTACAAATTGACTAACCTTTTGGCCTTAGCTAATTATAACTAATTCTTTCTAAACATACGCTCTCTATCGTAGTGAGCATTAAATAACACAGAATTCAAAAGTGAGCATGTCACTATTTATATAAGCATTAAGTAATATTGATATGTTGAATTTAAATTTTTTGTATTAGGATAAGTCAGTGTTAAGAAAAAACGCCTCTATTAGATTTTTTACTAATTTATCTGGAGTAGGATTTCAATTAATTGGTATATTAATACTAACTAGATATTTAGACATCTTTCAATTCGCTTTATGGGGAGTCGCCAACTCACTAATCTATATTTTTTCATCGATTGGAAATTTAGGAATGGAAAAAAATATTCAAAAATATTTTCCTAATTACAATAATGAAAAAAAAAGATATTATCTATTTAAATATATAAAAATTGTATTACTTTGCTTACCAATTTGGTCAGCAATATTGATTGTTTTGTACCAACTTTCATACTTTGAAAAATTTAATGCTAATAACTTATACATCTTGTTTACATTGATTTCTTTGTTGACAGTAGTTGAAATACTAATTGCTTTATTAAATATGTACTTTATCTCAAAAAACAAAAATGTAACATTTGACATAAATGAACTTTTAATATTTAAACTTTTTAAATTACCAATTTACTATTTTTTAGCTAAAAATGGATACAGTATCTACTATATTTTACTTGCGACACTTATATTAAGAATGTTTTTTTTGTTACGAATATTTTATAAAGATTTCGGCTCCCTTAGGTCGTTATTTAAAAATCTTTTAAAAACAAAGATAGATTCTAAAAACTTTTTAAATTTTAAATATAGTATTACAACATACATTGATAAAATTTTATATGTTTCGTTTTTAAACTTATTGTTTTTATTTAGTGTTAACTTTCTAGAAAATGTTGCGATATCACATTTCACAATTGCAATATTGATAATTAATAATCTAAGACCAGCTCTTTCATTTTTACCAAGTATTACCACAAGAATTATTTCTATAAATATAAAACAAAACATAAGCTCAAAAAAACTAAATTTATTTTCTTTTTATATAAATAGTTTTATCTTTGGAATTGTAATTTTTGTATCATATTACTTAGTTACACAAAAAACACTTCTACTATTTTTTCTTCCCGAATTTGATGAAGGTATTTTAATAATTATTTTTCTATCCGTAATCACTTCTTCCGTAAACTCTTTTTATTTTCCAAATTATGTAGAGCTAATGTTTAACCAAAAGGAGTTGAAATTATTGAAGTTAAATATAGTAAATTATTTAATTTGTTTTATTTTATATTATATTTTGACTAAAAGTTCTTTTGAGAATTTTATTTATATATACCTAGTCTATGAGATAAATCTATTTCTTTACACTTTTTACATCAGTGACAAAAGTCAACTAAAGTTTTTATCGTTAATTATTGATAATAATAAATTTATACTTTTTAATTCAATGACTTACACTTTCTTCTTTTCAATATTGATAATTGTTATGTACTTTTTAGGTTTAAATGCACAATTTTTGCTTTATCTTTTAGTCATTTTAATTCCAATTGACTTGAGAAACTTTTATATAAAATTAAAGAGATTTAGAGTCAATAGTTAAATTTGTGAAAGATCAGGCTTAGTCTAATCCTTTGGTTAAAGAATCAGCAATTTTTTTATTTGCTTATGCACGTAACTTTCCACATATTTATCTGATTTTTCAATTAAATATTAAATATTCAATATTTTTTTGAGATATAATATAAAAAATTGAAACAAAAAATTTATATAAAATTAAAAAAAAATAACATTTTTTTAATACTTTTTATATATTCGGCAGTTCATGTAAATAATCTTCAATTAATTGGAACTTATTGGGACGATTTAGGATATATTAATACATCTCAATTAATTATTGATAAGGTTAAATTGTATTTTACAGATTTTAACAATCTCTTTCTTGGGGAATTCAATTACAACTTTGAATTTTATGGATTTTTATTTCCTTTAATAATTTTTTTATTAACAAAAGTGGAGTTTCTAAATGAACTACTTATTTCTTTTTTAAATTATTTTTTTGGTTATGTCCCATTAACAAATTTAGATCAGCAGAACACTTTGAGATTCCTATATTTTTATATTTGCATGTTAGTAGTTTTAATTTTGATACTTAAAAAATACTCTCAAATTACCAATAAACAAAATTCTTTTTTATTTTTAATCCTATTACTTTTAACACCTGCTTTTAACGGTCATCTATTTTTTAATCTAAAAGATGTACCCTTCGCATTAATTTATTTTTTATCTTGTATATTTGTTTTTGATAATAAAAACTTGTTTATAAAAAATTTTAAAAGCAATATAGGGTCTCACTTAATACTTTCAATCTTATTTTCATCATTGTTACTTGTAAGATTCAGTGGAATAATATTTATTAGTTTTTTACTCTTTAATTATTTTTTCCTTAATAACATAAGAATCAATCTTAAGTGCCTTATTAATTTAGCTTTTGTGGGTTTAAGTACTACATTTTTATTTTTTCTCCTAACTCCCTCTGCTTGGAGATTCCCTCTGAAGTGGGTTAAGGGAGCGATCGAAACACAGTTTTTTTTGGAATGGGGTGGAGTGGTCCTTACAAATGGCGAGTTTCTTAGTGCAACTAATCTGCCTTCTAATTATTTATTTACTTGGTTCTTTTATCAATTGCCCTGGCCCTATATTTTATTGTTTTTTTATGGAGTTTTTTTATTTTTAAAAAGATTTAAAAATTTAGAAGTTTTTTCAAAATTTTCAATAATTTTTATTTCTACTATCTTAATCTTTTTTGTTATAACAACTCCTGTCACTTACGATGGCATTAGGCAATATTTATTTCTAATACCATTTATCATTCATGTAATTGCAGTTTCTTTCTCTAATTTAATTACTAATAGAAAAAATAAAATTTTTACAAATATTTTTTTTGTTTTGTTTTTTTCATTTATGATATATACCCAGTACTCTATTTATCCATTCACCTACGCTTACTACAATGAATTAGCTGAAGAAGATAAAATAACAATTGACTGTGAAAAAATTGGTGGCTGTGGATATTGGGAAACAGACTATTGGGGAGTTTCAGGAAAAGAGATAGTCAGGAACACAAAAGATATAGTTAATAAAGATTATAAAATTTTGAGTTGCACTCCTAGCCAAGTATTTACTGATTATTATGTTTCCGAAAACACTATTGACTCTAAAAATTCTTTATATATTTATACAATTCATAGGCCAGAGCTTGAAAGTAGATTGTGTGAAAATATTTCAATAAAAATTGAAAATTGTAAAACTATTTATACAGAAAAAAGAAAATTAAGAAATGAATTTATCAATTTAAGCCATTTGCTTAAGTGCGATATTAATCGTTGATAATCTTATCAATAATATACACTGGACGTTTTTTGACTTCAATAAATATATTACTCACATATTCTCCAAGAATACTTAATGATAATAATTGAAGTCCAGATAAAAAATAAATTGACGATAGTCCAAAATCCCAATTAAAAACTTTAATTCCAAATATTTGACCTTGTATGAAAACAACAATAGAAAACAAAATGCTTCCAAAAGCTATTATTAAACCAGAAAGTCCTATTAACCTGATTGGCTTAACGCTGAAGTCAAACAACCCCCTAAAAGCAAGATTTAAAAACTTACTAAAGCTCATTTTTGTTTTTCCATACTTTCGTTTATTTTTTTCAACATCAACAAATTCAGGAGTAAAACCCGTATATGCTCTTAAACCATTTAAATATCTAATTTTTTCTGGCATCTGATTTAATATATTGACCACTTGCTTATCTAAAAGAGAAAAGTGACCTACATTTTTTGGAAGTTTAATTTCAGAAAGATAAAACTGTATTTTATAAAACAAACCAAAAATTATATTTTTAAAAAAACCATCATTTCTTTTGAACCTTCTAGCTAACACAACTTTGCTACCGTTTATCCAAAGATCGATCATTATTGGTATATATTTTGGATCATCTTGAAAATCAGAGTCCATAATTAATATACAATCTTCATTGAAATTGTTTAGTCCACAAGTTATTGCCGCTTGGTGACCAAAATTACGTGATAGTTTTATTTTTCTAAAATTTATTTTTTTAGAGTTTTTTAATTCTTTAATAATTTTCCAACTGTTATCAAGTGATCCATCATCTACAATGGTTACAATAAAAGTACAGTCATTAATTGTATTGACTTCATCCGTTAATTGATTAACAAATTCCTTTATTGATTCTTCTTCATTAAATACCGGCAAAAGTATATTGACTAATTTTTCCATTATTTAAAAATTAAGATTTGTAATAAAATTTTTTTTCATTTTAAATTTTTTATATAATTTATTTTATGAAGTAATTCTAATACAAACAACAAAAATATCTTTTAAGCTTTTTTTCAGTACTTATTTTATGAGTATTAGTAGTTTTTTGAGACAGTGTTACTAGTTTTATAAAACAACCTTGTGGCCAGAGGCAGAATCGAACTGCCGACCCCTTGTTTTTCAGACAAGTGCTCTACCGACTGAGCTATCTGGCCAAAGCGGGGA
>MDTC01025594.1_pt1 | contig 15258 bp, 16 predicted proteins | sample 811181 | NCBI WGS metagenome assembly MDTC01 (sample SAMN05326644, study PRJNA326480) | marine metagenome | isolation source: seawater | place: Pacific Ocean: North | collected 2011 | reverse complement strand
AGAGAATTTATTACTCCTTTGACATCCGAAGAACTTGATTTCCTTATTGCACATGAAGTGATGCATTGTGTATATGATCATATGGAAAGACGTGAAGGTAGAGATCCTCAGGTTTGGAACATGGCAACTGACTATGTTATTAACGGGCAATTGGTTCGTGAAGGTTTAGGTAAAATGCCTAAAGAAGGTTTACTTGATCCTAAGTACTATGATAAAAACTCAGATGAAATATATACTGAACTAAAAAAGAATCAAGTTGAAATCAAAGTTACTCTTGATATGCACTTAGATGGTGAAGGTGATAAAGGTCAAGGACAAGGTAAAGATGGTGACGGCAAAGATGGTAAAGGCAAAAGACCTGTGATGTCTAAAGCAGACAAAGACAAGTTAAAAGATGAAATTAAAAATGCAGTACTACAGGCGGCACAGGCGGCTGGAGCAGGTAATGTGCCTAAAGGTGTTGAACGTTTGATCAAAAATATGACTGAGCCTAAAATGGATTGGAGATCATTACTAGATCAACATATAACATCAGTTGTAAAATCAGACTATTCATTTTTAAGACCTAGTAGAAAAGGTTGGTCAGTTGATGCTATACTACCTGGACTACAACCAGATCCAGCAGTTGATGTGTGTGTTGCTATTGATACATCAGGATCAATTAGTGAAAAGCAATTGAATATATTCTTAGGTGAAGTAAAAGGTATAATGGATTCATTCCAAGATTACAAAGTTCATGTGTGGAGTTTTGACACAGAAGTTCATAATCCAGAAGTGTTTACACCAGACAAAGATATCACAGATTACAAGCCGGGTGGCTTTGGTGGTACTGAGTTTGAAGCCAATTGGACTTGGATGAAAGATAATGGAGTACAACCTAAAAAGTTGATTGTGTTCACAGATGGTTATCCTTGGGGATCATGGGGTGATGACAATTATTGTGATACACTTTGGGTGATACATTCAAATCATGACAAAGACCTTGAAGCACCATTTGGAATAACAACTCACTACGAGAACGTATAATGAAAACACTCAGAGAGAAGTATGAGTTAGAAACCAAGTTTACTCAACATCTAGCAACTGATATAGGAATTAATGACCTTAACAAGATTAATAAGTTACTAGGATTACCTAGTGTTACTAGTGCAACCAATGAGTATGGTATTCACGGTGGACAAATTGATGTGGTTGCATATACAGTAAAGGGTGATGTGATTGTGTACGAACATCAGGACTTAACAGGACGAGCAGATCAAACTCATGTATTCAAGACCAAAGGTTATGCAGACGTACTAGCGGTTAAGAACTATAAGATATTGGCAACGGTACTGCTATGTGAATCAATTGATCAGATTTATTTAGATCTATTAGACAAATGGAGAGAGAAATATCATAAACGTCCCACACAAATGGGAGAATATAACATTCATGCTGTTAAGAGTCAGTGGACAGACGAAGGCACATATGAGCCTGCCTTGTTCACAGACACAGAGATTATTCCTACACCTGATACGGTGTTAAATCATTATGCTGAATTCGTTAAGATATATGGTGCGGAATGGTCAATACAGAGAGAAGATTACAAGAAAGCCAACGAAAATGCTATTACTCTATGGCATAGACTTCCAGAACTAGACAATCGATATATGGCCTATGTTCATAGCCTAAAAGGATCGATCAAAGTAGGTCTTCATTGCGAAAATAGAGTTAATGAACAGGCAGAACAATTCTTACAAAAGGTTTGCCCTGAAGGTTTCAAATATAATAGAGCCAAAACGAAAGCAACCATTGAACTGACATTGCCAGTAGACAGTTCCCAAGAACAATGGGCAGATGCTACAGAAAAATTAAAAAGAAAAGTTAGGGCAAGTCAATAATGCTTTGGTTTTTACTATTTTTAATTCTTGCTATTTGGATCTTTGGATTTAAACCAACTATGAAATTGTTATTGTTCACTTCAATTAGTATGATTCTTTTTTTATCAATACTAGTTGGTGTTTATTCGTAAGTACCTTTTTCTTGGTACACTTGACAATTTGATGATTCAGTAAGAATACCTTTGATAACAACTGAAGAAAGATTTGGATCTTGTGATCCTGGTGCAAGTGAAAACATAATTGATTGTGTTGTGCCTGCTTGATTTTTTGTGCGTTGTGCATCTAACATCTGATAAGGAAGATCATATGTTAACATGAGTTGCTGAATTGTTCTTTCAGTCTTTTCACCAAAAATAACTTCTTGTGAGTTGGCATTCTGCAACAACAATTTTTGTTGTTGTAACCATTCTTGAGGATAACCTAAGTTATCACCAATACCATAGTGTATTGCAACAAACACTGAAAGATTTCTATAAATTGCTTGGCACACAGAATACTTCCTAAAGTCTTCTGCTAGAGCTTGATATGTTTGATCATTATCCCAATCGTAAGTTGCGTCATACTCTGCAAACACTTTGGCTGGCACCAAAAATGTAAGCAATAAGATCATTGACAAAACAAACCTTTTCATACTAATATTTATCGTGTCTTTTATTGTATATTAAACACCAACTAAATAATAATGGAATAAAAAATAATGTCTGATACTCTAGTACTAAACGCAGATGGAAATCCTTTAAGTTTATTGCCGTTAAGCACGGTTAATTGGCATCTTTCTATTAAACTTATATGGCTAGACAAGTTTAAAATACTTGAAAACTATGATAATTGGGTTATACACAGCCCTTCTACAGAAATGAAAGTGCCAAGTGTATTGATGTCTAAACAGTACATTAATCTAGCAAGGCATCCAAGATTTTCAAGAAACAATGTTTATCTAAGAGATTTGTTCACTTGCCAATATTGTGGATGTGAATATGAACAAAACAATTGGAAAGACCTTACTCTTGATCATGTTGTACCAAGATCAGCAGGTGGCCACTCACATTGGGAAAACATTGTTACATCATGTATGACCTGCAATGTTGAAAAAGGCAGTAGAGACATTAGGCCAAAACAAATGCCGTACAAACCAGACTATTGGGAATTGGCCAACAAACGATCACAGTTTCCTTTGATTGTCCCTCATCACAGTTGGACAACCTATCTTAACTGGGATCAAAATCTTGTCAAAATAGCATAAAAAAAAGGTTGACGATAAATATAAAAGTATACTATAATAATAAAACTTAATTAAGGAGAATATATTATGGCTGAAGAACAAGCACAACAACAGGCTACTCAAACAGCAACAGCAACAGCGGCTCCAGAAACTGCGGCGGCACCTCAAACAGAGGCAACACCACCACAACTTTCTATTGCTGACTTACAAGCATTGCTGAATGTAATTGACGTAGCAAGTTCAAGAGGGGCGTTCAGAGCTAATGAACTTACTAACGTAGGTGGCGTTGCGGATAAACTTACAAAGTTTTTACAACACGTTTCCAATCAACAAAAGGCACAAGCAGAAGCACAAAAAGAAGCAGAAGGCGGTGCAGTTGATGATAGTAAGGTTAGTGATGCACAACCTGAGCAACCGGCTCAACCGGAACAAAAATAATTGCAATTAGGAGAACAATAACAATGATAAAACACACAGGTAAAGTGGACTCAACAGGCAGACGTGTCGTAGTTGTATTTCCATCGATACCAGAAGATCAAGACAATTGTTTGGTAGTAGACGTAGATGCATTAGAATCAAAATATCATGATGGATTAATGCAGGCAGTTGAATCACCAGAAGGTCAAGCATCAAATAAATTATTTGAAGTGCTAGGTAGAAAATTGTTTTGGGATGGTAGAAACATTCTAACCACACTGCATGAAAAAGGATTCCTAAGAAGAGTACCAGTAGACACAGTGACATTAATTCCGTCAACGTCTGAATCTCTTCCTTTGAAAGAGTTTAATGCATATCAAAATATGGTTAGCGAAAATAAACAAGATCCGGCTATACCGGCAACACCAGATTCATCAACTAAGGCAGGTGAAATGCAACAGCCAAACGATGAAACTAATCAAGTTGGTATTGCAAGAAACTTGTTGATTCAAGCAGAAATGTTAGAAGCAGATGCACACAAAAAACGTGCAGAAGCAGAAGCAGTGTCACCAGGCATACAGAAAAAATTAGGTAAAGAACCTGTTTTTGCTGAGCCAAAAAGACCAAGAGGCAGACCTAAAAAGGAAACTGCCGCTGAACCAACAGCATAAAGTTTTAAAACCTGTCTGTGATAAATACTAGTACATAGGCAGGTTTTTTTATGACAGAGCAGAATCCAAATAGAAAATTTATTCCAGCACAAAGCGAACAAGACCACACGGAGTTTGATCGTATCATGCATGAAATACATCCAAAAAAAATACCAGCAAATTTTGTTGATAAAATTAAATTATTTCACAGAGACGGATCAACGAGCATAATGACCAGTGATGATATTTACAATACTATTCCAGTAAAAGGACAAGTAGATTGGGAAAAAATTGCTCAAAATTATCATGATATTGTAAACATGGAAATTTATATAGATATGGATTCATTAGAACATGCTGTTCACAAAAACGTACATCGTATGTTTAACAACACATTTAAAAAGAACAACTAAAAAAATATTATAATATAACTTAATATTATTGACAAATATTCAGATAAATACTATTATATTTTTAGTTTAAAATTTAACATAAAGAGTATATAATAAAGTTATGAAACAAAATTATTTTAAATGGGCATTATTTTTTAGCCAAGTTATAGCACATCTAAGCATAATTCCAATGATTGTGTATGGACATTGGTATCATTGGCTAATAGGATTCTTTGTATATTTCATTACAGGATGTTTTGGAATGACTATGACTTTCCATAGGCTTTTATCACACAGGAGTTGGAATGCACCTAAATGGTTTCATTACTTTGGTTCAATGGCAGGAATGTATGGACTAACAGGATCAACAATTGGTTGGGTAGCAATACACCGAGAACATCATGTGCATACAGATAAAGAAGATGATCCACACTCGCCAAACTACAAAGGATTTTTAAAAGTACAATGGTTGAGTATGTTTGAAACACCTAGTCCAAAATATGCTTTGCATTTGATTAGAGATAATTTTCATGCGTTTGCTCATAGATGGTATTTTTTAATCCATGGTACTATAGCAGGCATATGGTTATGGATTGATCCAATGTTGTTAGTAGCGGCCTATCTATTTCCTGCAATGGTTTTATGGAACGCAGGATCTTTTATTAACACATTGACTCATATGTTTGGATATCGAAACTTTGAAACAACTGATAACTCAAGAAATATTCCAGCACTTGGTATATTAATGTGGGGTGAAGGATGGCATAACAACCACCATGCCAATCCTAAAAATCCTAGTTTCAAACACAAATGGTGGGAGTTTGATGTAGGCGGTTGGTTTATTAAATTGTTAGAACTTGAACCAAAAAAACTTAAAATGTCAAGACCAATCAAAGCATCAATGTTGAAAGATTAGTGATATGAAGTATATTGATTGGGTAACATTAAAAATTGTTGTGATGTTTATCGTTGCAGTAATTGGTATTCCAGCATATTTTATTATGGGAGGTTCATGGGAACTTGCATTAATTTTTACAATAGCAGGACACATCACAAACAATCTTGCTCAGATATGTTACCATAGGTGGCTATGTCATTACCAGTTTGAGCCAAGTTGGGTTGGCAGAAAAATATTATTAGCATCAACAGTAATAAGTGCAGTTGGTCCACCAGGACATAATGTTGTTGCACACTTAAATCATCACAAGTATACTGACACAGAATTAGACACACACTCTCCAAAAGATCTGGGATGGTGGCGTATGTTGTTGGGCAGATACAGAACCCCAAGTGGTGCTATTCCAATGAGAAAATTTTTAAGACAACGAGATGCAGTGTTCACAACCAAACATTACTGGAAACTATACACAGGAGCAGTAATACTTCATGCTTTGATCAATCCTTGGTTAGTTGTATGGATGGCATTTAATTTTACTCACGCATGGTTTTTCTTAACATACTTAAATTATTTTGGACACAATGGCAAAGAAGCTGAGCCAACAACAATTGATTTTGTTAGTAATATGATTATGTGGGGTGAAGGATATCATGACAATCACCATGATGATGTGAGTAGATTGGTACTAGGCCCTTGGGATGTAGGCGGAAAATATGTTGTTCCTTTATTAAAAAAGTGATTGTAATATTGAAACAATAAGTATATAATAATATTTGAGGAAAAGCAAATGATACAAACAAGAACAAAATATCAACTACCGAGTGTAGCACCAATTCCTGGAATTAAGTTTGACATTGAAAAACTTAGACAGGAAGTAACACGTTTAAATGAAGAATGGGTAAATGTTTATCAGGCCAATAGAGGTTTGTGTGCAGTACATGAAGATTTAGCATCAGACAACTATCATCACTTTGATCAAATTAATTTAACATATTACGAAAATTCATTAAATGATGTATTAGATTTAACAGAATTAAGAAAAGAATGCAAAATTACAGCAAACAGTGAATCGTTAGGTAAATCAAAAACACAAAAATACAGAACAAAAATTCGTAGAATGGAAGGATTACCAGCACCAATGAACGAACACAATTGGTATCATCCACTTCCAATTTATCAAGATTCTTATGTAAAAGAAGCAATTGAAGAACAATTTAATTCAACACCAATTAGAGTTAGACTTTCAAGAATCAGAGCAGGCAAATATCTTACACCACATATTGATTATGCTCCTGATTATGCAGTAAGAGTTATTGTTCCTATCCAAGGAACAGAAGGTGTGTACAATAAAGTATGGCGCAGAGGTGTTGAAGAAGAATATCAAATGCCATCAGATGGATCTGCATATTTCTTAAATGTTGGCCTAAAACACTCTGTTGAACACAGAGGCACAGAAGACAGAATAGCATTAATGTTTTCACTTCCAACGCAAGAAGATATAGCAACACTTGAAACTGTAAAATAAACAACAATACTTGACACATTTTGGAAAGTATGTTATAAATAGTATTACAATTTACCGTATTTAACAATAGAGGTTGGGGTAATACTATTATGAAGATTATACTATCATTTTTATATATTTCTGGCATTCTTGCCATAGGTAGACTCATACCACATCCACCAAACTTTACACCAATATTGGCCGCGGCTATATTTGCACCATACATCGTTAACGATCGTTGGATAGCAATAGCAGTACCATTAATGGCAATGTTTATTGGAGATGTGTTTATAGGGTTTCATCCTTATATGCTTTGGGTTTATGGATCAATAGCAATGTCCACAGTTATCAGCAGATGGGCTATGCAGTTTGGAAAGTACTTGCCTTTAGCAACAATGACGCTGATATCATCAGTATTGTTTTTCATAGTAACAAATTTTGCAGTATGGATTATGTGGGACTACTATCCTAACACATTAGAAGGATTGATAATGTGTTACACAATGGCAATACCATTTTTCCAAAATACACTGTTAGGCACAGTTGTTTATACTGCCTTGATGGCATCATTGACTGTAGCATTGTCTCGACCTTTACACAACATCTACTTAATAGTAGTTAATAGGAAAGGCATTCATGAACAGTGAACAAAAAAGAAATATCGGTACAGGTATAATAATTCTTGTTATTGTACTTGTGGCATTTTTAATTAAATCCGCCAAAGCACAAGAGTGCTATTGGGAAGAAATGAAAGACGAAACAATAGTATGTGATTCATTGGTGATCACTATTCCGGTTTTTCATACTATGACAACATCACAAAAAGCAGATCAAATATACACAAATGAATACATTTGGTTAGACGATGAAAAGAAAGAAGGATCTGCAATATTATCAGAAGCATTAGAAGATGCACCAAATTTTAATGCAGTTAGATCAGGCCCAGCAGGACAACAAACATCATTGTTTACAAGAGGAACAAACTCAAATCACACACTGGTAACAATTAATGGATCAGCAATAACAGATTATTCAACCACAAATGGTGCTACAGATTTAAACAATATCAACATACACTTTGCAGATGGGCTACACTTGTATACAGGTCCAATGAGTACCAACTATGGTGCAAATGCAGTAGGAGGGGTTGTTGATATACAAACATCAGACTATAAACAAAATGAAATATCAATAGCCAAAGGATCAAACAATACAAACACAATGTCATACACATATGGTAAAGACTTTTTTACTTTTGGTATATACACAGAAAATTCAGATGGTATATCCGTGTACCCACAAGGTACTGAGCCAGATGGGTATGATGTACTAGGATTTAATGTTGGACATGTGGTAAACTTAGATGATACACAAATAAAATTTACAGGTGTAACAAATACAACCAATGCAGACATTGATGCCTCAGGTGCAGATGATTTGGATTACACTAATGAAACAAAGTTTTATTTTGGGCAAGTACAAACAATAACTGATGTCGAGTATGGCAAAATAAAAACAGTTATTGATCATACCGTTTGGGATAGACAATACGTAAACGGCACAGAAATAGACAACTATGACTCTGTTGCCACACACGGATCATTAGATTGGTTAACAAATACAGATCAAGCATCAACTAAAACAGGTGTAGATGTAACTGAATTTGATGTAGATTTTAACAACACTGGTAGTTACAATTCAACTGTTGATAAGTCAGCATCAGTTGTTGGAGTATATCATAACTTTGATTATTCAATAAGTAACAATTTTATACTATCAGGTGGATTAAGGCATGACGAACATTCTATTGCTAATGGACAATCAACATATTCAGTTGGAGCGGCATACAATGGTTTTCGTATAAGTCAATCAACAGGATACAAGTCACCAACACTATATGAACTATATGGTGCAGACAACTATGGTTACACAGGTAACGTAAATCTTAAACCAGAAACGTCAGTAAGTAAAGAAATTGGTTATAGTAATAACAGTAAATCACATAAATTTGACATTGCATTTTATTCAACAGATATAAAAGACATGATTACATACTCTAATTCAACGTACAATAATGACAGTACTGGAACATCTAATATGAAAGGTGCAGATATTGACTTTACTTACTATGTTGGTAATTTTAGTTTTGTAAATAACGTAGCACTAACATCAGCACAAGACTCATCAGGTACTTGGCTAAAACGTAGACCTCATACTACTTGGAAATCTGGTGTAACCTATGCTAAAGATAACTATTATATATCACCTAGTATATTATATTATGGCGATCACAGAGATACTGACTCAGTCAATTGGTCAACTATTACTGTTAAGGAAAGAACCACAGCAGATCTTACAGCAGGTTATTACTTAACGCAAGATTCTGAAATCACACTAAATGTAAAAAACTTAACAGATGATCAATATGAACGACCAGACGGTTATAATCAAGGTGGTAGAAACATAACACTAGGATGGAAATTAAAATTCTAAATGGAAAAGATTGTACAGTACACACCAGCATACAAAGTATTGGTTCAAGAGTTTATAGCTCAGGCTATCAAAGAAGAAAGTGCTGGCACATATGATAAAAACAAGTTTAATGTTGATGACTTAGATCCTAAAAGTAGTTTATGGTTAGCAGTTGTTGACGGAGAAGTTGCAAGTGTTAGTTATGCTGAAAGAAGTTTTATCACAGGCACACCAGAGTCAATTAGGATATGCAGATATCATATTCTCAAAAAACACAGACATGGTCGCTATGGATTTAAAATGATGAAACAGCAAATGGCATGGGCAAGAGAACAAGGGTTTAAACATTATTACATAACACATGATGTTAAAGACAAAGCGTTAAACAAATTATATCAGCACAAAAGAAAATACATAGGTGGAGACAACAGTTGGTTTGAAGATGAAGACTATAAGAAAATGAAACTTGAAACTGAATTGGTTTTTCATGACTCGCCAAAGTCTGATATGATACAATTTGTTTACAGTTATTACATTGATCTAGATTATGTATGGAAACCAACTCAAGCAGTGATATGGCACAAGCATGACGGTACTATAGATAATGTGGAAGATGTATTATGAAAACTGTACAATTAGGAACAATATCAGTCATACACGAAACATGGTTACCATATGCGGCGGCATGCCTTATAAGTTACTGTAACAAGATACCAGCAATTAAATCACAATATAAGTTTAATGAACCTTTGTACAAATATAAACCTGTAGAAGAATACACAGAAAAATTTAAAAACATAGATGTATTTGGTCTTACTTGTTATGTTTGGAATCAAGCATACAATGATCAGATGATGAGTCATTATAAAGATGTTAATCCAAATGGTATCACTATGTATGGTGGACCTAATGTGCCTGAAGACCCTAAACTTGCAGAAAAGTTTGCTCGTGAACATCCTTACATAGATATATTTTGGGTAGGCCCAGGTGAGAAATTAGTCAGCAACTTCTTACAAAATATTGATGCTCCTATGAGTGTACACGATGGTAGTTTTGGCAGAGGTTGGAATAATGTAGAAGTAGGACGTAAACTGTATCAAATTGAAACTCATGAAATGCCTACACCATACTTAGATGGAGTATTTGATTCCATACTTGCTGAAGAAAAAAGAGTCAAAGCATCATTTGAAACCAATCGTGGTTGTCCTTTTAAATGTGCTTTTTGTGACTGGGGTGGACAAGCAAGATCAAAAGTTACAAAGTTTGATATGAATCCTGTAAATGAACAGTTAGACTTTATATATAAACATACCAACATAGCAGAAGTAGAAATACTTGATGCTAACTTTGGTATGCTACCAAGAGATTTAGATGTTGTTAAAAAAATGAAAGCAAACAAAGAAGCAACAGGCAACAATCCTAAGATATCATATTCAGGACTTGCAAAGAATGGTAGTAAATGGTTGCCAGAGATTATTGATATCATACACAACAATTTAGATGCTGATCAACGTAACCTTAAAGTAAGTTTTCAAACACACGCAAAAGAAACGTTAAAAGTTATTAATAGAGCAAATATCAATAATGACAAACTATTACCTTTGATTGATAGTTTTAAATCAAAAGGATTACCAGTAACATCAGAAATGATTATTGCTTTGCCTGGCGAAACAGCAGACAGTTGGTTGTACTCATTAGATAAAGACTATGAGCTTGGCATTGATTTCATGCGTTCATATTTTTTAAATCTTGTGCCTAATACAGAGCTATACACAGAAAAGTTTCAAAAAGAATACAAAGTTAAATCAAAGATACTTGCATTTCCTTATTCATTTTCAGGACTAGGATACAAACAGTTGCATCAACATCCAGAGTATAGAGATGAACGTAGCACATATGAGTTTGAAGAAATAGAAATAATGCATAGATGTTTTTCATATGACGAGGATGAGATAGTTCGTATGTTTGACTACTGGTGGTTTTATCATAACTTTCATAATTCAAGAGCATTAAGTCATACAATGAAAACCTTATATGATACACAGCATGATATACAATTTCAAGCCAAATGGTTTTATAAACATTTAGATCAAATGCCTTTAATGACAAAATTAGTAGAAAAGAATAGACAAATAATTAAAAACATATTTAAAGATGAACCAAGAACAGAAGTCAAAGATCTAGCAACTTATTTGTATTTTTCAAGATGTTTAAGATCGGATGAAATATATCAGTTTTGGCATAATCAAAATCAATTTATAGAAGATCTGTCAAAAGTATTTCCACACGATTTGGTTAAATACGACGTAGCACAATGGAAAAAAGAATTTGATATGAGTATGTATGGAACCGATGCACGTATTAAACCAACAGATAGAATAGCAATAGGAAATGAAAGATAATGTGGCAAGAACTAATTACTAACGAAGTTTGGTATACAGATAACTTTATAGATGAAGGCCTAGTGGATCAAACACTAGAGCATATACGCCAATCTGAAACCAAAGAGCTTGATGGTAATGAACAGCCACATATTATTAGTAAATCATATTACAATTACAATCATGTAAAATATAACATACACAAAGATAAACCAGTAGTGGTAGCAGTAATTAATAAACTAAATGAAGTACTATCAGAAGTTCACAAACCAATATTATTAGAAGACATAAATGAAAAGAATGTACTACAGTTTAGCACAAAGACATTTAATCCAAAAAGTGTATATCATGTACACACAGAACGCAAAGACATATATGGAGATTTTGTGTTTATAAACTATCTAACAAACGAAGAAGGTGGCGAATTGGTATTGCCAAATGAATACATGTTAGAAGATCATTTTCAATCATATCCAACTGAAAGAAGTAACTGGGAACAGTTTAAAGAAAAAATGGTTAAAGAATCAAATCAAGAACCTTACCTAGCAGGACCTTTAGCAGTAAGACCAAAAAGAAATTCATGTGTACTAATGAGAGTAGGATCAGCTCATTATGTTAACCCGGTTCGTGATGGTAAATCAGGTTGTCGCGTTGTTATAACTGGCTGGCCTTTTGCCAATATGGAATGGAAGAAAAAATTTAAACACTAAAATAAAAATTTACGATCGCCTGCAAATTGGCTATAGTCCATAGTTAACTCGTCACCTTTTTTTATTTTTTCACAAGAAACAAAACTAGTTCCACCAACGTATGCAAGATTAGGTTCTTGACTGTGGTTTACATAACTGTCATCACAATTCATGTTATGAGTAAGACTTATTGGAAATTTTCCAGGTGCTTCTTCTTTAGGAACAATAGCACCTTTGAGTTCAACAACTTGTCGACCAATTGGAATGCTTTCTAATGCAAATCTTCCTTGTCCGTGTATGTTTGAATGTTTTATTTCTGTTTTAAATAACCATTTGTTTGGCATATACATAATCCTTGTAAAGCATTATTATACTACTATTTATTGATTAGAACAACAGATAAATAATATAAAATACACAGTTTATATTGATTTTATTAAAATTTTATTGTATACTACACATAATGATTGATCTGAAAAAAAACAAAACTTATTGTCCATATCTATTTCGTGGTGCTGTAACCAGTATGCCAAGATTAGAAATAGTTCCTTGCTGTAGATTTGACTTAAAATTAGCAAGACAAGAACTTGAAGGAGATCAAATGTATCCTACAACATTTAATGAAGGATACGATAACATGTGGAAATCTGTAAGGCAAAAATCACTTAATGGTGAAACTATCAAAGCCTGTTGGAGATGTTATGATGATGAAAGTAAAGGAATAGAATCTATGAGAACAGGTGCATTACAGCACCACGAAAACGCTGACCAATACGATTGTGAATTATCGTATTACAGTCAAGATCAAATAGATTATACACAACCTACTTTGCAATTTTTAGAAATACAAACAGGAAGATTTTGTAATTTAAAATGTAGATCATGCGGCCCTAGTTTATCAACAACCTGGGATGAAGATTTAGCCAACAATAAAAAAGCAGTTGAGAATTTTTATGGTGGTGACGAACGTGTGTATAACAGAGTTAAACAATTACCAAAAACAAATCAATATCTTAGTGACATTTCTAAAGACACTATCAAAAATCTAACAAGAGTAAAAGTCACTGGTGGAGAACCGTTCTTAAATGACCAGTTTCAAACATTTCTTGCTAATCTTGTGAAATGGGATTTGGCTAAAAATATCACTATTGAAGTAATTACAAATTGTTCATTTTTTCCAAAGGTGGGTTATCGTAGGTTGCTTGTTAACTTTAAAAATGTAAAAATCACATTAAGTTTAGATGGAATAAAAGAACGTGCAGAATTTTTAAGAAAAAGGTCTGTTTGGAGTAAAGTTGAATCATCTGCAAAAAAATGGTTAACATACTGTCAAGAAAATAACAATACACGATTGTCTATAAATCATACAATTACAATATACAATGTATTGTATATCAAAGAATTTTTAGAATGGATGATAAAATTTTTTCCAATTGAAAAACTTGGTATGCGGAAACTTAATTTTGAACCAACTATTGCGTCAACACCTAAATACCTTGCTGTGGCTAATCAAAAAAACAACACAAAATTAAGAATATTACAAATATTAGAAGGTGAGTTTGACCCATTTTATAACAAGCATACACTATTAAAAAATGAAGCGACAAAGCTCATTGTACGCAGAGTATACGATAAATGTATTACAGTTTTACAATCTAGCATAGAATCTAATAATACATCATGGAAAGATTTAAGAAAAAATGCATTACAAAATAAACACACACACAAACTAACAGAGGAATTCTATGAAAAAACAGCACTGTTTGATAGCATAAGAAACGAGGACTGGCGTGGAGTATTTCCTGAACTAGCAGAGATAATTGATGAGTAAGACTTTTTGTATAATGCCGTTCATACACATGAACCTAAAGCCAAAAGGCTTTATAAGTGCTTGTTGGCGTAATCATGATTCGTTAGGACACTATGGAGATAAAACACTCAAAGAAATATGGAATAATGACAATTATAAAAAAATACGCAATAACTTGATGAACGGAATACAGCATGAAGGTTGTAAAAGTTGTTGGGATATGGAAAAAGCAAATGTTATATCAACTAGGCAACAGTGTAATCAAGATTATGAAAAGCATATTCCTCAAGTGTTAAAAGAAGTAAATGATGGTGAACTACCAATGAACGTTAAAACAATTGAATTGCGTTTTGGTAATGTGTGTGATCTAAGATGCAGACATTGTTCATCAATATACAGTTCAACTTGGGCAGTGGCAGTAAACAAACATGATGAGGTTAAACGTTTGTTTGACAAATATCAACTAACTGAAACCAGCACATGGAGAGGCATAGCAAAATTACCCATAGAAACATTTAATCAAGTAGTAAATGACATAGGACCAAGAGTAGAAGAAATAGTTATAGCAGGCGGCGAGCCTTTGATACAGCCACAACACTATGATGCATTAGAAAAACTATTACCATATGCCCACAATATCACATTAGAATACAATACAAATTTAAACAATATAGTATTGAAGGATAGGCATATTAGTGACCTTTGGAGTAAATTTAAAAAGATAAATTGTCGTGTAAGTTTAGATGGTGATAAAAAAATACACAGTTATCTAAGAACAGGAAGTAATTTACAAGCAGTTGAAGATAATATAACAACATTAAAATCTAAATTACCACAAGAAGTTTTTAATTTAACAACAACATGTACAGTTTCGTTGTACAATATTTCTAGATTTGATGATATTATTGATTATTATATATCTTTAGATTGCCCCTTTCATTGT
>MDTC01072183.1_pt1 | contig 15259 bp, 13 predicted proteins | sample 811181 | NCBI WGS metagenome assembly MDTC01 (sample SAMN05326644, study PRJNA326480) | marine metagenome | isolation source: seawater | place: Pacific Ocean: North | collected 2011 | reverse complement strand
GAAAAAGGTAATGGCGGAGAGGGTGGGATTCGAACCCACGAAGGGCTCGCACCCTTGCCGGTTTTCAAGACCGGTGCATTCAACCGCTCTGCCACCTCTCCGCTTCGAAGGGTTTAAGAATTCTTGCTTGTACTGTCAACCGCAACTGCAGCAAAGGTTGCCCTTTTGCCAAGACGTCTCAAATGCAATCGCCAACAAATTTAACTTTTGCTCCACAAAACTGTTTTGCGCCGGAATTGACGAGACACTGCTTGATGAGGCCGACACTGTACCTTTAGACTGCGGCGCTATGTCGACTGGTGTATGATTTCCTAAATAATCTGTTGTCCTAAATTTAATGTTTTTTGGAGGCGCGCGTGGCACAGCATGAAAAAAAGCCCCTTTATCAATATTTGTTTGCGCCTTTTCGGCACCTCATCATCGCAGTCTTTTGCTTTGGCCTTCTGCTAATTGGGCAGCCATCTGAGTTAAATGCACAATTTGGCGGCCGCGTCACTACGGTTGCAGTTGAAGAAGCGAGCGAGGATGTTCTGTCCATCTTTGCTGACATACAGGGAAGGGTGGCCGCCGGCCCTGCGATTGCTATCACCGCCACAACCAATGCAATTACGAAAATTGGCGCGTTGAAGATTGGTGACCGGGTGCGCGCCGGACAGCTTGTCGCGACGCAGGACTCAGAAAGCCTGAGGAGGCAGCTTGATTTGCGTACCGCACAGCTGGCAGAAGCGCAGCTGCGCCTTGCACAGACGGAACAGGGTATGGCCGATGACATTGTCCGGATAACGCTTCTTGAAGGACAGGTGGAATTGCTGGCCGGTAAATCACAACGTACACAAACACTCGCATCCAAAAATGCGGTTTCCGTAGATGCCGTTGATACGGCGCGGTCTGCGGAAATCCGAGCCCGCGAAACGCTGGCAGAGCGGCGGGCGGCACTGGCTGGCAAGACATATCAGCAAAAATTGGGCACAGCCACGATCAGCCGTATCACTCTGGAGATAAATGCGCTAAATCAGGACATTGCCGACACGAAAATTACGGCACCTTCTGACGGTCAGATCATTTTCATTCAACCATCACAAATCGGGTTCAATCGTACCGGGGACGTACTCATGCGTACCCGAGCAATCGAAGATTTTGAGATTGAGGTCGATATCCCTCTGGAATATATGGGTTTTGTTGCGATGACGAAAACCCTGAACGGTATAGATTTTGCCGGAACCGGCGTTGATTTGGAGTTGCGCGTAATCCTGCCGGTGCAGAATCTGCGTACCGGCACCCAAACAGCACGCTTTTCCGTGGCGGGCGCTCTGCCGCGCAGCCTCAGCGCCGAGAATGCGCCTGTCACATTGCAGGTGCCGACGACGTCCCCCGCACCTGTGGTTGTCGTCCCAAAGGACGCGGTCATTCCTGTGAGTGGCGGCCATGTACTGTTTGTGGCAGAGGAGGGCGTGGCTGTGCAGCGTCGTATTCGGCTTGGAAGCGCCGCTGGTGACAAATTTGTCGTGCTGGACGGGGTCAGAGCAAGCGAGCAGGTGATCACCCGCGGCAATGAAGGGCTGGTTGATGGCAAGAAAATCAAAATAGGTGACCCCGGCAAACGGGCGGACGGGCCGAAAGGCGAAAGGTGGACGCTGAACTGGAGCACACGACGTGGGCCCGCATCCGGTGAACTGCTGATTGGCAAGGACAAATCGCTGTTTAATGACGAGCCAGTCGAGGTTGTTCGCGCCGGCAATGACATTAATTTCATTGGTAAACTGGTACTACCCTTTGGGGTGGTGAGCCTGGACTTTAATGGCTCAATTGACGGAGATAACATGGCCGGAAAGCTAACCATTGGCGGCTTGCCGGGGGGCAGAACGCTCGCTGTTGATTTCACCGGCACAAAGGAAGCGGGCTAATGGGTGGTTTGATCAAGCTGGCAATCGAACGACCGGTTGCCATATTGGCGCTGATCATGCTGACCGTGCTGTTCGGCATTGTCGCTTTGCGCAACATTCCGATCCAGATGAGCCCTGATATTGAGAAGCCAATTCTCGAGGTGCGCGTTGGATGGCCCGGGGCATCACCGGAAGATGTGGACCGCGAGGTTGTGGCACGCCTTGAAAGCGAACTTGCTGGGCTGAATGGTGTGGATGAACTTGTGTCTGCGTCACGGCGCGGGCGTGCGACAGTCACACTTACTTATGCGGTTGGACAGGATATGGACAAGGCGCTCGTCCTGCTGCTCAGCAAATTGTCATCCGTCAGCGGACTACCATCGGATGCCCGCACCCCCGAGGTGCGCACCTCAAATTCAGATGACAGCCCGATTGCACGACTGGCGCTCGTTGCGCAACCGGGTGCCGATATCGACCTTGAAGGGTTGGGCAACTTTGTTCAGAGCCAGATTATTGAGCCGTTGGGGCGAGTAAATGGCGTGACTGAGATCACCTTCAATGGTGGTGGGGCCAAGGAGATGCGGGTTTTTATCGACCCATCAAAACTGACCCAGTTCCGGCTGACACTGACTGAAGTCTTTGATGCGTTGCGTTCATCATCCTCGATGATGAGCGTCGGTGTGGTGAATGAAGGCAAACGCACCTATGCTGTTCGTACCGAAGCGGTGAATTATACCCCGGATGCCGCTGGAAATATTGTTGTTCGTACCGATGTTTCGGCAAATGGCGCGGTCATACCGCTCCTGCTGAAAGACATTGCCACCATTGAACTGCAATCACAGCAAAGGTCCAGCTATCGGCGCCTAAATGGCGAAAATGCGGTGATCATCAACGCATTGCGCGCGCAGGGCACCAATGTTGTCGAGACGATGGGACGCCTACGCGCAGCCATTGACACGCTGAACATCTCGGTTCTGAATGCCCGTGGTCTTCAGCTGAATGTGGTCTATGACGAAACAAAATATATTTCCTCGGCCATAGACCTCGTGCAGCAGAATATCTGGATTGGCGGTTTGCTGGCGTTGTCGATCCTTCTGCTGTTCCTGCGTAGTATTCTGCCCACCATCATTATTTTCGCGGCCATTCCGGTTTCGGTGATAGGTACCTTTGTGGCGATCGCCGGACTTGGGCTGTCGATCAATGTAATCTCTCTTGCCGGACTCGCGTTTGCCGTGGGAATGGTTGTCGATGCATCTATTGTTTCCCTCGAAAATATTTTCCGGTTGCGACAGCGGGGGATGCCATCTGACGTCGCCGCCTATCACGGCGCGCGTCAGGTATGGGCGCCCATCCTAGGTTCAGCCCTGACGACCGTGATCGTCTTTATCCCAGTGTTGCTCCTTGAACTGCCTGTCGGGCAGCTTTTCCGTGATATTGGCATTGCCATTTCGGTGGCTGTGCTAATTTCGGTCGTTGTGTCTGTAACCGTTATTCCCGCAATGGCAGCACGCCTTCTGGGTGGGGCGGCCGACAAATATCAACGTCTTCTTCCCATCCCGGGGCTCGACCATCTGGCGCGCGCCTTTGCCCGCATGATCGTTTCCTATGCGCGGTTAACCGTCAGCCGGTCACTCGTCGGTTTAATTGTGGTCGCTATTGTTGTTGCCGCGGCAGCTGGTTTCACAGCGCGCTTCATGCCACAGCTAGATTATCTGCCAGATGGCAATGCTAATTTCGCCTTTGGCCGGATTTTCACCCCGCCAGGCTATTCAATGGACGAAACCCTGCGGATTGCCGAAAAGATGGAATCCGCCGCGCGTCCGCTGTGGGAGGAAGAGGTGGCGCCAGATGGTCCGCCCGCAATTGAACGTTTTTTCTTCGTGGCCTTCCCGGGCGGTGCCTTTGCTGGTGCGTCCGCGGCAGATCCAAACCGCGTGTCCGAACTACAGATGGTGCTTATGCGCCCGATCTTCAGTGAACCTGGGGCAGGCGCCTTTGTGCGCCAGGCATCATTATTCGGACGCTCGGTTGGCGGATCTCGGTCGATACGCATCGATATCAGCGGTCCAAACCGTGATGCCGTGCTGCCGATTGCCTATCGGGTAAATGAACGCATTGCCGAATTGTTCCCGCGCACCGAAGGCAATCAGGTTCGTGCGATCCCTAATCTGGATAATGGTGCACCACAAATCCGCATTACCCCGGATCTGAATGCGCTGGCGCGCGCCGGCGTGTCTGTCCGTGACGTCTCGTCAGCAGTGGATGTGTTTAATGATGGCTCAAACGTCATCCAGATACCGATCAATGGTGAATTAATTGATCTGGTGGTCGCCGGAAAGGATGCCACCAATCTGACAGCCGCTCAATTGTCAGATATTCCGATTGTTACCCGCGGCGGTAATATCCTGCGCCTTGGCCAACTTGCCAAAATCGAAATTGTCAGCGCCCCCGAACAGATACGCCGGATTGGTGGAAGGCAGGCGATTTCGCTGCAGTTGCGCCCTGATAGCAGCCTGCCACTTGAACAGGCTGTCACCAAAATTGAGCAGGAAATTATAAATGAAATAAGAGATATTGCCGGGGATGCTGGTGTAACAGTTTCGCTTAATGGTGCGGCCAGTGCGTTGAACGCCACATGGCAGGCGATGCAGGCAAATGTTCTGATTGCCCTTGGCGTTATCTTCTTGCTGATGGTGGTGTTGCTTCGCAATTTTCTTTTACCGCTGATCATCCTGCTGGCAGTACCGATTGCAGCGGCGGGCGGCATTGGTGGCCTTGCTTTCCTGAATGTGTTTATCCAGCAGCCGCTGGACATGCTGACAATGTTGGGATTTGTCATATTGACCGGGGTTGTGGTCAATAATGCCATCCTGATGATTGAACAGGCAATGCTGCATATCCGTGAAGAAAATATGGATATCAGTGAGGCTGTTATCGAAGCTACGCGTAATCGTGTCCGTCCGATCTTTATGTCGACGCTGACATCGCTCTTTGGCCTCGTGCCTTTGGTGATTTTCCCGGGTGCGGGGGCAGAACTCTATCGCGGGCTTGGTGTCGTTGTCTTTGGCGGGCTTGGCCTGTCAACATTGGCAACGCTGATTATCGTGCCGCCTTTGTTGGCAATGGTCCTGCGCAGTCCATTTGCTGGCAGGGTGACACAAAGGTCGAATCTGGACGCTGTCTGACCCCGATCGCTCTACCGATTATAGGTTCTGGTTGATCGGCCCCACCAAAACGCCACCAGTTGTGGTTTGTCTGTACGCTTTACACAACATCGTGTAGAACGACATTATACCGTTCAACGGTCGCTCTTATTGCATGGATAGACTGGCCAAAATCTTGGTGACGCTGTGACCACATTTAGTTTCCGATGCCCTGCTTTAGATGCTTGCAGATCCAGTGGCGCATTTGATAATACGCTCCGCGTCAGCCTACTCATGTTGTTGCTTGTAGCAGGATCGCAGCCTGCCTTTGCCAAAGATTTCTCAGCATGGATGCGCGATTTACGCTCAGAAGCGCTCGCCGACGGCATTTCTGTGGCCACGCTGGATTCAGCATTCAAAGATGTCACGCCGGTGCCGCGGGTAGTCGAACTGGACCGAAACCAGCCTGAATTCAAGATGACACTGGACAGGTATCTTGGAAAATTCGTGTCCCCTTGGCGACGGGATACAGCTGCTAAGATGCTGATCGAACATGCTGACATCCTGAATGCGGTTTCAGCAAAATACGGGGTACAAAAACGCTATATCGTCACCTTCTGGGGCATTGAAACGAGTTTTGGCAAATATCTGGGCAGTTTTAATGTACCACAGGCGCTTGTGACGCTTGCTTTTGACGGCCGGCGCAGCCGGTATTTCCGAAAGGAATTGATGAATGCGCTGCGGATAATCGATGAGGGGCATATCTCTGCCGACAAGATGATGGGATCCTGGGCCGGCGCAATGGGGCAGAGCCAGTTCATGCCGTCGAGTTTTATCGATTATGCTGTTGACTGGGATGGCGATGGAAAACGGGATATCTGGGGCACAACCGCCGATGTATTTGCTTCTACTGCAAATTATCTGGCCAAGGCAGGTTGGCGTGACGATATAACCTGGGGACGGGAGGTGCGCATTCCACCTGACCTTGTGATAGGCGACATGGGCGCAACTAAGCTTGGCAAGACGAAAACGCGGCTTGCTTTACCTGCCTGGCAGGCGGCAGGGGTACGGAATCTCGACGGATCGGCTTTGCCCAAACGGCGCCTCAAAGCTCGACTTGTATTGCCGGATGGCATCGGCGGACGGGCGTTTCTTGCCTACTCGAACTATGATTCCATTTTGCGGTGGAACCGGTCAAATTATTATGCCATTGCCATTGGCTCTCTCTCGGATTCACTTCGATAGGCAACAGCAATGCGGTTTGTTTCCCATTTAACCCAGAGAATAGCAGAAACCCTGTTGCAGGCAGGGTTCATCTGCGCGCTGCTGGTTGGCTGTACCACAGCTGAATTAGCAGTTGATCTGTTAAAGAAGACAAAAAAGTCACAGGAACGAACCGAAAACGCCCAAAAACTGGCCGATAGAACTGTGGTCGCGGCTCCACGCTACAAAATTGGTGATCCGTATAATGTAGGTGGCGTTTGGTATTACCCGACGCGTGACTTGTCCTATGATGAGAGTGGTATCGGTTCTTGGTATGGTGATGAATTCGCCGGCAGGCTGACCGCCAATGGTGAGATATTTAATCCGAAGAACATCACAGCGGCGCATAAGACCTTGCCAATGCCGTCTGTAGTCCGGGTCACGAACCTGGATAATGGACGGTCCCTCGTTGTCCGGATCAATGATCGCGGCCCGTTTGTACCCGGAAGGATCATCGATCTTTCACGCGAGGCGGCGCGCTTGCTGGGTTTCAAAGAAGCCGGCATTGCAAAAGTGCGTGTTAACTTGCTGACAGAGCAGAGTTTGCGGCTTGAAGAACTTGCCAAACGCGGCAGCTTTCCCGAGGTGGAAGGGCTTCCTGGAGAAGCGAAGCCAGAGTTCAATGCGGTCGGGTCTTCTGATGTCACCTTTTCTGCAACATCCAGTGATGGCAAGACTTACAAGGCAGGGGATGGTCAATCGGCCCTTGAACTTCTGGAGCGGTCACGCGTTGGCGAAATCATTACCGTGCCGCCAGTTGAAACAAGCATCTGGATCCAGCTTGGCGCATTCCATTCGAGGGAGAATGCTGCAACGGTGCTAAAACGGGTTAACAGCATTGGTGCGGGCTCAATTACGCAGGTTGAGGTCAAAGGACAGATGCTGCATCGGGTGCGCCTAGGCCCATTAGCAGATGTCGCGCGCGCGGATACTCTGCTGAATGATGTTTTGGGACTTGGTTTCAAAGGAGCGCGGATCATAGTTGACTGACACCAAAAGATGTACCGGTCATTTTTATGCCGCTTTTTTAGCTACATTAAACTAGAGATTCTTATTTTTAAAAAGGAAATGAACGTGGGGCTTTTTTTTAGATCAGATATAAAGCGGGTGGGCACCTGCATGATTCTATTGGCCTTATCCTTTGCCGTATCGCTCCCTGTCCGCGCTGTCGAAATTACTAGCTCGGCAGAATTTGCCTATGTAACGGATTTTGGTTCAGGCAAGGTTTTGATGGAAAAATCACCTGACGCGCCAATGAAGCCGGCGTCGATGGCAAAAATTATGACAGTTTATATCGCTTTTCAGCGGATCGCAGATGGCAGCCTATCCCTTGATGATACGTTTCTGATTTCCGAAAAGGCATGGCAGAAGGATGGATCAAAAACCTTTGTCGAGGTTGGCAAGCAAGTGTCCGTAGGCGACCTCCTTTATGGCGTCGTTGTCCAATCCGGCAATGATGCCGCCATTGCCATTGCCGAGGGTATTTCGGGTACCGAAGACGGGTTTGCCGAAGAAATGAACTATGTGGCCCGCTCGCTCGGGATGAACAATACTAATTTCCGCAATTCGACTGGTTGGCCAGACCCTGACCAATTCACAACAGCGCGTGACCTCAATATCCTTGCAACAGCGCTGATCCGTGATTTTCCGGTTGATACCTATCCTGATCTCTATCCGATGTTTGCCGAAAAGAATTTTGCCTTCAACGGTATTAAACAGGACAACCGCAATCCCCTCGTTTATGGAACCCAGGGCGCTGACGGCCTCAAAACCGGCCACACTGAAGAGTCCGGCTATGGGCTTGTGGGCTCCGCACTGCGTGAAGATCAGCGTGTGGTCATGGTTTTGAATGGCATGGACAGCAAGAGACAGAGATCATCGGAATCACGGCGTTTGATGGATTTGATGTTCCGCGAATTCAAGCTGTATAAATTTTTTGACGTTGGCGAACCGGTAGACCATGCCAATGTCTGGCTTGGTGACGCAGGAAAAGTTGGTCTTGTTCTTGCAGAACCGTTGCATGCGGTGATGGCCCGCAGTGACAGGCGGAAAATGAAGATGACCCTGCAGTGGAATGACCCTGTACCAGCGCCAATCACCGCTGGAAAGACTTTGGGAACACTGGTGTTGGAGGTGCCGGGCAGCACAACCCGCTATGATCTGCTGGCGGCGAATGATGTGTCCAGCCTCGGAATGTTTGATCGCATAGGCGAGGCCTTGAAGTATCTGATATTCGGGGCTGGCCCAAATCCGGACCTGATGAACTGACGGCTTGGCATATGGCAGGCTATTTCATCAGTTTTGAAGGCGGCGAGGGTAGTGGAAAAACCACCCAGATTAAGCTGTTGGCTTCATGGCTTGCTGCGCAAGGGCTTGACGAAAAAACCCGTGTTACGCGTGAACCTGGCGGCACGCCATCGGCTGAGGCTGTGCGCAGCCTGCTCGTCGAAGGCGCCACAGACCGCTGGTTGCCGGCGACTGAAGCGATGCTAATGTCTGCCTCACGCCATGAACATGTGGAGTATGTTTTGCGCCCAGCCCTTGCTGCTGGCGAAATCGTTCTTTGCGACCGGTATAATGATTCGACCAGTGTCTATCAGGGCGTAGTCGGTGGAGTGCCGTCCGACGCCATAGATGCCCTGAACAATTTGGCCTGTGGCGGTCTTGTGCCTGATTTGACCATTCTTCTTGATATAGATGTTGCAGACGGGCTCAGCCGGGCTGATGGCCGTGATTCCTCAGAAAACCGCTTCGAAACCAAGGGGCTTACCTTTCACCAAAATGTTAGGGCTGCCTTTCTTTCTCTGGCAGAGGCGGCACCAGGGCGCTTCGCCGTGATTGATGCGGCACGCGATACCACAGTGATCCATGATGATATCATCGATATTATCTCGCCAAGGCTGTTATCTGCAGGGGTGATGGTGTAGTGGCCGCCGATAAGGCATCTTTCCCGGGGCTGGACCCAGATCAACCACTTATAGGCCATGAATCTTTTACAGCCGGGCTGACCCAATCCATGGAAAGCGGCCGCGTGGCACATGGCTGGCTCTTGACAGGACCGGCAGGTAGCGGAAAGGGATTGATGGCGCGTCTGGCAGCTGCCTGGATCCTGGCCGAGAATCACGACCAGACCAATCTCCTGATGCCTGGTGAGGCCATCGACTTTTCACTTAATCCGGCCGATCCTGGGACTGGACTTGCCATACGCTCGTCGCATCCGGATCTCAGCGTTATTGAACCCGATCTGGAAGATAACAAATCCGGACAAATCAAGCTGGCACAAATACGAAAGCTGATTACCTTCATGGGGCATAAGCCGGCACGTAACGGCTGGCGCGTGGCCATCATCGATTCCATGGATGATGTCAATCGCAATGGCGCGAACGCCCTTCTGAAGTTGCTGGAAGAGCCACCAGAAAAAACCGTCCTGTTTTTAACCGCATCCCGCCCCGGCAGGTTACCGCCAACAATCCGTTCGCGATGTCGAGTTGTACGTATCTCTGCACCTGAAATAGAAAGCTGTGTTGAACTTCTGGACAATTTGATGCCTGACGGAGGCTTGCCACATAAACAACTTGCGCATCTCGCAGAAGGCGCGCCAGGTCGCGCCCTGCGGCTGGCTGAAAGCGGTGCAGCCGATTGCTATGTTGCGGTGTGCCGTTTACTGGCAACACCCATTCTTGATGCACTAGCGCTGGCAACCATCTGCACAAAATGGGGTAAAGGGGGTGCTGATGGCGCGATCTTGCGCGAAGGCGCACAGTGGCTGATAGCACGCCTGCTGCGACTATCGGCTATTTCTGCCGGCGCCGGTCCGTCGATCGACGTCTGTGAGTTCGAACGTCCGGCAATTGCACACCTGTGCGCTGTTTATTCAGCCGATAAGCTGGCCAAAGCGCATGCCGAATTCCTCGAATCAGCCCAAAAAGCTGACGGATTATATTTGGATTTTGCACATTTTCTGGAACGTGAACTTACGAAATTGCACCAGAAATCCTTGCCCTGAAGCTGTGTAGTCGTTACATCCTGCCGTAGGGTTTCGCCAAGGCTGCCTTACGCTTTCACAATACCACGGACAGCAGAATGACAGGCAATGCCAAGACACCATTTTATATCACGACGCCGATCTATTACGTGAATGATAAACCGCATATCGGGCATGCCTACACAACACTTGCCTGTGATGTGCTGGCACGATTCAAGCGACTGGACGGATACGACGTCATGTTCCTCACTGGAACAGACGAACACGGCCAGAAAGTGGAAAAGGCCGCAAAAGAAAAGGGGGTCTCTCCACAAGATTTTACCGACAGTGTTAGCCAAAATTTTCGTGACCTGACCGGACGGATGAATTTCTCAAATGATGATTTCATCCGGACCACAGAACCACGGCACCGGGCCGCCTGTCAGGCTCTTTGGCGCAGGCTTCTTGAACGCGGTCATATAACTCTAGGCAGCTATGCGGGATGGTATGCGGTACGTGACGAGGCGTTTTACACCGATACCGAAATTGTTGAGGGTAAGGCTCCAACTGGCGCGCCAGTCGAATGGGTAGAGGAACCATCCTATTTCTTTAATCTGTCTCAATGGCAAGAAAAATTATTGGAATTCTTTGACGCCAATCCCGATTTCGTCGGTCCGGAAACACGTTTCAACGAGGTAAAGAGCTTCGTTAAAGGTGGATTGCGTGACTTGTCAGTCAGCCGTGCCAGTTTTTCATGGGGCGTACCTGTTCCAGATGATGATGCACATGTCATGTATGTTTGGCTGGATGCGCTGACCAACTACATTACCGCCACCGGATGGCCAGAAGATAGTGTGTTTGGCGATGCCGAACGAAACAAGCGGTTTTGGCCAGCTGATCTACACATGGTTGGCAAAGATATCCTGCGCTTTCATGCCGTCTACTGGCCTGCATTTCTGATGGCAGCAGATCTGCCGCTGCCAAAACGGGTCTTTGCACATGGCTGGTGGACGAATGAAGGTGAAAAGATATCAAAGTCGCTTGGCAATGCGATTGATCCGAATATTCTTGCTAATAATTATGGTCTGGACCAGACGCGCTATTTCTTGATGCGTGAAGTGCCCTTTGGCAATGATGGTGATTTTTCTCAGCAGGCGATGATCCACCGGATGAACAGCGATCTTGCCAATGATCTCGGCAACCTGTCACAACGCGTGCTTTCCATGATCTTTAAGAACTGTGATGGTGTGATGCCGGCGCTACCTGCCACTCCGACAGATGACGATCAGGCAATGCTTAATGCAGCAGACGCGCTCTTGCCCGCTGTGCGGGACGCCTTCGAAAAGCAGGCGTTTCACGAGGCGCTGCATCTTATCTGGCAAGTAGTGGCTGACGCGAACCGTTACGTTGACGCAACCGCGCCTTGGAGCCTGAAGAAAACTGATCTTAAGCGCATGGAAGAGGTGCTGGCACTGCTAGCTGAGTGCATTCGCCAAGTGGCCATTCTGGTCCAGCCGTTTATGCCTCAAGCAACAGAACTGATGCTTGACCAGTTGGGTGTAGCTGCAGACTCCCGTGACTTTAAAGCTCTTGGTGGACCGGTACGACTGTCGTCCGGCCATATAATTGATAAGCCTGTACCCGTTTTTCCTCGTTATGTAGCGGAAGAGGGGTAATAGATGATCATCGACAGTCATGCGCATCTTGACTATCCGCAGCTTGCTGCCGATCTGCCAGCCGTGCTGGCAAGAGCAGGTGAAGCAGGGGTCGATTCTGTTATTTCGATTGGTGTTAAGCTGACGACTGCCGAGCAGCCACGCCACATTGCCGAAGCCCACGACAATGTATGGTTCAGCGTTGGTGTCCATCCACATGAGGCCAGCAATGAAGAAGATGCCTGCAATGTGGATGCCTTTATCAAGGCTGCGGATCATCCCAAATGCGTTGCCATAGGCGAGGCCGGGCTGGATTATCATTACGATTACGCACAGCGCAATCGTCAAGCTGAAAGCTTTCGCGCCCAGATCACGGCGGCGAGAGAATTGGGTTTGCCGATCATCGTTCATGCCCGCGAGGCTGATACGGACATCGCCGATATTATTGAGGATGAGATGGGAAAAGGGGCTTTTTTGGGGGTGTTGCATTGCTTTAGCTCTGGAACGGATTTGGCGCGCCGTGCCATTGACGTCGGCTTCTATGTCAGTTTTTCCGGCATACTGACTTTTCGTAATGCCGAAATTATCCGCGCAGTGGCAATGACGGCGCCGAAGGATCGCATTCTTGTGGAAACTGACGCCCCGTTTCTGGCGCCTGTACCAATGCGCGGCAAATCAAATGAGCCTGCGTTTACCCGTTATACGTTGGAATGTCTTGCCGGACTGCGCAACCATAGCATTGAAGATATGGCGGCAATCACCCGCGCCAATACATTGCGCTTGTTTTCGAGAATGACCGGATTATGAAAGTTACGCTGCTTGGATGCGGTACTTCTGTCGGGGTACCAGCGCTCGGCAATGCCGGCTGGGGTCGGTGTGACCCGAAAGACCCGCGCAACAGGCGTCAACGCTGTGCTGTGCTAGTTGAGACGGGTAGCACGACCATCCTTGTTGATGCCGGCCCGGATATTAGGAACCAGCTGCTACCACTTGGTTTGAAAAAAATTGATGCGGTCTTAGTTACCCACACGCACTCGGATCATGTTGCGGGCATGGATGATCTGCGTGCTTTTTTCTGGCCGGACCGGATTGAACTGGCAGTCATGGCGACCGTGCATCACGGAGCAGAAATTGTTGCCCGGTTCCCCTATCTGTTCAGCAAGAGCCCGAAATCACCCAGCTATTTCGTACCCCCGATGCGCCTTGAAACCATAGCGCCTGATACGCGTATCCAGATTGGTGATTGCGAAATCGATATTTTTCATCAGGCGCACGGCAATGCGGACTCACTCGGGTTTCGATTTGATGGCAAGTTCGCCTATTCAACTGATGTCGTCGAATTGGCAGACGATGTGTTGGACAGCCTGCGCGGCGTACCCTTGTGGATTGTCGAGGCCCTGCGGGATACCCCGCATCAGGCACACAGCCATTATGAACAGACTTTTGAATGGATTGCGCGTGTACAGCCCGGCAGGGCAGTGCTGACACATCTGGGCCTTGAGGCGGATTATGTCACGTTGGCAAACATCTGCCCTAAAGGCACAGAGCCCGGTGTCGACGGCATGACTTTTACCCTTGATTAAACCGGGGCACTGTCAGTTCCAGTTACCGCTTGATGCTTAATTTAGATTTATCTAGTTGATACAGCGCGTATGTTCCTTTTCGACGGTCAAAGGGCCGCTTAGTGATACGTGGCTTAGCGACATCCATCTTATCTGTTGTCCTGATTCGAAAAAATGATCCCATTTGATGCGCGAGTCATATTGTCATAGGCCAACGGGTCATCACCAATTGGAGTTAAGGTGAATTTTCGCTTTTTGTCTTTAAAATCATTGAACTCAAAGATGATCTTGCCGGTGGCGGACCTATCGTTGTCAGGCTGCAAGTCAACCGTTTTTTTTGAAACAATTAACCGCGTATTCTGCGTGAGCCTCATTTAGCCGGAGTTATCACTGCAAGCTGTTAGTGAAATTCAGTGTGGTAATTCTACTATTAATGCCACAAGCGGCTCGACATCATTCGAATTTCCATAATATACATTATGCGACATTTAAGCGTATTATTTATTGTTAGAGCGGGATCTACTGCCATTGTTCGACCTACAGGTCTTCAATAAGAAAAAATTATTAAGCTAAAAAAGGAGAGTTTCTATAGCTGCTGGAGCGATTGGTGATGCAACTAAAAAATCTTTTCAAAACATACATAATGAAAAGCTGAACAATACCCAATAGGATCGTATTTGCTGGCCATGGAAGCCGTTTTGTAGACCCACACTTGCATGAACTGACTGATCGGCAGGCGTACAATCGTGGACGTTGTCGACACACATTCCAAGTTGAGAAATGCGAAATGACCGAAGGGTGGAAGCTGTAATTTTTATAAAAGTTCCGCTTCCAAAAACTAACACCCCTCCCCAACTTTACGAATTTAGGAACAACTCCAACGATTTATAAACGAATACAGCATTTTTTTTGTTTCAATAGTTACTTTAGCCGGAGGCGCCAAACTCAAAAAACTATGATAGGCCGAGGAGAAAATTCTAAAGTCATAATGTACCCCAGCTTCCACTAATTTCGACGCGTAGTGTATGTTTTCATGAACAAAAAGGTCTATATCTCCTACTATTATAATAGTAGGTGGAAGACCGCAAAAATCAGTTAAGTTGAATGCAGCCGCATAGCTGATTGTTTTATCGTCAAAAAGCGTACTGGCCAAGATAACTAGTCCAAGCGAATCTGTTTTCTTGGATACCCCAAGCATCCCATTCTAATCCAAAACGATTTTTGCTCTCATCCAAATTTTTATTATTTAACATGGGATAAAGTAATAGGTGGCCTCTTGGACTCAGTTCAGGATGATTATCACGAAGCCAAATACATAGCCCCAAAGTCAAGCCACCACCTGCGCTTGCACCTCCAATGAAAAAGGTTTCCGGGCTGTCTTCTGCCTGTGCCAAACGACCCTAATTTGCACTAACAACAGCTTCTTTGACTGAAGATAATAGATAGTTTACCTTATAGTCTGCTTTTTCGACCGGAGGGAATCTATGTCGCTCACATATGCAAAGTATCTGGATGCTGTAACTGTTAGGCACAGATCAGTCAGCTATAATCGGCTAGCCCCTGCTGGCGATCCCTCACTCATTGATTTAAGACCCAAAAAGCTTGAATTATCTTTTTCTCAGTCTGTTGAAATCCTCGGCCCCTATTGTGGCATAAGAATACTCGACCAACTAAAAGCTGTAGTCCCTTTAGCAGCATATCTTATGCTTTTTCAGCTCCTTATTTTAAGACACCCTGTTGATTCTGCTATTACCCTTTGCCTTGGCCTCGTAGCAGTTATTGTCGGTCT
>MDTC01178680.1_pt1 | contig 15260 bp, 15 predicted proteins | sample 811181 | NCBI WGS metagenome assembly MDTC01 (sample SAMN05326644, study PRJNA326480) | marine metagenome | isolation source: seawater | place: Pacific Ocean: North | collected 2011 | reverse complement strand
TCTGTAAGAACAATTTCACTGGCTTGTACCGGAACTGCAACACCCATTGCGGCGACTATGCTGGAAAGCATTAGCAAAGTCATCATGATGCTGGAACGCTTCTTTCTATTCTGCATGGATACCACTCAGTATGCTAAATGCAACTCTAACCATACTTAATGTCGACCCATTCGGGTCAGATATGGCTAGACCCACTCACTAGGGTCGAAGCTCTGACCGAAGCCGGCTTGTTCATCGAAATCTATCTCTGCAGATTTTGGCGTTGATTTTTGACTTGATTTGGATACTGGTTTCCTACCTTTCCAATCGTCTACCGGGCCTGGTTTACCTATTCCTTTACCGTAGTCGAATTTTATTTGATGAATTATGGAGAGTTTTGTCAGCCAAACCCCCCTCATTGTCTGCATGAGTTCGTTTTGGGTGAGTCCGTCAAACCAAATTGGGCGTGATATATTGAATGCTTGAAGTGGTCCTGGTCTATTCTGTTCGTCTTCTTTGCCGACGTGTAAAACCCAATCGAGCGTTGATCTAGTGAGATGCATTCTAATCTCATGTAGCCAGCCTTTCCACCCGATTAGATCCTCATCTCTGTAACTCACCATCTCGTCTTGTTGTCCCTGATCAACTCGAGTGATCGAGTAAACCAAAATAAGTGATCTTTTCTTAGGTATCACGATATTGAAAACGTGGCCGTCTTTCGTAGGTGGGTACTTGACATGAAGGTGGAGTGTTGCTTTTCCGTCATCGACGACCCTGTATTCTAAATTCTCATCATCGAGCCACGTACGGATTGCGGCAGTGGCATCCTTTGCATCCACGGATATGTGTTCTAAATGCGTCCTATTTGAGGGCAACGAGATATTCATCCACTGAATTCGTGCTGTCGTAAAGAGTTCGGGAAGATTTGCTATGGATTAATGCGGCTCTTCTTCGGTCTCGTCTGAAATCAGTTACAAGATCGTAACCCAGGGCCGTTAGAATGGCTGCTAGATAGAAAATAGGGAAGAGTGCCACGAAGAAGAGAGGTGTGAATAAAGGGGGAAGATCGTAGAATAAAACGGCTGAAAGGGTCCATATAATTCCAATTATAGGCCAAAAAAGCGGTAATGAGAACATTGCTGCCATGAGATGATACGTTGTTCTGGCGTCGATTCCCTCGTCTGTTCTATCTCCCAGCCACCATGCAAGAATGGCTTGAGGAAAAGTACTTAGTGCGAAAACTGGCATTGCAATTAGCATCAGAGAGGCTCCCAAAATCAAAGAAAATATGCTTTTTCTTTTTCTTATGAGCTGTCCCTCTACAGTCAAATCACGTGCATCCAAGTCGTGATCGTGTAGTATCTTAGCTGCATTTGATGCGTTCTCGAATAATTCTTGAGGGATATTCCCCTCTCTCCATTGTTGTCTCATCTCTCTTGTCTCCAATACCTCTTGATGAAGATCAACGATGGGCGTTTTCGATTTTCTGTGCGCCATGAATACCCATGCGCGGTACGTTTCCCAATCAGGGGAATCCGGAGTCGCGTCTTTGAGAATTGAATATACTGAATCGCGCATGGCGATAACCTGCGATTTCGGGGGTTCGACCCATTCTCCATTCAACAAAATCTGGGCTTGCTCCTGAGAATAAGGATTGGGGATGGGTATCGGATCGAGATATTCGACATGATGGTCCGTTCTAAATTTCGTATGATTTCTCCAATGGAGGCCAGCGGGTTGCAGATGCGGCTGTGGCAGATTCCGGAGTTCTGCAAGCGCTGCAGCAGCGAAAACCGTACGAAATGGTCCGGTTTTGAAACCATGTAGAACGGAGTCTTGGTGTGAGGTGCCTTCAGGAAACACAACTGCAGAATAACCATTAGAAATACAATTTGAAACAGTTAGCATGCTTCTTCTATTGATCTCACCTGCGAAGTCTGAGTTAGTTATGCCTTCATCTGTTTCCGCCTTTCTCAAAATTGGCTGTATACCAAGACCTCGTGTCCACCAACCAAGTATGGGCCTTGTAACTAAATCGTGACGTCCGAGTGCTGTAAATCTGCGATGTTGGCTGTGAACTATTACTAAAGGGTCAACTAATCCATTGATGTGAGTTGAAACAGATATTCTGCCTCCACCTATATCGGGTACTTCATCGGCTTTTGAATTTCTAAAGATGATTCGATGGCCGATGGATATCATTGCTCTGAATAGCCACCACACGATTATTGATCCCGGATGTTTTCCCGAATGATCCCATGGAACTGAATTGAGTTTTCTTGTATCTATTCGCCTTGCGCTATTGGAAAGTTCCGGAGCCAGAGCCTCGGGCTTAGAGTCCATGCTGACCCCCCATGGGCCGCGTGATGTTGTAAGCATTCACTCATTCAAACTGAGTTGGATAGCGTCGGCGATTGATTTCCCCTCGGTTGCATCGAGTGCTTTTGGCTCCCAGGTGAATACGTGTTTGGACTCTTTATATTTCGGAATTATATGAAAATGGACGTGTGGGACAGTCATACCCGCTTCTCTCCCGTTGTTCTGAATGATATTGTATGCAATGGCCCCTGTAGCCTCCTTGATTGCACGGGAGAGGATTGGCAGTGCCTTTCCGATGGCTGCTGCAGAGTCTTGGCTCAGGTGATCAATCGAAGGTGCTGGCTCCTTGGACACAAGCAGCGTATGCCCCTTTGAAAGGGGGTTTATGTCTAAAAAAGCAAATACATACTCGTTTTCATACAACTTGTAACAAGGAATCTCTCCCTCTATTATTCTGGTAAAGAGTGTGTGCTCAGTCATACAATCACATGGCGAATGATGCTGCGATAGTGCCAAGATCTTGGACTCTTATGGCCCCTACAATTTCCTGGTTCATGACTCGCGTATTGGTTGTAGTTCTCACTGCTTCAGCAGTTTTTTCTGCAGTTTCAATCAAGGACTCAATAGTTGCACTGCCCTCTAAGAAAGACTTTGCTTGTGCGGTTAATCTTGTCCCAGCAGCACCTACTGAATCTCCTGTTTCCTTGTATAAGTCATCAATTCTCTTATTCGCCGAATCCAGACTTTGGAGGATATTCTTAGATCCTCCAAAATCGCATTTTAGTGCCCATTTTCCAGCCTCTTTGCCTGCTAATGAGCCAGTGTAGAGGTTTTCTAACATGGTGTTCCCAGGCAATATCGATGAAGTGTGAAAACCTGTGCTTGCAGAGGGGGACGCTGCATAAACGCCTGTCGCCCACATCTTGCCTGACTCGATTGTGACTCTCCCTTTTTCATCCACAGGAATCCCGCCAGTGGTCTCCATGACCTGGTGTGTTACTGGGATCACATCGATCGAGACGTCTAGTCCTGTAGAGTCTAGGATTGTCTTTCTAATCGAGTCGAACCATAGTGAATGCTGCTCATTGATGAATCTCATATCGACCACTGCATCTCCTTCATGATTCAATGGGTCGATATCATCCCCGGATTCAGACCTGTATCTTCCACCGGCGCCTAAAATCTCGAAGGGGATTGGGATGTCCGTTCCCCTGATAACCATGGGATGGAGCGGCACCTTGTGCAAATTCTGTGGGTTGATGCCTGCTCTTATCGCCATTGCAATCGCATTTCCTGAGCCGATTGATGGGTTAGACCAAAGTCCTTGATATCCCTCATCGGCCAATATTATTGCTTTACATTGGTATGGCTTTACTTTGCCGTCGAGTAAGTCGAACGCCACAATTCCTCGAATCTGACTATTATCCATTACCAGAGATAATGGTATGTGATTTTGTCGTCTCTGAATCGATCTCTTCAGAACCTGTTCATCGAGAATCTGGGTTATGTATCTGCTAGTAGCATCTCCTGCGCCTGAAAGTCGCGGGGAGGCATGACCGGGCACTGATGAAAGATGTGGTAGTCCCCCTTTGTCTCTACGAATTATCATCCCCCATCGCTCTAGCTCAGAAAGAATCTCTACTGAAGAAGAGCACGTTCTTCTAACGGCGTGCTCATTCGTGTTATCATCTCCCAATGCAATTGTGTCTTGGATATGCGCTTCGGGGGTGATCTCCCCCAGCGATGTAGCAAGACCAGCGGTGGGGGGACTGATGATTGGGCCGGGTGATTGATGGATTATGGCAGTATTAGCACCGGAATCGCAAGACGCAATAGCAGCGCGAAGCGCTGAAGGTCCGGTTCCTATGACCAATACGTCCCACGACTCCATGCTACTCAGTCATCTCCAGATGCATGTTCTGAATGAACATGACGCTTCGTTCATCATCGGATTATAGTTCGAGTGATCATAGAATACACTTCTTTGACTGCATTTCGAATTGTACTGAAGATGAATCCATCTCCGTCTTCCATGATAGTCCAGAGTACGAGTGACTTTACTGTGGTTTCGTTTTCAGTAAGAAGGTTGACTTGGACAGAACGGCCTTCGTGTCCTGATTTATTCCAAGCCATACCAATCCAGAGGATGTGAGAATTGTCAATGGTTGCGTTGAACCTGTTCCATACATCAGTACCGCCAGTTCTTCCGGGCCTTACACTTCGACCTATGGGGGGAAGGCGAATTATCTGAATCTCAGGTTCGCCTTCAACGGTTATTATGTCAATTTCAAATGGTTTCGAAGAGTTCTGATCGGGGCTTGCTAAGACGAAAAGGTCGCTCTCACCGTGCATTGCTCTAGGAGGGAGGTCTGCATCTAGTGTCCATGTCTCAGATTTACGAATTCTTGAGGCTCTTTGCATCGTTCTAGATAAGAGTCGGAAGAGTCCTGGTTTTCTTTCAATGACATGAGTCAATAATTTCTCGAGCTCAGCGAGGTTAAAGGGCTCTTGGTTTTCCCTTAGACGTTCTACAGATCTGGTATTCAAGACCTCAGTACAGATCTTATCTTTTTCATTCTGATCGATTTCTCCGACCATTGAGAGGTAGATGGCTCTCAAGATTGTTTCAATAGCATCTTCTGATTGCTGTTGTCGTCTTACTCCTTTACTGATTTTTTCCATCCAAATGTTCCATCTGCTAGAAGTTTCAGGGTCGAGATGTGCATAGACCAGATCGACTAGCAGGGGTTCAGCAAGAGTGTCGTGAAGAGAGGGGGTGTGGAGTTTCAACAAAGGAGTGTTTCCTGTGTCCATTGATTTTTGTTTTTCAATCGATAATGTGGCGAGTAAAATAACAATGGAGAGAATGGCAGTGAGACCCAGAAGAGTCAGTGAGAGATCTTGTTGAAGGGGGGCGGAAGAAACGATGGATGCGAGTATGAAGCCGACTATGGCGGAAGAAACCCTAGTTCGCTCTCTGAGCTTGTTTTCTTCGAGTTGGTTCAAGATCCGATCAACGCCAACATATGATTCTCTGAGTGAAAATCCTTCTCTTCTGAGTTCTAAGCGGTCTTTAGCAGCCATTCTTGCATAAGAAGATGCGATTAGCGGGGGTATGAACATAGTGATAGAGGCCAACCACATTATTCTAGAGATACTAAGGAAGTCTGAGTCTAGGAATGTTGATGCGGCTACGATGGATGCTGGAAGAGCAAATGCGAGCGCGTATCTTGTAAAGCGAAGAAGTGGGTTCGTGGTGAGGTTTGTCCATCTTCCCCTCCATTTGTCTCTCGACAATATTCTTCGTTCCATCGCTGATGAAATCGAAGACTGTTGCTGCTCAGATTCGGCATAGGGTGTTGGCAGATCCATATGTCGTTCGCTCGGCGCTTTTGCTGGATGTGTTTGAGGTCATCGCTTGATTGCACAGAAATATGGCAATTCGATAGGAGGCTTTCTTGAAGGAGGCGGCCTGGGCGAGACGGGCGTGTAGCATAGCCTGGATAATGCACCGGCCTCCTAAGCCGGGGACCGCGGGTTCGAATCCTGCCGCGCCCGCCATTATATCGTGACGGGGCGGTTACGCCCGACTTCGGCGACACTGTGGAGAAAATCCTCAAAATGGATACGTGCATGGGTGTGTAATTGGATATCTCGACTGCATTTAGCAAGTGCTTGCAGTATCTCGCTCCTAAGTAAGTCATTCAATGGGAGTCGTCGACCAACGAGAGCTGAATGTATCTGATCTATTACATCCTCTGGCTCAAGGCCGTGGTCATCTAAGAGGCGATCTACTTCAGCTACTGCTCCTGTTCTTACCTTTATTCTCCTCCCATTACGATCTAACCATCTTGAACCGACGACTTTTCCTTGAAGGGCCATCTCAATGATATCCCTACCAGCTTTCATGGTGATTCCTTGGATTAGATCATGAATTGATGAACGGTCGGATAGTTTGTCGTGGGCCCAAAGCAATTCGAGCATGAATATCGCTCTTCGGATATTGCCCTGGCTGACGTATAGGATATCATCGATAATGCCTTCTTCCAGATTTATGCGCTCAGCATCAATTATTGCTTCCAAAGTTCTCTTGAGGGTTTTATTATCACATGCGGGGAGGCGGATCATCTGTGTTCTCGATCTGAGTGCGTCTATGATAGCAGATGGGGCCCGAGCTGTGAATATGAATCTAGAAGCCGGGCCGACTGTTTCTAACATCCTCCGGAGATATGCTTGCCATCTCATACTCATATGATCTGCATCTTCGAGGATGATTAATCGGCTCAGGGGTTGGGCGCTGTTTGATTTGGTTTCTTTGCCAGCAGGGGGTGGGTCGTCTCTGGAATTGTGTTCCCGGCTGTTTGAAAATGCTGCAAGAGACATCCTGCCAGCGAGAGTATCCGATGATTCTTTTCCTTCCGGACGGAGGAAAGTCTCAAACAATTCCATTGCGCCTCTTTTCCTCTTCATATCTCTGATGTTTCTGACATGAACGGTAGATGCCCAGGAGGGTCCCAAAACCTGACGCGCGTAAAGACGCCACAGAGCAGTCTTACCACAGCCTTGGGGGCCTGTTATGAGGAGATGCGGTGGTTGAGGCAGAAGTGACATTGCAGTTACACGTTCAATGACGCGTGAAGGGGCTGCAAACTGATCGAAAGTTCGAGGGGCATGGTCGACAAGCCAACCGGACACGTACTGTGTATTGCGGGTGGGGTCTTGAAGTCCGCGTTACTCTGCCCGTAGAGTCTTGATCCCGTCGGGGCCTTCTTTCCTGGGCTTGACAAATATTCGGTAGCCGCACTTGTGACATGATTTGCCCGTAGCGCCTATCTCAATGAACTCGATATGACCGCATCGAACGCATCTATATCTAATCTCGAGGGGGTCCATTGGAGATGAGCAGTGGTTGCAAGTGGCCGGTCCTTCTGCGTCGAAGGGCTTCCTATCAGTTCGGTTGCAAGAACGGCACTTGTACAAAGTCATGCGGTTCGTCATGAATTGGCCCGGTTTGGCAGCCTTCTTCAACCTGCCCATTATATCAGTCGGTCTTCCGCGCTCTATCGCATATGTTGACGAAGTTTCTGAATATGGTCTCACCGAACTCAGAATCATTGACCTCTGGATGGAATTGCACCCCTAGACGATCGCCGGAGTCGTTCTGCATTGCTTGTACGCGGCAAGAGTCGCTAGATGCTGTTATTCTGAAATTCTCAGGTACGTCTACTACCTCGTCATTGTGGCTTTCCCATACGATTTGTTCCGAGGGAGTGGATGAGAACAGCGGGCCGGGGTCGTCAGACAGCTTCATCGTAGCCGCGCCGAATTCTGGTTCGTCGGCTTCCGCTGCTCTACCTCCGTAAAAACCAGCCATGAATTGGAGGCCTGCACATATTCCAAGAATTGGCACGTCCAATGAAAGATAGTCGGCACAATGGCCCAATTCTCCTGTCAGTCCCACTCGTGCTGCCCCGCCGGAGAGAATCAATCCATCGACTTCTCTGAGTTCATTAAGCGGTGTGTCATTTGGAAATATCTTCGTATCAACGCCAAGATACCGGAGCATGCGCCACTCCCTGTGTGTCCATTGACCGCCATTATCAATGACGTCAATGATGAGTGGGGCATCGCCCATGACGAGGTGCGTATCTAGGCGGGTCATCAATACATTGCAGTGGAATCGGAGAATATGAACGAGGGGCAGATTGAAACATAATCCCCAACTCGGCTGGGAAACAAGCCCCGATGGTGTAGTGGCCTATCATGCAGCCCTGTCGAGGCTGCGACCCGGGTTCAAATCCCGGTCGGGGCGCCAAAAATCAATCTTCAAAGACTTCCCGTCTTGCGTTATTTTCGTATTTTGAGTCATTGGATATCTGTCGGGACAATGTCATTTATCACGGCTGATAGCCCGAGCTCGGCGGGGCATAACAAAGATCTGACTCCGAATGCGTTTGCAGCCGTCATATCCGAAATCCTGTCTCCCACCATGACTGAATCAGACTCGGATGGCCTTTCGCCCCACTCGCCAGCAAACCTCATCGATAGCTCAGACCATTCCTTGGTCGATTCTGCGTGGTTGATCAGCTGACGGGCTGCCTCCAACATGCCTGGATTGGGCTTTCTTGCCCACGCATTCTGGCTCGGGGTGTAGGGGCTGTGGAGTATCAAATCTAGAATCGCATCTTTATCTTCAATCAGGAGGAGTTTCTGTATCTGATCATGAATAAGGGCTAGATTCTCAGAATTCCAGAGCCCCCTTCCTATTGGAGACTGGTTTGTCACAACAGCGATTCGTAAGCCGAATCTACGTAATCTAGCGACGGATTTGGCTGCATTTGGGAGCAGAGTGACCTCGGAGGGGGAGTTGATGTAATTCTCAGACCCGATATTCAACACCCCGTCCCGATCAAGATATGCGATGGCACCAGACCACTGTGTTGAGTCTGGAAGGGGATGTAGCTTCAGAGGGGCATCGATCGGGACTCTGTCACGACATGGAAGATGCTGCAGCACACCCTGCGACTAATCTGGTTGTACAAAGCGCCTTCCTAGAAATGGGCTCGAGCAAGTCAAAATTCGAGTTTGACTTTCTCTTTCCTACCTAATTTCCTACCAGTGTAATGTCTATGCTTTCTCGAGTCGAATGGGTTCATGGTGTAATTCAACTTCTTGCTGTATGTCTTGTATAGCAGCATTTCCCACAGTAGTCCTTTGTTACCTCCTGCCGAGAGGAAGTCTCCCCCAGATACCCTCTTGATTTGAGCGATTACAAGGTCTATATTCTCTGAGAATCCCAATACGCCGGTCTCCATGACTACGAATGAGTCGTCGTCGAATTGTTTCCATGAGTCAATATCATTGATATCCATCTTATTACACTCTTGGCAGCCATATAGATCGATGGTAACGTCCCCATGCTCGCTGTTCGGGAACATACTGGACATGAAATGGAAGTAGTTACCGCTGCATGGGTCGCCAATCATCATCAATGGCTTTCCCTTCTTTTTGGCATATCCCGATGCTTCAGAGAACATTCTCTTTGTACGAAAATATCTTGCAATGGGAGATATGAGAATGCTTCTCAAAACCATCTCTCAACTCCCCTTTTGGCACTGAAATGAATATTCTACAGCATTGCGAAAGATAGTGATTGAAGGAGCTCTCCCGTGTTCAATTTCACCATCTCTCGTCCAGTCAGGTGAAAGCCATGTGCTATGATATGCCTCGGGATGGGGCATGAGTCCAAAGACGAGGCCGGTTGGATCGCAGACCCCTGCAATATTTCTCCAACTTTGGTTCGGAGAGATTGGATAAGGTAGCACTTCGTCGGTGGCACTGGGGTATTCTGTCGATGGATCGACATACTTGGCCACGAGTTGTCCCGTCTGTGCCCATTGGTCTAGCAACTCTCTATCACTTGTGACAAATTTGCCTTCTCCATGCCGGACCGGCACCCTGATTCTGGTAAGCCCTTTGGTCCAAATGCAGGGACTATTAGGATCGAATTCGAGTGTCGCCCATCGATTTTCATAATGAGCACTGTCGTTGAGTGCGAGTGATGCTGTTTGAGTGAGTGTTACTTCCTCGTCACCTGGGAGCAACCCCATCTTTACCAGGACCTGGAACCCATTGCAAATACCAATTACTGGTTTGCCAGCGCGTACGAAGCGTCTGACCTGATCACGGAGACCGAATCTTAGTCTGTTGCCCAGCAACCTGCCACTGCCTAGATGGTCTCCGAAGGAGAATCCCCCGGGAACAGCCATGATATGGTAATCATCCAGATTCGAATCCCCTTTTACGAGTTTATTGACATGTACTTTTTCTGGGCTTCCGCCGGCCATCTCAAACACCGCCATAGTTTCAGTTTCACAATTGATCCCAAAGCCAGAAAGGACAGCGACGCGTACTTGTGTCACTGTGGGCCACCTCCATCGAGGGTTGCTTTCCACGCTTTTCGTAAGCTGCTCATCGATGTAGAGATTAATGTGGTATCTCCATTGGTTACTGAGATTGTATCGCCTTCTTCAACGACACCCAAGAAATAGCACGCATGGTCCGTCATTGAATTTTCAAAGGCCTCACTATTTTCAGGTTTGACGCTTACGAGTATTCGGCCCAGAGATTCTCCAAACATGGCCCCCCATGGCTCTATCTGATTGCAGTCAGACATGATTGGGGATACGTCTATTCGCGCTCCGGAATCTGAGCCGAAGCAGCACTCTGAAATCGCTACTGCTAATCCACCGTCACTACAATCATGAGCACTTGCGACGAGTTCCTTTTGCATCGCTCCTGTTAGAGCTCTATACATCGCCAGATTTCGAGTCGTGTCTATTTCTGGTACGCGTCCGCCGATCCCAGACTGTCCTTGAGTCTCGTCTCTGAGCATGTATGCGATCTCACTGGCTCCGAGTTCTTGATGGGACTGTCCGCAGAGATATATCCTATCTCCGGGGACCTTGAAATCGCTCGATACGGCCTTTCGGACGTCCTGGTGATTTCCAATTAAGCTGAATAAGATCGTTGGGGGAATACTGATCTTTTCACCGTATAGTTTAGCATCGTTCTTCATTGAGTCCTTTCCGCTTATGCATGGTAATTTGTAAGCTCGGCATACATCATCCAAAGCACGGTTTGCTCTGACTAATTGGGCCAATTTATACCGGCCATCAGGGGTCTTTTCTGATTCTACAGGATCGGGCCAACAGAAATTATCGAGACCAGCAATAAGATCGAGATCGACACCGACGCAAACTGCATTACGCAGGGCTTCATCGATGCTTGCAGCTGTCATTGCATATGCATCGATGTCAGAATATCTAGGAGTGATTCCATTCGATATCACCGCGCCTTGTGTTTCGCCTTGGATTGGGGCGATGACAGCAGCATCACCCGGGGCGTCGTGATTGACACCGCAGAACGGCTTAATTACCGATTGAGCAATGACTTCGTGATCGTATGAACGGACCCACCATTCTTTGCTAGCGACATTAGGTCTAGCTATGAGTCGCGCGAGTGCTTCCCCCATCTGTGAAACTTCTGGAAGTATCATTTCCGCGTGTGTTGGTGGGGTCCACTCAGATACGAGTTCTAATTGGGGGCAGCCGTCATGCAGGAATGTGATGGGCAGATGAGCAACTACATCGTTTCCCATTCGGACGATGAACGCGCCTGAATCAGTAAATTTTCCAACAGCTGTCGCCTCGACCTCATGAAGCGCTGCGAGTGCTTCGAACAATTCGCAATCCTCTGGTTTGACGCCCACAGTCATTCTTTCTTGGGACTCCGAGACCAATATCTCCCATGGGCTTAACCCAGCCTGCTTGAGAGGCACTGCAGCGAGATCTAGGTCTGCTCCCCCTGTCAGTTCAGCCATCTCTCCGACTGAGCTTGAAAGGCCACCTGCACCGTTGTCGGTGATGACTTGTATCAATCCCTCATCTCTTGCCTCGATGATCATGTCAATCATTTTCTTCTGAGTAATCGGATCGCCGATTTGAACCGCTGAACTCGGGCTGTCTTCTGTTAACTCAAGGCTGGAGAAGGTAGCGCCGTGGATACCGTCGAAGCCTACTCTTCCACCGACCATGTAGACGATGTCCCCGGGAGTGGGGGTTTTGTCGTGTGATTCCCTTCCATCGGGAAGTAGTCGTGGCATTATGCCGACAGTGCCGCAATACACCAATGGCTTACCTAGGTATCTTTCATCGAAGATAATCGCCCCGTTTACCGTAGGTATTCCAGATTCATTTCCACCGGCCCTGACTCCCGCGTGGACCCCACGGAATACTCTGGAAGGGTGAAATAATCCCTTGGGTATTTTTCCTGTGTAATCCGGGGGACCAAAGCAAAATACGTCTGTGTTTGCAATCGGTCTTGCACCCAATCCTGTGCCAAGGATGTCTCTATTGACTCCAACAATTCCAGTCATCGCCCCACCGAACGGATCTAAGGCGCTAGGTGAATTATGAGTCTCGGCTTTCATGCAGAGGCTCCAGTTTTCATTCCAAGCGATAACTCCAGAGTTATCATGAAAAATCGAAAGTAGCCAATCGACTTCCTTCTGAATGTCCAGAGTAGGTTTCATGATGTGTGTCTTGAATAGAGAATCTATCGTGGCTGATTCGCCGGTTTCGGTGTCTTTGTGGTGTATCTTAGCTGCGAATATCTTGTGTGAGCAGTGTTCGGACCATGTCTGTGCTAAGCACTCTAGTTCAGCATCGGTGGGTGCGTCTACAGGCAGTCCCATTTTCTCCCTTATTCGCTTTACATTGGGGTCTCTGTAATGTGATTGTATCGCCTTCATCTCTTGCAGATTTAGCGCTAACAACCCCCTCTCACTGATTTCAACGAGTTCATCATCGCCCACCTCGAGATCAATGGATTCTGATTTGCGCTTGTTCTGGGCGGGAAGTACAGGGAACGGGATCAATTTCTCTATTCTTCTATCTGAATCTAAAATGGCGCATTGCTCGAGCATTTGATTGTGCAGTAGCGTAATTATCGGTTCAATGTCCGGAGTATTTTTCCCAAACCAGAAATGATATGATATTGTTGAGGCAACATTTGTCTTTCTTCTGGGAAACAGTGTTCTGAGGCCATCTTCAGCAGCCATGGCTCTATTGTCGGTTACGCCGGGTTTGAAACCGACTTGAATGGTGATATCCGAATAGCCGATTTCGGGGAGTAGTCCTGCTGCTATCGAGCCGTCGAGCGAGTGGTGTTCTATGATCGGATCTGAAAAGAGGTCTGTTGCTGCTATCTGTCTTTCTTCCTCAGTTAAATCGCCTTGAATGGTGTATCCCAAGCTGGTCCTGATGGTTTCCACATTGATTTCAATATCTTCTGGAAGTATTTTCTTCGTTGAAATGGCTCGACTGTCGATCAATCCGGAGCCGGTTCTCGGAAGTACATCCACGCGTGAAACGTTGTTGTTCATTGATGATTCCCAGCTGAGGGTCAGGCGGGACGTCCATCAACGATGCGCATGAGTTGCATCAAAAGTCCATGCCGCCCATGCCGCCCATGCCGCCCATGCCGCCCATGCCGCCCATATCTGGACCGCCCGCAGGTGAATCGGGTTTGGGCTCGTCCGCGACGAGAGTTTCGGTGGTAAGGACGAGGCCTGCGATGGATCCAGCTGACTGAAGAGCATTTCTGGTCACCTTTACAGGATCGATCACGCCTTCATCCAAAAGATCGACGTATTTCTTATTCCTGGCGTTATAACCGAAATTATCTGAATCGTTCTCGATGACTTTGGCAGCGACCACGCTGGGCTCTTCTCCTGCATTCTCGCTAATCTGTCTGAGAGGGGCTGAAAGAGCGTCGTATACTGCTTGGACTCCTATTGAATGGTCTCCTGAGCTCTTTTCCATGAGGGGGTTGAGTGCGTCTCTAGCTCTCAGAAGAGCCACGCCGCCACCGACTACAACACCTTCAGCCATAGCGGCCCTGGTTGCATTCAGTGCATCGTCCACTCTGGCTTTCTTCTCCTTCATTTCAGTCTCCGTGGCCGCGCCTATCCTCAGAACGGCTACGCCGCCGGTCATCTTGCCAATTCGCTTCTGCATCTTCTCCTTGTCCCACTTTGACTTGGAGAGTTTCTCCTGGCTCTTTAGCATGTCAGCTCGTTCATCTATGGCCTTTTTATCCCCCTCGCCGCCAACGAATGTTGTCTTATTCTTGGCTATGATAACTTTCTCAGCACCGCCGAGTGACGTTGGGCCCTGGGCTTTCAGATCTGCACTCTTATCCTTTGCAAGTACTGTTGCCCCGGTTAAGATGGCTATATCATCTAACAATTCGCCCTGCTCGTCACCAAAGCCTGGGGCTTTCACGGCTGCTGCCTTGACTACGCGGCTGGCTACGTTTAGAACGAGTGTTGCAAGGGCCTCGCCCTCGACGTCTTTTGCTATGATAAGTAGTGGTCTCTTTTGCTGCATACTCATTTCTAAACTGGGAAGTAGGTCTTGGGCGCTGTTGACCGTTTGATCCGTGATCAAAATCATGGGGTTTTCCAAAATCGCTTCTTTCTTCTCTCGATCGGTGATGAAATATGGCGAGATGTATCCTTTGTCGACTTGCATGCCTTCTACCAATTTAAGATCGGTTTCAGCTGATTTAGCTTCTTCCACAGTGATGACTCCTTCCTGACCGACGGCTTCCACGGCTTCTGCAATTAACGACCCTATGTCTGCGTCGTTGTTCGCGGCTATTGTAGCAACTTGATGGATCGTCTCACTGGTTTCTACCGGATTCGCCATTTCTTTCAGACGATCAACTACAACCGATATCGCCTCGTCATATCCTGATTTCAGCTCCACGGGGCTTGCCCCGGCAGTGACATTACGAAGTCCTGTGTGACAGAGCGCCTGAGCGAGGATGCTGGCCGTTGAGGTGCCGTCCCCAGCATTATCCTGGGTCTTGCTCGCAACTTCCTGGACTAGTTTGGCGCCCATGTTGGCAAAGGGATCGGCTAGAGATATGTCTTTGGCAATGGTGACGCCGTCGTTTATGATGGTCGGGCTACCCCAACTCTTCTCTAGTACGACTGTCCTGGCGGCGGGTCCAAGCGTGACTTTTACCGCATTCGCAACTGAGTCGATACCCTCGAGTAGTTTTCTTCGTGCTTCTTCTCCATACAACATTTGTTTTGCCATTCATTTCAACTCCTTTTGTTCAGAGGTCCAGTACCTTAGCCTGGAGATCTTCGGATTTTATCAACATGTATTCTATCCCAAGCCATTCCACCTTTGTACCGCTATACTGGCGGTAGATGACTCGATCACCGATGCTGAGACCCTCGACATCCGGTCCTGTAGCCACCACCTTTCCAACATTCATCTTCTCACGGGCTTCCTCAGGGAGTAAGAGTCCCGACTCGGTCTTCTCTGGTGCGTTTTCCATCTCTAGGAGGACCATTTCCCCCATTGGCTCTATTCCGACAGACATTT
>MDTC01117998.1_pt1 | contig 15260 bp, 12 predicted proteins | sample 811181 | NCBI WGS metagenome assembly MDTC01 (sample SAMN05326644, study PRJNA326480) | marine metagenome | isolation source: seawater | place: Pacific Ocean: North | collected 2011 | reverse complement strand
CCGTGCTGCCGACCGCCTTCTTCTGCGCCGACACCACCGCGACCACCATCGCGACGTCCCAGTGTCCGGCGTCGGCGACCGGCACGCCGTGGCTGTCGGCGCCGTCCGCCCGCTCGCCGCGGTCCCAGCGCACCCACCCGCCCCACAGGCTGCGGCAGGCCGAGCCTGAGCCCTGCCGCGCGAGCACAGACGCCTCCCGCAGGTCCATCGAGCGCCCGCTCGCCGCGAGAGCAGCCAGGGTCAACGCCGCGAATCCCGAGGCGGACGAGGCGAGGCCCGCCGCGGTCGGGAAGTCGTTGTGGGTGTCGACGCGGGCTCGGGGACGGTCCGAGTCGAGCCGGTCCAGGTGGGCGAGGGCGCGGGTGGCGAAGCCGTCTGGCGCGGGCTCGCCGTTGAGCCGGACCTGGTCCTGGTCCGCCCCCCAGGTGACCCGGGTCGTGGTCGTGAAGCGGTCGAGCGTCAGGGAGAGCGAGGAGACCGCGGGCAGGTTGAGGGCGACGTCGCGCTTGCCCCAGTACTTGACCACGGCGATGTTGCTGTGGGCGACGCTCTCGGCGGTGGGGGCAGGGGGCATGGGCGGGCTCCGGCGGGCGCATGGGTCGTAGTCGAGCGCGGCCCCCCGGGCGAGCGGGCTGCACTACCGTCCGAGGATCCGCTCCTCCACGTAGGCGAGGAAGTCGTCCCGGTCATCGTCGAGGAGCAGCATCGCGACCGCACTGGCCGTGACCACGTCGACGACGGGGCCGTCGCAGGGTGCCAGCTCGGGGAAGACGTCGGCGCGGCCGTGGTGGTGCTGCTGGTAGCCGCTGCCGTACTCGTAGAACTCGCGGATGGGCTCGCAGCGGCTGATCGCGGTGAAGTCGTCCGGCCGCTCCCCGCTGCGGCGGGCGTGGCTCATCGAGTAGCTGTCCTGGATCGCGTGGAGCAGGGCGCCGCGGGCGACGAGGCGGACGTCGGTGTGGTCGAAGAGGGCGCCGACCGTGAGGTCACAGGGGAGGGACGCCTCGATCGCGTCGACGAAGTCAGGCTGGCTGGAGGTGCGCCTCGCTGCGTCACAGACGGACTCGCTGGGGGCGATCGCATTGGCGTTGACGTCGAAGAGGAAGCCGAGCCAGCCGAGCAGCTTCTCCCGGGTCTGCTCCGGAGGCTCGTCGGCGGAGCTGGCCATGGCGTGGAAGAACTGCAGCCCGCCGTGGTGGCTCTCGCAGGTGAGCGAGGTCTTGCCGCGGGCCATGCGTCCGGGGCAGCGCACGATGGTCAGCCCCAGCCCGATCACGTGCTTTCGCTCGGGGTTGTCAGGCCAGCGCACCTGTCGGGCGATGTCGCTGGTCCGCTGTCCGACGTCCCGGCGCAGCCGCCTGCGCTCCTGGCGCCAGCGCGCTCGCAGGTCGGTCAGCGCGCTCTCGCAGGACACGTCCCCCGGGTCCGCGTCGCCCGCCTCGTGGGCACAGTCCGCGGCGAGCATCGTGATCGCCTCGTGCACCGGGGCGGTGAACGCGGTGTCGAGCTCGTAGGCGTGGGCCGGCGCGGTCAGCGCGAGTGCCAGCAGGCCGGCCGCTCTCACGGGACCGTCGTGCCCGGCATGGTCTGGCACACGAAGGCGTCGACCCCGTGCGCGCGGGCGACCTCGACCAGGGACTCCGGCTCGGCGGTCAGCGCGATCACGACCCCGCCGCCGCCCGCCCCGGCCAGCTTGGCGCCCCAGGCCCCGTGGTCGAGCGCCAGCTGCACCAGACCGTCCAGCATCGGGTTGGACACGCCGATCTGCTGCAGCAGGGCGTGGTTCTCGGTCAGCAGCGGGCCCACCGCCGCGGGGTCGGGCAGGGCGGCCTCCACCCGCAGCACCAGCTCGCCGATCGCGTCCAGCACGGGGTCGATCCCGGGACGCCGCGCGCGCACTCCCGCGACCAGCTGGGCGGTGTCCCCGGCCTCCCCCGAGTCCAGCACGACGATGGCCTGATCCGGGCAGGGCAGGTCGACGAAGATCGGCGGAGGACCTTTGAGATAGCGCAGCATGCCCCCGCGGCAGGCGACCGCTTGATCGAGGCCGGACGGGGTGCCGTGAAAGGCGCGCTCGGCGGCGAACGCGCGCTCCCACACAGTCTGCAGGTCCAGGGTCTCCCCGGCGGCGGCGGCCTGGGCACGGACGAGGCCCACCGCGATGGCGGCCGAGCTGCCCATGCCTCGGCCGATGGGCAGGTCGCTCTTGACGCTGACCTCCCAGCCGGTGGGCTCGAGCGCCGCCTTCAGCGCCTCGGTGAGGCGCACGTCGCACAGGGTCTCGGCGCAGGTGCGGGTCGGGCCGTCGATGCGGCGCAGGCTCACCTCGGCACCCCGGTCGACAGCGACGGCGAGGGCGGGGTGACCGTAGACCACGGCGTGCTCCCCGGAGAGGATCAGCTTGCCGTGACCCCTCCCGGTGAACGTCGTCACGACGCGTCCCGCAGCCGGTCCAGGATCTGCTTCGCGGTGTCCACGCTGAAGCTGCGCGCCTCCACCAGCTCGGCGGTGACCCGGGGGATCTCGTCGCCGACGGCCCCGGCGGTGGCGGCCACCGTGCGGGCGTGCATGCGCATGTGCCCCGCCTGGATGCCCTCCGAGGCCAGGGCGCGCAGGGCGCCGAGGTTCTGGGCGAGCCCGACCGCGGCCATGATCCCGGCGAGGTCACGGGCGCCGCGCACGCCCAGCAGGCGCAGGTTGGCCTGGACCGTGGGGTGCACCTTGATCGGCCCACCCACCGTGCCGACCTGCAGCGGCACCTCGATGCTGCCGTGCAGGTGGTCGTCCTTGAACTCCCAGCGGGTCATCGGGCGGTACTGGCCGTCCCGGCAGCAGAAGGCGTGGGCGCCCGCCTCGATGGCGCGCCAGTCGTTGCCGGTGGCGATGGCGACCGCGTCGATGCCGTTCATGACGCCCTTGTTGTGGGTCGCGGCCCGATAGGGGTCGGCCCAGGCGAAGCGCCAGGCGGCGGCGATCCGCTCGGCGAGGTCGGCGCCGGAGAGGTCGTGGAAGGTGAGGGTGTCGACGTGCAGGGCGCAGCTGGCGCGGGCGAGGCGCCGATCGGCGAGGTTGGAGAGGATCCGCAGTCCGACGGTCTCTCCGGTGATCGCCTCCACGTGCGGGGCCAGGTGCTCGCACAGGGTGTTGATCATGTTGGCGCCCATGGCGTCGGCGCAGTCGAGGTAGACGTGCAGCACGACCATGTGCTCGACCGGGTGGCCGGGCTCGTCGTAGTCCAGCACGCGCACGTCGAGCCCGCGCAGGCCTCCGCCGTACTCGGCCAGCCGCGGGTGCACCTGCTCGGCGATGGCGGTGAGGCGGGGCAGGGCGGCCTTCAGCGCGGTCGCCGTACCCAGGGGGTCGGTCACGTCCATGAGCTGGACCTGGCCGATCATCACGCCGGGGTCGGTGTCGACCGTGAAGCCGCCGCTGCGGCGCACCACCCGGGCCATGTTCGAGACCGCGGCCACCACGGACGGCTCCTCGACGGCCATCGGAACCAGGCGATCTTCGCCGTTGATCAAGAAGTTGCACCCGACGGCGTTGGGCAGGGCGAACGTGCCGACGACGTTCTCGACCATGACGTCGGCGCTCTGCAGGGACAGGCCGCCGCTGCGCAGGGTGGCGAGGTCCGCCTCGGTCAGATCGCTGGCGTCGGCGAGCGCGCGCAGGCGCTTGTCCGGGGCCAGTCGATAGAAGCCGGGGATGCGCGACGAGGCCATGTCCTCTCCGTGGCCCGCTGTGTAGTCCCCCCAGCGCGCCCGGCCAAGGCAGCACGATGACGCAGCGACGCGGGCTACGGGATCAGCGGGCGATCGCCGGGGAGCCGGCGAGGCTCAGCTCTTGACCAGCGCACCCTCGTAGAAGGCGTCCAGCACGTCCATGTAGTGCTTCTCGACGACTGCGCGCTTCACCTTGAGCGAGGGCGTGAGGAAGCCGTTCTCCACCGACCAGTCCTCGCTGCACAGGTGGATCTTCTTCACGGTCTCGTAGGAGGGCAGCTCCTGGTTGACCGCGTCGATGTCGGCCTGGACCAGCGCCTTGACCTCCGGGTTGGCGGCCAGATCGGCGAGATCGCTGAAGGCGACGGCGTTCTCCCGCGCCCACTTCTCGACCTCTTCCTGGTTCAAGGTCACCAGCGCCACGCAGAAGTTGCGCTTGTCGCCGTGCATGAGCACCTGGCTGACCCAGCGGCTGCGCGCCTTGAGCTTGTTCTGGAAGTGGGCCGGGCCGATGTTCTTGCCGCCGGCGGTGATGATGAGGTCCTTCTTGCGGCCCGTGATCTTGAGGTGGCCCGAGGGCAGCAGGGAGCCCAGGTCACCGGTGTGCAGCCAGCCGTCGTCGTCGATGGTCTCGGCGGTCTTGTCGGGCAGGTTGTAGTAGCCCCGCATGACCGTGCGTCCGCGGATCAGCACCTCGCCGTCGTCGGCGATGCCGATCTCGACGCCGGGGATGGCCCGGCCGACCGTGCCGAAGATGTAGTCGTCGGGCATGTTGATGGTCGACGCTGCGGTCGACTCGGTCATGCCGTAGCCCTCGAGGATGAGGATCCCGCAGGCGTGGAAGAACTCGGCGATCTCCGCCGACAATGGCGCGCCACCCGAGATGAGGAAGCGCAGCCGTCCGCCGAAGACCGCCTTCACCTTGCCGAACACGAGCTTCTCGGCGATCTGGTACTGCAGCTTCAGCAGGCCCTTGGGCTCCTTGCGCTGCTGGCGAAGCTGGCTCACCTGGCGACCGACGCCGACGGACCACTGGAAGATCCGCCACTTCATGCCGCCGGCCTCGCGGGCATTGCTGACGATCTTGTTGTAGGCCTTCTCGAAGACCCGGGGCACCGCGCCCATCCAGGTCGGCTTCACCTCGCCGAGGTTGGCGATCAGGTGGTCGATGCTGCCGTCGATGGCGGTGGGCACGCCGATGCGGATGAAGACGATCTGCATGATCTTGGCGAAGACGTGGGCCAGCGGAAGGAAGAGGAACTGCTGGTCGGCGGGGGTGATGATGCCCTGCTTGTCGACGGCCTCGGTCTCGACGACCCAGCACTCGTGGGTCAGCATGACGCCCTTGGGCTTGCCGGTGGTGCCCGAGGTGTAGATCAGGGTCGCCAGGCGGTCGGGGGTGATGGCGTTGGCCACGTCTTCGAGGGCCTTCGGGTGGGCCTCGTTGTGGGCCTGCCCCGCGGCCTCCAGCTGGGCGAGGGTCTGGATGAACCCGTCGTCGGTCGGCTCGCCGTCGAAGACGATGATGTGCTTCAGGTTGGGGAACTGGTCGCGCACCTCGATGATCTTCGCGGCCTGCTGGGCGTCGTCGCAGAAGATGGCGACCGCCCCGCAGTCATCGAGGATGTAGGCGCACTCTTCGGGGGTGTTGCTCGGGTAGACCGTGGTCGTCGCGCCGCCCGCGCAGAGGATGCCGATGTCGGCGAGGACCCAGGACACGGACGTGCCGCCGAGGATGGCGACCCGTTGCTCGGCCTGCAGACCCAGGGACAGCAGGCCGCCCGCGATGGTGCGCACCCGGGCGTCCGCCTCCGCCCAGGTCATCTTCTTCCACGCCCCGTCGACCTTGAAGCTCATGGCCTCCGTGTCGGGGGTGGAGCGCACCCGCTGGCGCCACATCTCGGTGACGGAGGAAAACGACGTGGCCGCGGCGGGCGAGCTGGCGGCGGCGGCCTTGGGCGGCGGGTCCTGGACGACGGACATGCTGGCGCTCCTCGGTGGGGTTCCTGCAAGGCGCCAGTCTAGACGATCGTGGGCCGCAGCCTCACTTTCCGCGGAACTTGGGGTCCAGCGCGTCGCGAAGGCCGTCGCCCAGCAGGTTGAAGGAGAGCACGGTCCAGACGATGAGCAGGCCCGGGAAGGTCGCGACCCACGGGGAGTTCAGCAGGACCTCCTTGCCGTCGGACACGATGCTGCCCCAGGTGGGCGTGGGCTGGGCGATGCCGATGCCGAGGAAGGACAGGCCGGCCTCGAGCAGGATGGTGCTGCCCACCGCGAGCGAGGCGTAGACGATGACCGGCGCGAGCGCGTTGGGCACCAGGTGACGCACCATGATCCGCAGCGGGGACAGGCCCAGGGCGCGGGCGGCCTGGATGAAGTCCTGGCGTGCGAGCGAGAGCACCTGGCCGCGCACGATGCGGGAGACGCCCATCCAGCCGGTCAGGCCGAGGGTGGCGACGATGAGGAAGACCTTGCCCGAGCCGGTGAGGTCCTGGCTGCCGAAGATGCCGAGGATGGCGAGGAGCAGGACCAGCCGTGGCACCGAGAGCATCAGGTCGATGAACCAGGTGATCGCCCGGTCGAGCCAGCCTCCGAAGAGGCCGGCGGCAGCGCCCAGGGCGGTGCCGATGCTGCCGGCGATGAGGATGGTGACGAAGCCGATGGAGAGCGAGATCCGCGCGCCGTACAGGATGCGGCTCCACAGGTCCCGGCCGATGGCGTCGGTGCCGAGCAGGGAGAAGACGGGCACGCCGGTGTCGGGGTGGGTGTGCCAGCCGGGGGCGGCCAGGGTGATGTTGATGGCCGTCGGGCTGGTGGGGTCGAAGGGAGTGACCCAGGGCGTCACGAAGGCGATGCTGATCATCATCAGGGCGCCGACGAGGCCGATCATGCCGTTGCGGCTCTTCTTCATCGTGCGCAGGAAGACCTGGCCGTTGGAGTTGAGCTGGTCTTCGTTGAGCTGTCGCGGAAACGCACGGAGGTACGCCATGATCCAGAGCACGGCGATCATGGCGATGACGTAGAGCACGGACAGCAGACCGTGCAGATCCAGGCGACCCAGCGTCTCGTGCAGGCCGGTGGCGGTGAGCACGACGTCCAGGCCGAACGTGGCGGCGAGGTGCTGCACGGTGAAGGCGAGCTGGAAGCCGATCTCGGGGAACAGCACGCTGCCGATGCGGGGCAGGCCCGTGACCAGGGTCCAGACCAGGACCGCGACGTGGGTGAGCATGCCCACGCCGATGATGAGGTCACCGTGGTCACCGTGGCGCTTGAACCAGTTGCGGGAGGCGTCTTCTGCCTCGAGGACGCGCTGCCGGGCCGCGGCGTCGCGCTGCTTGCCGACCTGCAGCTGCACGAGGCGCAGGCGCAGGCCGTAGAACCAGGTGCCGAGCCAGGGGATCAGGTGACCGAGGCCGGGCACGACCAGGCCGGGCAGGGCCAGCGGCGTGGGATTGCGAGTGTGATCCTTGATGATCGCGGTCAACGGGCCCTCAGTCGTACTTGATGCGCGGATCGACCACCGCGTAGGCCAGGTCGGCGAGCAGGTTGCCCAGCACGACCAGCAGCGCAAAGACGAGGAAGGACGCCACGATCACCGGCGTGTCCTGCTTGGTGATGGCGTCGACGATCAGCCGGCCCATGCCGGGCCAGGAGAAGATGTACTCGGTGAGCACGGCGCCGCTGAAGAGGAACGGCAGCGACAGGCCCAGCAGGGTGACGATGGGCAGCAGCGCGTTGCGCATGGCGTGCTTGAGCACGACGACCCGCTCGGGCAGCCCCTTGGCGCGGGCGGTGCGGATGTAGTCCTGGCGGATGACCTCGAGCAGGCTGCTGCGCATGTAGCGGGCGGTGCCGGCGGCGCTGGCGACGCCGAGGGCGACGCCGGGCAGGGCCAGGTGCCACAGCAGATCGAAGAAGCGCCGGGAGTCGAAGAAGCTCCAGTTGCCCGAGGCCATGAGCGCGGCGTTGTCCGTGGTGACGACGTGCTCCGGGCCGTAGGTCAGCTCGTAGATGGGCTGCATCCAAGACGGTGGGATGAAACGCCACTCTGGCCAGATGAAGGCAGTCGGGCTCTCCATGCCGTCCAGGGGGAAGGCCTCGCACCAGGTGGTGACGACGCCCTGCATCTCGTTGCAGGTGGAGCCGGTCATGCCCGGCAGGGTGTCGGCGAGCCAGCCCGACAGCCAGAAGGCCAGCGTCAGCTGCAGCATCAGCGCGAGCCAGAAGCGCGGCATGCTGTAGAAGAACAGGCTCGTGACCGACAGGGCCGTGTCTTCGGCGCGGCCCTGGCGTACCGCCTGGATGGTGCCCAGCGCGATGCCCACCGGGAAGCTCACCGCCAGGCTCACCATCGACAGGATGATGGTGTTGGGCAGGCGGTCCGCGATCAGCTCCAGGACGGGGCGGTTCTCGGTGATCGAGATGCCGAAGTCCAGGGTGAACACGTTGTAGAGCATCAGCAGATAGCGGTACCACGCGGGCTGATCGAAGCCGTACTTGGCCATGAGCAGGGCGCGGGCGTCGGGTCCCATCTCCGGGCTGATGAACAGGTCGATCGGCTCGCCCGGGGCCAGCTCCAGCAGGATGAACACCAGCGTGAGCACACCCAGCAGCAGCGGGATGGCCAGGAGGAGCTTCCGGATCGCGTACTTCAGCACGTTCCGTCCGTGGGGGAGCAGGTCGGGTACATCAGAGGTTCAACCATGACTCTCAGCGCTACAGGCGGTACTTCACCTTGTCCGCCGGCACGCTCCACTTGTTCAGGTTGTGCGTGAGGCTGCTGATGTCGATGTCGGTGTTCTCGAAGCGGTTGTCGATGGCCACGATCTCGTCGCGCCACCACAGGAACATGTAGGGCTGGTCCTCGTAGACCTGCTGCTGCATCTCCTTCCAGATGGGGGCTGCCTCGTCGGGATCCGGGGTGGCCAGCGCCTTGTCGATGAGCGCGTCGACGTCTGCGTTGGCGTAGGACGGGTAGTTGAAGTGGTACTCCTCGCCGCTGTGCCAGAACGGGGAGGGGTCGACGAAGAGGCCGGCGGACCAGCCGCCCAGCACCGCCTCGAAGTCACGGGCCTGCAGGCGTTTGGTCATGGCGTTGAACTCGATGAGGTCGAGCTTCATGTCGATGCCCACCTCCTTGAGCTGGGCCTGCACGAGCTGGCTGGCCTGACGACGCCGGTCGTTCTCCTTGTTGGTGAGCAGCGTGAACGACATCTCGACGCCGTCCTTGTCGATGATGCCGTTGCCGTTGGTGTCCTTCCAGCCGGCGTCCGCGAGCATCTTCTTCGCGGTCTCGACGTTCTGCTTGATCGGGTCGAAGTCGGCCTTCACCGAGCAGATCTCGGGGGTGATGGTCCCGACCGCCTGCTGGCCGTAGCGGGTGCCGTCCTCACCGGTGAGCAGCTTGTCGATCATGCCGTCGATGTCGACCGCGTAGGCCATGGCGGTGCGGACCTGCTTGTCCTGGAAGCGCTTGTCGTTGAGGTTCCAGGCGATGTAGTCCATGAACCGGTAGCCGCGGCGAACGAGGCGCAGGTTCGGGTTGGACTTCTTGAGCTCGTCCGCGTCCTTGACCTTGATGCCCTCCATCAGGTCCACCTCGCCCTTCTTGAGCTTGAGCAGACGGGTCTGGTACTCGGGCACGATCTGGAAGCGCACCAGCTTGAGGTGGGCCTTCCACTCGTCCGGACCGCTGAAGTCCGGGTTGGGCTCCAGCGTGAAGTACTGGCCGGCCTGGCGCTTGCCGAGACGGAACGGACCGTTGGCGAGGGGGTTCGTCGCCAGCGGGTTGTCGCCGAGGTTGGGCAGGGCGCTGGCGAGCTTGTGCTTGGGGATGACGTAGGCGGCGCTCTGGGCGAGGCGCGTGATGCGATCCCCGGGGTTCTTCCAGGAGAACCGGACCGTGTAGTCGTCGAGTGCGGTCGCCGGCTCCGCGTAGTCGCGGGTGTAGGCGTAGCGGGGGCTGGCCACGTCGGTCATGCCGATGGCCTCGTAGGTGAACGCCACGTCGTGGGCGGTCACGGGCTCGCCGTCGGACCACTTGATGTCCTGGCGCATCTTCAGGGTCAGCTGGAGGCTGTCGTCGCTCCACTCCCAGGACTCGTACAGCGCCGGCTGGTAGTTGAGCTGGCAGTCGAAGACGCCGTTCACGCCGTCCAGGTAGATGTGGGAGAAGACCTGGCTGTCACCCACCGACGTCGACACGATGGGGATCATCGTGTTGATGTCCGAGCCGGTCGCAACGACCAGCATGTCTGCCGGGCCCTGGTCGGTGGCGTGGGCGTCGGGGCCGGTGCCCGTGCCGTCGGTGGGCGGCGGTGCGCCCGTGCATCCGGAGATCGTGGCCGCGAGGAGCCCGAGCGCGAGGCTGCGGGTGAGCGGGTTGGCGGCCAGCTTGGCACCGCGAGACGGCAGGGTGGCGAAGAGCATCCGAACTCCAGCAGGGTCTGGGACCCCGGCGTTGTACCAGCCAGCCCTCTGCAGAGCAACAGCGACCGAGCCGGCCAGGATGCTCTGTGACGGGCCTCCCGGCGTGATGTTCATGCGCTTGACCGAGGCTTGACTCCGCCGACGATCCGGTCGATGCCGGCGAGATCCGCCCAGCTGCGGACGTCCTCCAGGCCGGCCTCGCGCAGGAGCTGCATGACCGCCGCAGCCTGTCCCGCACCGAGCTCGACGCGCAGGCCCCTGCGCACCCGGGGGACCGCCTGGGCGATCAGGCGGCGGATGATGTCGAGCCCGTCCGGGCCGCCATCGAGGGCGAGGCGAGGCTCGTGGGTGGAGACCTCGGGCATGAGGGCGTCGATGTCGGCGCTGGGGATGTAGGGCGGGTTGGAGAGCACCCAGTCGATGGGCCGGCTCTCCGGGATCGGATCCAGCAGGTCCCCGCGCAGCACCGCGACCCGGTCCTTCAGGCCGAGGCGCTCGACGTTGGCCTTGGTGTTGGCGAGGGCCTGGGGGGAGAGGTCCACCGCGTACAGACGCACCTGGGGGCGCGCAGCGGCGACGGCCAGGCCCACCGCGCCGGTGCCGCAGCCGATGTCAGCGACGTAGACAGGCTCGTCACTGTCCTCGGGGATGTCCTCCAGGGCGGCGTCGACCAGGGTCTCGGTGTCCGGGCGCGGGACCAGCACGTCGCGGTCGACCTGCAGATCCAGGGCGTGGAAGCCGCGTTCGCCGAGGATCCAGGCGAGGGGCTCGCGCAGGCCGCGGCGGCGGACCAGGGGGCGCAGCGCCGCCAGCTCGCTATCGGAGAAGGGGCGATCGAACTGGAGATACAGCTGTAGGCGCTCCAGCCCGAGGACGTGGCAGACCAGCAGCTCCGCGTCCAGGCGCGGGGAGTCGACGCCCTTGTCTGCGAGCCAGGCCGCGGTCCGCTCGATCACCGACACCATGGTCTGGCGCGGCACTAGAACGTCGCGCCGGAGGCCTCGAGCAGCTCCGCCTGGTGGTGGGCCATCAGCGGCTCCACCACCGGCCGCAGATCGCCCCCGACCACCTTGTCGAGGCTGTACAGGGTCAGGTTGATCCGGTGATCGGTGATGCGGTTCTGGGGGTAGTTGTAGGTCCGGATCCGCTCGGAGCGGTCTCCCGAGCCCACCTGGCTCTTGCGCTCGGCCGCCTCCTTGGCGTGGCGCTCGGCCTCTTCCTTTTCGTACAGGCGCGTCTTGAGCACCCGCATCGCCTTGTCCTTGTTCTTGTGCTGGGACTTCTCGTCCTGGCACTGGACGGTGATGCCGGTGGGGATGTGCACGATGCGCACGGCGGAGTCGGTGGTGTTGACCGACTGACCGCCCGGGCCGCCCGCGCGCATGACGTCGATGCGCAGGTCCTTGGCGTCGATGTTGATCTCGACTTCCTCGGGCTCGGGCATGATCGCGACGGTGGCGGCAGACGTGTGGATCCGGCCCTGGGACTCGGTGGCGGGCACGCGCTGCACGCGGTGGGTGCCGGACTCGAAGCGAAGGAGCTTGTAGGCGTTGTCCCCCAGGACCGACGCGATGATCTCCTTGAAGCCCTGGGCGGATCCGCCGACCGTGACGACGCTGGACGACATCACGTCGATCTTGAGGCCCTCGGCCTCGGCGAAGCGCGTGTACATGCGGAAGAGGTCACCCGCGAACAGGGCGGCCTCGTCGCCGCCGGTGCCCGCCCGGATCTCGAGCAGGATCGGCCGACCCTCGTAGGGGTCCTGGGGCAGGAGCAGCAGCTGCAGATCCTTGCGGCGCTGCTCGATGAGGGGCTCGAGCCGGTCGATGTCCGCCCGGGCCAGCGCCTTCATCTCGGCGTCGTCCTCTTCGGCGAGGAGCTCCTTCGAGCCCTCGAGCTCTTCCTGCAGCTCGAACACGCCGCGCCAGGCCTCCACGATCTCGGAGACCCGCGCGTGTTCCTTGGAGACCTCGCGGAGCTTCTTTCCGTCGCTCGCGACCGAGGGGTCCATCAGCTGGGTGTTGAGCGCCTCGAGGCGCTGCTCGAAGATGGCGAGCTGGTCGTCCACCGAGGGCTCCGGCAGGGGGTGAGAGCGGGGGTGCCTTCAGGCGAGCGGACCCTAGCTCTCCTCGCCTTCCTCGTCGTCCGGGCGCTTGAAGCCGTACTTGCGGTAGAACTTCTCGACCCGACCGGCGGTGTCCATGATCTTCTGGGTGCCGGTGTAGAACGGGTGCGACTCGCTGGAGATGTCGATGTTGATCAGCGGGTACTCCACGCCGTCGACCTCGGTGGTGTCCTTCGCCTCGGCACAGGTCCGGGTGATGAACTCGAAGCCGTTGGAGATGTCCCGGAACACGACGAAGCGGTAGTCAGGATGGATGCCGTTCTGCATGACGAACCTCGAAAGCCTGGCGCGGCCGCGGCTGTTTGGCGTTCTCGACCGTGGGGGCGGTGCCACCGCAGCGGGTCGATGCCTGGAAGTGATGCGGCCATGGACGGCGCGCACGAACCGCCGGCCTATGTCCCGTTGGGGGGCGGCTGTCAAGGGAGGCTGGTCCCCTCCGCCTACGCCGTCGCGGCCGCCAGGGGCGTGCTCGCCCAGGTCAGCAGGGCGGCAGCGTCCTCCACGGTGTCACCGGTCAGCGAGGCCCGCCAGCGGTCCATGGCCGCCAGCTCGTCGACGGTCAGGAGGCGCTCGGGACGCAGGGTGAAGCTGCGGCTCACGTCGATGGGCGGGCGGATGCCGCGGTCGGCGACCTCGCGAGAGTAGACCAGCTCCCAGTTGACCACCTCGGCGAGGTCGTCGAGCAGGACCTGGGAGGCGGCGGTGTCGGACTCGCCGGACACCACGCCGATGACCGTGAGCGAGCCGCCTTCCTCGAGCGCGCGGGCGGCGCCCAGGTAGCGGCGGATGCGGTGCAGGGCGGCCACGTCGACCCCGCCCAGCTCACGGCCGGCGGGGGGGAGCTCGGAGAGGCAGGCGCGCATCAGCCGGGTGAGGGAGTCGACCACCAGCAGCACGTCGTCCCCACGCTCGACCTGGCGGCGGGCGCGCTCGAACACGATGTCGGCGACCTGCACATGGCGGGCGGGGGGATCGTCGAACGGGGTGGCGATCACCTCGGCGTGGGTGTTCTTGCGCCACTCCTGGATCTCCTCCGGCCGCTCGCCGATGAGGAGCACGGTGGTCTCGATGTCCTCGTCCTCGCCGACCACGGAGACCAGCCGGCGCAGCAGGTCCACCCGTCCGGTGCGGGCGGGAGCGACGAAGAGCCCGCGCTGGCCGAGGCCGAGGGGGCAGGCGCGGTCCACGGCGCGCAGGACGTCATCCTGGGCCAGGGCCACCCGCTCGTCCGGGTAGATGGCGGTGAGCTGGTCGAAGCTCTGGGGCTCTCCGCCGGGAGGGTCGCCGTTGACGGTCTCGACCCGGAGCAGGGCGGTGTAGCGCTCACCCTCTTTCGGGGGGCGCACCTGGCCGATGACCGTGTCGCCAGTCTTGAGCTTGAACCTGCGGATCTGGCTCTGGGAGACGTAGATGTCCCCCGCGCCCGGGAGGAAGTTGTCGTCCGGACTGCGCAGGAATCCGAACCCCTCGCTGTGGACCTCGAGCACGCCGCGTCCGAGGTGGGTGCCGGCCTTGTCACCGAGGAAGCGGGCGATCGCGAACACCAGGTCCGAGCGCCGCTGGGGCAGCTCCTTCAGGCCCAGGTCGTGGGCACGGTCGCGCAGCTCTGCCGAGGAGGCTTCGTGGAGCGCGGGCAGGTCGAGGGACATGGGAGGGACCTCGGAGGCACACCAGGCTGGGGGGCCGGGGGGGCGTGTGCAGGCAGGGAGGGAGGAAGAGGGGAGGGAAGGGCGGAGTATCCCGATCCACCCGGGATCTGTCAAGCGCGCCGCGGGCGATGCGTCGGGCCAACGCCGGGGATCGCCGATGATCAGCGTGGTGCGGGATCCGCGGGAATAGGTCCTGGATCCGCTCGCAGAATGCCCCCTACACTAGTTCTGCCGGCGTTTGCCCTGGGGAACGGCTCACGCCGCGTGCAGGGAGGGTGCGATGGACGAACGGAAGCAGATCTGGATCTGGCGTGCCAGGCGGGTCGACGCCCACTGGGAGGGCGGCTGGAGCGTGCTTGGGGACGACCGCATGCGCGAACCGGCGCAGTTCCGTCGGGCAGTGGAGCGGGTCGCGCGCTCGGTGCTGCCGCAGATGGTCCGCGACGAAGCCAACCTGAGGGCGCTCGAACACGGGCGCAGCATCGACACCGACGGCGTCGTCGAGGACGTGCTGGCAGGCGTGCTGCCCGGGATCGACCCCGAGGACGGCGTGCGGCTGGCGGTGGTGAAACTGCAGCTTGCAGCACTGGAAGCGCTCGATCGGCACTTCAGGGATGATCTGATGCTGGATCACCCCGAGGTGCTCGATCGCGAGTTCACGGACGAACGCGGGATCGTCGAGTTCTTGTGAGGCGAGAACCGGGGGTTCGAGATCGAGGCCGAGATCGATGCGAGCTCACCCGTCTGTCTTCACCGCGGAGGAGCTGAGCTCCGGAGACTTGACGGAGGTGGGACCGGTCTCGGCGGAGACGGTCCTGACCGCGAACAGGTCTCGAGGACCCGATCATCCGGGCGGGCAGCGAGTCTCGTCATCTCTGCCGGTCAAGAAGAGGACGACTGCCCGGCAGGAACGGGCCCCCCAAGCCCTTGAATCCGGGCTTCTGCCCCCACGCTCCGACCCGCCAGTCCGCCCTCCGTCAGACCTCCGGAGCTCAGCTCCTCCGTGGTGAAAGCCGGCGTCCGAAGCTCCGATACCCCCTCTGCGCACCCTCTGTGCCTCTGAGGCTCACGGGGTCAGGACGTGAGGGGTTGGACTTCCACGCGGCAGGATGCAACCCCTCTCGTCCTGACCCTTGTGGCCAGAGGGGTTCACCGAGGCGGCTCTCATGGCGCGGACGGCGGTCTTCACCGCGGAGGAGCGGAGCTCCGGAGACTTGACGGAGGTGGGAGCGGTCTCGGCGGAGACGGTCCTGACCGCGAACAGGTCTCGAGGACCCGATCATCCGGGCGGGCAGCGAGTCTCGTCGTCTCTGCCGGTCAAGAAGAGGACGACTG
>MDTC01110674.1_pt1 | contig 15260 bp, 19 predicted proteins | sample 811181 | NCBI WGS metagenome assembly MDTC01 (sample SAMN05326644, study PRJNA326480) | marine metagenome | isolation source: seawater | place: Pacific Ocean: North | collected 2011 | reverse complement strand
TGATCTGTTTTTTTTCTAGACCAGTTTCCTGTCATCCCTAAAGTATTAAAAATAATTATGTCTTCTAAGTCAAACCATATAAATTTACCTTTGCAATTAAAACTTTTAATTTCTTTGTCTGATAATATTTCTAGGTTTGAAATTGGTTTTTTGATATATCTTCCACTCAATATATTAACTGATTTTATTTGATAATGTCTAAAATTTTGATTTAGCTTATCAACAAATAATTTAACTTCAGGTCCTTCTGGAATAATACACCTTCCCAACTATTTTTCTACAAAATTAAAGTCTTTAATTACTTAAAATCTTATTGGCTTCTGGGTCATCTAAGTCTGTATTTGCTAAATCTTTTTCATTTTCTTCTAAATCAGGTAAAGTATTGTCATGCACATAATTTGCTAAATCATCTTTACCGACCCATTTAAGGAATTGCATTAGCGGATGACCAACTATATTATGAAATGCATAGTTTTTAATAAATTTTTCGTATTTAAGATTCATAGCTTATTCAATTGCATCTGTATAAGGTTCATCTGGTAAGATGCCTGTTTCAATAACTCTATCAAGATAGTCTTCTAATTGTTCAAATGTTGTGCAGACCTTAATACCACTTCTCGCAAGCATTAAATTAAATCTTGCGCCTTTAGGGAGTCCTGCACAGAAATAGATTATAGGCTTATTAAACGCAAAAGCGTATCCTGCTTCCCAAATTGTACCAATATCTTTGTCTCTAGTATTTACTAGTAAGAAGTCTGCTGTCTGTATGTGGTGAAGGTTGCCACTAAATGTTTCATCTTGCACGCTTTTTGGAGCATTAGGTGGACAAACAAAAATTCTTCGAGGCGAAGCTAGTTCAAAGTGGTCAACTCGATTATCAAAAATCTTTTCCAATTGTGTAAGTTCTGCGTCTTGTGTAGGATTAAACCAACCGCTAGCTAAATAAATCTTTTTCATTAAATTGTTCCTTTTGTAAATAAATTAAATTTGTTGTTTATAATTGTTTTAGGTTAAAATTCATTATCGAGTTGCTGTCTAATTAAACTTACAGCTGCTACGTCATCGTTCCACATCCTTGTAAAGATTTTTTCTTCACCAGACTTGTTACCATTAATCTCTTCACGACGACATGCATAAATTGAGTCTTTTTCATTAAATTCAAATAAATCGTTCTTTGGCTCTGGCTGATAAAGATTTGTGCCTCGAGAAGTAAAGGAGCCATCAGGCAGTTCAACTCTAAAAGTGCGAACATAATGCATGTCAGGTTTTTCAAAGTTTAAACATGTAGAGACTTCTGGAATTGATTCACAAACAATTTTTGCGATACGTGTCGCAATAATATTGTCTACTTCTGGCTGAATTTGTACATCTTGACGTTGTCTAATAAAACCAATTAAATCTTTAAGATTAAATCGAGCAACGTAAAAAGTCTCAAGTGCCTTAGGCAAAATAACTCTTGCATCCATAAGTGACACAACGCGAGAATCAACCATATCAGAATAAAGTTGTTTTGCTGCAGAAGCAACTTCAATAAATCGATGATGAAAGTCTGAGTTTTCAACAGACTCTGGAACTAAAATGTTGTCATTCCTAAGATCACGATCACCAGTGCACTGCGCTGCAAATGAACCTGCTCTATGCCTTATTAAGTGAGTTACAGTTTGCGTATCAATACCACTTATCTTGAAAGTAAAACCTAAACATTCCATTGGCGTAGGAAGTGCTCTAAAGTTAAGTACATCTTGCAGGTTAAGAGAAGCTTCTTCAGGTGATGCATTTTTAAATGACGTTTCAGAAGGCGCATCAGCCCATGTTGCTTTTGTCATGTGCCAAGCAATTTTCTGTGCTTGCTCTCTTGTCGGCCCGTCAATAAGTTCAATATTAAGTGATTCTAGATTGTTAATGTAATTTGTAACAGGAACTTGATCAAATTTAAGTTCCATAGGAAGAGTAACTTGTTTTAGGTCGTTATTAATTGGCAAATTTTTTCTCCTTAAATTATTGTTTATTACCAATTTATTATAATTTTAATTTTTATTATTTACACTTTTAAGTTAAATCTTTAGCAATTATTTTTAAAGCTTCCAAATGTTCTTCAGTAACAAAGTTATTTTTAAAAGTGTTTATTATTATTTGAGTGTCAACAGGTTCTATTAGTAAGTTTGTTTCTAAGACAAGCTGAAACAATACATGTAAAACTGAAGCCATTCCAATTTGAGTTGGATTTGCTGTATTATTAAACTTATCTCTAACTCTTGTGTCATTTCTAAACTTTTCTATAGAATTATAAATAGAGCTCCAGGTTTGAGGTGTTGTACATATCTGGTTTAATAATTTACTAGCTTCAGCAGATATGTTACTGCTTTTAGAATTCGATGCTAGCTGAGTTGATGCTTCTTCTTTGTAATTAAAATCTTCATTCGGCATTTCTAAATCTTGCGGCATTTCTAAATCTTGCGGCATTTCTAGTGTTGCATTTTCAGTTAGAATTTCTATAAAGTTTTTCAAATCTTGTCTTTTCATTTTTTACCTTCTATTTGTTTAATAAGTCGACTTAATAATCGACTTAAGTTTTTTTCTATACTTTTTGAATTAGTTAAGTTTTCAAGCTCTTCTTTTAAACTAGTCTTGTTTAGCTTGTAATGCGAATAAACATATTCATAATAGCAATCTATTTCTGTTTTAAGCGTATCAAGTTTGTTATCAATAAATATTTTATTTATAGCATATTGAGTTTCTAAACTTAACATTGTAATAAAGTATTTTTTAAGATCATAAAAGTTATAATAATTTATAGCTGTGTCGATAACAAATTCAACAAATCCATCATCTTCTTTATCGCTGTAATAGTATCTGCAGTTTTCAACAGTAACGTAGTTGCTTTTTGTATTTTTTAAAGTAATATTAACGTCAATACTAAAGTTTTCACTGTAAGTCAAGATATTATTTGAATTTATTTTTATTTTTTCACTGCAATAAGTTATATAGTCTGAAGTTATTGTTAAAAATACACACTGTGACTCATATACTATTGAGATTATTGAGGATTTAAACAAGCCTAAATGAAAAAGTATTTTTGATTCGATGTGTTCCCATATTAAATTAACAAAGTTAAAAGATCTAAATTTTTTGTTTGTATATAAATTTAGATCAGAATGAAACACATTTAATATCCTTTTTTAATTCTATCTCTAATTATCTTATCTTTTTTGTTAAATGCTTCGTAAAATGTATCAACGTCAATTCCAGTTAAAATAATTAAAGAAAAAAAGTAATTAAAGGCATCAACGATTTCTTCTAAAAATTCTTCCAAGTCAACATCTGGGACTTCAGTTTCTCTATGTGGTTTCCAATTTTTTAAATGACCTAATGCTTCAAACATTTCTTCAACACCTTTAAGTGCTGTTTCTCTGCATGTTATTTGTGAGCTTTTTTGAGTTATATCGACAGGCCAAGAAGGATAAGTATCAGGAAACTTATCTCTAATAAGCGACATAAACTCTTCTCTTTTAAGAAATATTTCTTCCAACCTATCTTTCAAAACTTTTACTCTTCCTCTTTGTATGATTGCTCTAACATCTTTTCAATAGAAAGATTATGGTTTTTTTCATATTCTTCGTTTAGATGTATAAAACCGTCTTTTTCTTCAAGTTCAATCATTCGAAGATGATCAATAATATCTGTCCCAGTAAGCAAAGCTACTTGCAATATTCTTGCGACGTGTGCTATTGTTGTATCATGTAATTTTTTCATGTTTATCCTTTATAAAATTAGTGGTCTTTTCTTTAATTTAGTATTTAAAACTTGTTCGTCATGTTCTAAAACTTTGATCATTTCAACACCCTTGACTTTTTTTAATGACTTAACAGCTTCAAGAAAAGTATCACTAGCGTCAATAAACTGCGGGATGTAAGAAACGTTTAATTCAATTATTCTATGACCTTCAGAAGAAATAATATCTGAGATGGGTCTTGTTTGTCTTACTGTTACAATTCCTGGTAAAGCTCTCATATCTGTCATTATGTCTAATACAGTAGGATCATCTCTATCTTCTATTTTAATCCTGCATCTTACTAGGGTATTAACTAAATCTGCATGGCTTTCAGCTAAAATTTTTTTATTCATAATAAAATCCTTGTTTCAATATAAATAATTATTTAGTTGCTTTTTAAATCTTTATAAGATGAAACTGTAACAGGCCAAAGATCTTGAACAATATCAAGCATTTTATTTGCTAACATCTGTATTTCCCACTGTGCGCCATCATGTGTTCTTAGCTCAATAAATTTTAAAATATTGTTTAGATTTGCAGTTGCATAATATTCTGTATATATATTTTGCGGCAAAATCATTCTTGCTTGCTCTCTAGCAATTCCTTTTTTAATCATATCTTCATATAGCATTAAAGAAGTCTGAACATGGTATTCTATTGCCTCGTTACATAATCTACTTTCAAGAAGAATCGGAAAAGAAGACATTTGTGGGTTTATTTGATCGTCTACATTAGAAGCTTGTCTATTTGATTTGTGCTGCGTCCGGTAAGATTTAGGAATATAAAACTCCATATTAATATCAGTATACCTGCGTGATATTTCATTATACGACCATGTCCTGTGGCGATGATGCTGTGATCTTACAAACAAAGGGGCTTTAATTCTAAAAGTCGCGATATTATGTTCTAAAGTGGAAGTGTGCCTATGTTTAATAAGATAATTAATTAACTGCTTATCTTTGTTATCTAAGGCATTTTTTTCTACGCCAAAAGATACTCTTGCAGAATTAACAACAGTTATGTCTTCACCCATAGACTGGACTAGTTCTATGCTTCCAATCTTGTCATCATAAAGATAATTTATATTTTTCATTTGTAACCTTTAAATCAATAATATAGATTATATGACAAATATAAATAATTTACACAAAAGTTAAAACATAATTTAATTAAACAATATCATCATCTAATCCGCAGTAAAGTTTTTCTGCCCAAGGGATGACATCCCACTTTTTAGCTGAAATGTTGTGGTGTCCTACAATACTATATTTTGAAGCTTCACCTACAGACATAACATCTAGACTCTCACACACAGGTTTATCTTCAAGGCCTGATGCTTCTCTTAAAGATTGCAAAAACTGTCTGGAAACTTCTGCAAAATCATCACCAATCATAACTAGCTTTCTTCCTCTAACTCTAGCGTCAGGAATTTTGCAAACTTGAAGCTGTGAATCTGGGTACCAATTTTTTGTTTTTTCCCAGTACTTTTCGTCTGGATGCATGCAAATATCAATACCGATAGAATGCTTATTGAATTTACCTGCGTGGTATGCTACCAATCCTGTGTCTAGACATTGCAATATTTCGTATTCGCCTGTCTTGTGATTTCTACCTATTAAAAAATGTGATGATACATGTCTTCCCCTTGCAAGATTAAATACATTATAGCAGTGTCTTGTATTGAGTCCTCCCCAGTGAACGCATATAGAACTTGGATCTGTCTTTCTCTTATACCAGTTTTTTGTTCCATCATCAAGTTCATATAAAGGAAGTGACCAATCAATCTCTAAAGGCGAATCAATAGGGACTACTTTTCCCATATGCATTATTATTGGCATACCATAATAATTTCTTACAGCTTTATGTGTGTTAGGACCATAAACACCATCAGCTTTAACTCCAACTTCTTGTTGAAGTGATATAACATATTCTCTGTCTTTATTTAACGTACTAAATTGTTCCATTTTCTATAAACCTTTTTATATTTCTTCTAAGTTGGGATAATGTTGGCTAACTATATCTTTAACTTCTTGATCTGCATTTTTGTAATATCTTGCCATTTCTTCTTTGGACATTATATCACCATCTTGCCACTCACCGTTTTCGTCTAAACAAGAAACAAAGCTGCCTGCTTTTTCTATGACTTGACGAGTCTTATAGAGTTTAAATTTTTCTCTGCTTCCTTTGTCAAAAACGCCAGAATCTTCTAGCTCAAATATTTTTAACGAAATACCAGTAGAGTCTTCTACAAATTTTTCTTTATTAAAATTTCCGTCGGCATCGATGCCTAATGATGTGTGGTCAAAAGAAGGCATGCCACTATCATCAAAAGTCAAAGCTTCATCAAATATTTTTTGTCTTCTTTTTTCCTGTGCATCTACTTTTTTCTTTGTTGCAAGCAGATCTAGATATTTCTCCATTGTAATCGGTTCGCGGCCGCGTTTTATATTGTCATCATTAATAAGTTTAAAATAATCGTAATCTTCTCTTGACAAAACATGACCATCATATGAGACCTCGTGACCGCCGGCTTTATCTGATAACCAGTCTCTTATTTTTCTTTTATTTCGTGAAGAAATTCCTCTATAAATGTCTTCAATAGGCTTTTTTTCAAGTTCTTTTGCAAGATCATCTTCAACGCTCTGTAAATTACTATTGTCTAAAATTTGTTTAATTTTTGGATTTCTTAACGATTCTTGCTCAACTGCGTCCATTATTGTTTCTGCTTGAGCTTTAGGCTCAGGAGGTAATTCTTTTTTCTTAGATAGCTCGTTACCAAATATAGCTAAAATACTTAAGATTCCAGCTTGCAATCCAGCCTCTAAAGTAGTTTTAGGTAAAAAATCATTTAAAGATATTTCATTTAAGTCGTGACTAGATTCGTTATAAAGTACTTCTCTTATATAGTTTTCAAGTAATACGTCGTTCATATTGCAACCTTTTATAATATAAATTATATATTACTTTATTATCTAGTATTTTATTCTAAGGAAAAATTAACCGTGACTTTTCCTTTGAGCGTAGGCACTCTTAATTGTTGAACTATATTGTGCTCTTTAGCTTCTTCAGCTTCTAAAAACCAGTCTGCGTGACCTTTGTCATGAATGAGATTTAAAAAATAGTCATCTGGCTTTCCGCAATTTCTCGCCATCATTGTATATAGTTTTTTATTAAGTCTGTCAGATTCTCTTGCATCAGCTTTTAATTCTTCTACTTTTCCAAATGCCATTGTAGAGACATCATGAATCATAAGGACTGCATCTTTATCCATAAATCTTAAGCCTTCTTCACCAAAAGATGCAAACAGCGCGCCACAAGACATTGCTTTTCCTTTAATGATTGTAGCAATTGGCAAGCTTGAGGATTTAACTGTGCCAATCATTGACAAGAGAGAATAAGCTTCACCGCCGTAAGAATCTATAACTACAGGAATTACTTTTTGTCCTGTGTTTTGTGCTGCGCTTACTAATGTTGCAAATTCATTTGCAGTCTCTTCGTCAAACTTATTTACAGTAATAACTACAGGATCACTTCGAAGCTCTACTTCTTTAATTAGAGGAGATACGTCTGCAATAAAATTAATCATAAATAACCTTTCTTTTGTTTTTATTATTATATTAAAGATTTAAGAATTTTACATATCTCTTAAATCATCAATTGTAATTGCTCCAGACTTTCGCATTATTTCTTTATCACCGTCTAAAACAACAAACGTAGGAACAGCCATTATTTGATAATTTGCTGCTAATTCCATATCTTCTGTAATATCAATGATTTTTAAGTTGAGTTCATCTCTAATGCTTTCACTAAACATTGTTTTCATTTGTTTACAAGGCATGCACCAAGGTGCACTAAAAAATAGTATTTCTTTGTTCATGATTTTCTTTCTTTAACTTACTAGTTCCCAACCCCAACTATCACCGCTCATACCATCAGCGTTATAGTCTGTAACAGTTCCTTCGAAGAAGTTTTTAAAGCTATCTCCGTTAATAATCCAGTCTAACCAGTCTAGTGGATTAGTTTTGACTTTAAAGTTAGGTTTTAAACCTAATTGAATTAAACGGCGATCAGCAAGATATCTAATATATTGCTTGACCTCTTCTTTGTCTAGACCTTCAATATGACCCATTTCGTATGCTAAGTCAATGACTTTATCTTCTAGCTTCACAGCACGACGATACATTTTATAAATTGACTTCTTGAATTCATCATTTACAATTCGAGGATGTTCTTTGACATATTCTCTAAACAACTGCGTCATACCTTGCACGTGCATTGTCTCGTCTCTAATGCTCCATTCAACAATTTCGCACATACCTTTCATTTTACCAAATCTTTGGTAATTAAGAAGCATAACAAATGCTGAAAATAGACTCATTCCTTCGTTGCAAGCAGATTGAGCAAGTGCTAGGCCAAGACCTTTTTTAGTACTTACATCGTTCTGCTGCATAAATTCAATCTTGTCACTCATTTCTTTGAATTCTAAAAATGCGCTATATTCTTCTTCAGGCAACCCAAGCGTATCATTAAGCAGAGCATAGCTACGCTGATGTGTGCCTTCACGATTCGCAAAGCTTAATAGCATACTCCTGATTTCATTGTTTTTAAATTTAGGAATAAACAGATCACAATAGTTACCACCTACCTGTACATCGCTTTGTGTAAACAAACGAAGTATTTGTGTTATATGATTTTTTTCTTCCTTAGAAATCTTGCCACCTTTCCACTGATTGACATCTTCAGCAAGCTTTGCTTCCCAACTGCCCCAGTGAATTTTTTCGTGGCTTTCTGCGATTTCCATTGCCCATGCATATTTAAAGGGCTTGTATGTTGTATTATATTTAAGTAATGACATTGTTTAACCTTTGTTAAATCCTTGTATAATATAATTATCCTTGACAGCTTAAACATTCATCAGGATCTGCAAAGTCTTGTAGTTTATTCTGTTCTACTTTTTGACTTACTTTTTCTGCTGAAGCGCCTGAATTTGTCCTAAGATAATATAATCCTTTTAGTTTCTTTTTCCATGCTCTAATATGTACTGCGTTAACTACTGCTTTGTCTGTTCCAGCAGGAAAGAACAGATTAACACTTTGTCCTTGACAAATAAACTCTTGCCTATCACCTGCATGATCAACAATCCATCTTTGATCTAGTTCAAATGCCGTCTTAAATACTTGTTTATGCCAATCTGACATGTATTCTAAATGCTGCACAGAGCCTTCTGCAAGTATTATAGATTTCCATTGCTCTTTTAGCCACTCTTTTATGTTTTTGACTTTTAATTCTTTACAATATCGGTCTAAAACTTTTTCCAAATGAGGATTCTTGACAAGATAAGAACCAACTCTTGTGCGGTGCGTATAAGCATTTGATTTCCACGGTTCTATTGAAGGTGAAGTACCTGCAATAATTGAAGAATTTGCGTTAGGCGCTATTGCTAACAGGTGTGCATTTCTAACGCCATACCCAACACCATCAGGGCACTCACCTTTTAATTTAGCCAATTCTATTGTTTTCTGTTTTGCCTTTTCTTTAATATTCATAAATATACCTTTGTTTGCTGCAATTGCAATACTGGATTCAAACGGTATATTCTTTTTTTGCAGATATGCATGAAATCCCATAGCACCTAGCCCAAGACTTCTTTCAGCCTTGGCAGATTTAATTGCTCTGTCTAAAGAAGAAGGTGCGTTTTTAACAAAGTAAGTAATTACATTATCAAGATATTCAATTAAATCTGCAACAATGGTAGAATCTTGCCATTCGTCGTATTTTTCTACATTAAGTGAGCTCAAACAACAAACAGCACTTCGATCAGGAGATGTTGCCAAATGAATTTCGTTACAAAGGTTTGATCCGTGAACTTTAAGTCCTAAGTCTTTTTGGAACTGTGGCAAATGTTTATTTGCCTCATCAATAAAGTTGACGTATGGTTCACCGGTTCTAAATCTTACCTGTAGTATTCTTTGCCAAAGTTGTCTAGCATCAACTGTGTCTCTAACAGTATTTTCATTTGGATCTTTTAATTCCCATTTTTCACCTTTGACTACAGCTTCCATAAACTTGTCTGTTACATTGACAGCATTATTTAAATTAAAGCATTTGCGATTAACGTCGCCGCCAGTTGGAACTCTAATGTTTAGAAATTCTACAATGTCTGGGTGTGAAATATTCATATAGGCAGCATAAGAACCTTTTCTAGTTTTACCTTGTCGATAAGCAGTCATATCGCTATCAATTGTTTTTAGAAAAGGTACAGGACCCGGGGATATAGTGCTATTAGATCTTACGTCACTCCAGTGACCACCTACTCCGCCACCTTTAACTGACATCCATCTTAACTCGTCTGAATGTGAAATTAGCCCCTCAAGAGAATCATCAACGTATGTTAAAAAACAAGATATAGGTAGACCTCGTGTTGTTTCGCTAGGTTGTGGCGCATTCGATAAAATCGGAGAACTAAACATAAACCAACCTTTAGATGCGTAGTCATAAATTCTCTGAGCTAAATTTAAACAATTATCAGAAAATGCTACAGCAGCTCTTGCAAAGCTTTCTTGCGGTGATTCTTCACCTTCACACATATAGTAATCACGCAACAAATTTTTTGAAAAGTCTGTAAGCAAGTTATCTCTATCTAAGTCTATAGTAATACCATAGCATTCTTTTTTCATAAATATTCCTTTTATCTAATCTGAACTACCAATCTTCCCATGCTTTCTTTGAGAAGATTCGGTAATATTTAAATATTCGTCTTCGTCTACAATAGAGAATTGATTATCGCATTTAACTACAACAACCTGAACAGGTAATTTTATGTTTGCGTCTAATATAAATTCTTCTGATCCTACGTTAATTAAATTGACAAAAACTTCATCTGTATACCCACTATCAATAACACCTGCTCTAACCTTAAGGGGTGTCTTTGCAATAGAGCCTCTTTCTTGAACTAATGCAACATATCCTTTTGGAATTTGCATCTTAATGCCTGTGCCTATTAGGGTCTTATTGTTTTTAGGTAAAACTGATTGTGGTAAAATTGTCAGCTTGACGCCTGCATTGAAAAGATCAAGACCTGCACTCTCTCCATTATATGCAGGAGCATAATCTTTTACATCAATATTATTTACTTTTAGTGCAAACTTTAAATTTTCAGTTAAACAAATGTTAATCATCTTTTCTATTTACCTCTTTCCACTTTGCTCTTAATTTTTCTTTCATTGTATTGTTATCTTGTGCTACTGCTTCATTCAAAGACATTTCAGTATCGTCAAGAATTTCAAACTTTGATTTAGCAGTATCTATATTGATTGGAAATAGCAATCCATCTCTACCCGCACGATTCTTAGCAACAAAAATCCGACCACCACCTGTAGATTTTTCCATTGGTTTTCGACTAATTGAAAGTACTACGTCAGCAACTTGTGCTTTACCGTAAGATTCGCCTAAGTTTTCTAGACCTACAACATCAGCTTTTGAAGAATCTTTATTAGCTTGTGAAGCTGTCCAAATAGGAATATTAAGTTCCACAGCAAGATTTCTTAATTCTGTATAAATTAATTTTAACTCATGCCTCAGCGAATCGTAAGCTTTTGATGATTTCATGACATCAGCATAGTCAACAGTAACCAAGCTTGGCTTGAAACCTTTCAATGTAAGCTTTTCAATATGATTACGTAAAGTCATGACCGATGCTGAACCTGTTGGGTATTCTTTAATAATAAGCTTGCCTAGTTCCATTTTCTTGTATTTGTCAATAACTTCTTGTTTTCTTTCAATAATTTCGTTTGAAGGAATATCACACAAATTAGAGTCGTATCTTTTGCCTGTATCGTGCTCTGACAATTCAAAAGTATAGTGAATTACGTTTTTACCAGCACGCATAGCTGAACATCCCATTGCTACTAAGAAGTGAGATTTACCTACGCCTGTATTGGCAGCAATTACACCTAACTCACCTCTACCCAAACCACCTCTAAGAATATCTTGAGAGTCAATTTTATCTAAACCTGTTGGGCAAACTTGTCTATTAATTTGTACAAATCGAGCTTCAATATCATCGAAAAAGTTGTGTCCTGCTGTATTCGGCATACCTACAGAAATAGCTTCTTTCATAATGTTTAATACAGACTCATACTTTTCAGTTTGTATTAATTCAACACTTTGCTCTAAAGCATCACGAAATGCCTGACGTTTGCAAAATTCAAGTGACTTATCTTTTACGTATTGTAAATCACCCATATCAGGGTTTGTCTTCATTCGATGAAGGTACTCTATAATTTGGTCTCTCAAAACGTGATCTTTAGATTTAGATAAATCTTCTTTAATAATCGTAATAAGAATTGTAAGCGTTGGAAATGTTTTGTATTTATTATAATAAGAAAAATATCTTTCGCAAAGAAAAGAAAGATATTTTAGATCAAAGTATTCTGGACTCATGACTTCAATCATTTGAGCAGACCAGTTAATATCTGTAAGCATACTTTGAAATACTTTTTCTTGGAATGGCTTGCCAAATTTAGAAAAGTTTTTGTTTTGACTCATTAAATATTATTCCTTAGAGATGATTTAAGCGCAATTAAAAATGTGTGAATATTAAAAAAGTTTAAGCCTTCACGATTCATTATTTTAAGCAACTTCATTTTATTAATGCTTGACTCTTTGTTGTCGTATTGATAATTGATTTTTTTAATTTGATCAGCGCTTAACATGGCTGAGTCTAAGTACATTAATTTCCAGTTTTTTTGTAATAGTGATTTATTGTTTATTATATTATTAAAAAGTTTTATTTTACACTTTAAATTAACTTTTTTGTTTGATTCATTAATTACATCCTCTATTGTCGTTTCTTTTTGCTGCGTTAATTCTGGAAATCGTTTGACCATGGTTTTAATGCCAGCTCCTTTTATTCCTTTGATACCGTCGCTAGTGTCTCCCGCAAAGCATCTAGCTAAACAAAAGTTATGAGCTGGCACGTTCCATTTGTCTAATACATATTTTTCATCGATTAATTGTTTCTTGTTAGGAGACCAAATTTTTGTATTTTTGTCTAAAAGTTGGTAATAGTCTTTATCAGATGTAACAATTATTTTTTCATGGTCAACATTTTTTGTTTTAGTTAAGTAAGCAATGACATCATCAGCTTCACAATCGCCGACGTAAATCTGCGTTACAGGAGTTTCATATAGTATTTCTATCAAAATCTTGAGTTGATTATCTCTATTTTCTGAAGTGTCTGGTATATCGCTATAATAAGAGCTTCTATTAAGCTTTACTGGTCGCCTACCTTCTTTATAATTTGGATCAATACTACGTCGTCTTGAAGATCCTCCGCCTTCCCATGCAACTACAATTTTTTGCGGATTAAACTTGGCTGATAAATGTTCTATGTTACGCAAAAACCCAACAATACCTCCGCACAGATTGCCGTTAAGAGATTTTGTTGGGTTTGCTGCAAAGTGTCTCATAAAAACATTCAAGCCGTCAATATAGATAACTGGCTTGTCGTTCATAACATTCCTATTTTAACATTTCAAAAGCTTCAGCATGCTCTTCCATTATTTGATCATGAACAGCTTTGATATCCGTATAACTTTCAGTATCAATTTTAGGATCTTCTGTTTCGTTTTTACGAATCATAGCACTTTCAAGAAGCATATTAACATATTGACTAAACTCAGGATGAGAAACAATTTGATCAAAGTCTGCTTTGTAGAATTTCTTGTCAACAATAACCTCGCCTGTATCCAATGTTGATACTGATAAGTTTTTCCAAGCTCCTGTGCCTGATATTTCGATGTGATAGTTACCTATTTCTTCAGGCCCATGTTTTCTTAACAAGTCAAACATTTGCTCATGCTCTTTAATGCCTTTACCAAAGTGTATTTCAAAGTTACATGTTCTAAAAGGAGCTGATACTTTGTTTTTAATTGTCTTTGCAGAAACGTTAATACCAATTGGTTCTTTATCCTTATTGACAATTTGAGAACCTGCGCCTAACTTAATTCTTACAGAGCTGTGAAATGGTATTGCCATACCGCCAGGAGTTGTTGTAGGATCACCATACATTACTCCGACTTTTGTTCTAATTTGGTTTAAACAAACCATAAGAACTTTTTCGTTAGCAATAACACCTGTAATCTTTCTCATTCCTTTTGAAATAGCTCTTGCTTGAAGGCCGATACTTTCCTTGTCATAATCACCAATAAGTTCAGCTTTAGGACTAGTAGCAGCAACAGAATCCCATATAATAGTAACAGGAACGTCTTTATCCATCGCTTTGGCTTTAATAATAGTAGACTCTGCAATAGAAAGTACTTCTTCAGTGCAGTGTGTATCTACGTAAACAAATCTCTTTGTTATGTCAACGCCTAGCATTCTAAGATTTTCAACTGAAGTTGCATTTTCTGTGTCTATGTAAACAACTATGCCACCCATCTTTTGTGTAGATCTAGCTATTTGTGTTGCAATATGCGATTTACCAATAGATGGCGGGCCAAATATTTCTACAATGCGCCCTTCTGGAAGCCCGCCATCTTTCTGGTTTGATATAATATAGTCTAACTGTTTAGAACCAGTACTAATCCATCTTTTGACATGTGTAGGAGATTCATCTGTACTTAAGTTATAAGCTACACGAGAACCTCTTTCTTTGTTTAAAGACTTAATCAAGTCAGAAGTAAAATCATCTAACTCTTCTTTTTTTTTAGATTTTGCCATTATTAAAAATAACTTTCTTTATTATAGTGAGTCCAAATCAGCAAATGCATCGTCTAAGCTTTTGTACTTACCACTAATTGCATCAGGAGAATTAGAGTCTACTTGTGTTGTTTTTTCCGAAGTACCACCACGTGTTGTCTCGCTAGAATTGTCTTCGTCTGCATTCAGCCATTCATTAACAATTCTTTCTAAATCTTCGTAAGTCTTAAGCTCAAATAAATTATTAACGTCTGGAATGTTATCAAGCCATTGCTTTGATTTAGAAGAATCTTCTGATAAAGGTGAATCCTTGCCACGTGGTCTTACATCAGTAGTTGCCCATTGCTGGCCTGGATTCTTTTGACAATTAACACGAACATCACGACCTTCGTGAGGATCTGTAATGTCGCCGTAGTCTTCGTCAAGCATGTAGTTTAACAGCGTTTGGTAAACTGTCTTACCAAATGCCCAAAGTCGCACACCTTTTTCTTCTTCACCACGAACAACAACTGGAGCATAACAGCGCATCTTAGGGTATAACTTTTTTGCTAGATCATATGATTCTTTTGAACCTTCGTCGCGTAGTTTTGTAATAAGCTCTTGAATAGGATCAGGCTTGTCAAATTGATAAGGTGCTAAAAGCCCAGGATTATTGCCAATGTTGTAATAGAACATTAGCTCTTTAAATGGTTGACCGTCATTATTTGGGTATGCCATAAGACGAACAGTAGTCTCAGCACCTTCTTCAGGACGCCACATAGTGTTTTTCTTTGAATTTTGTCCGCTT
>MDTC01048707.1_pt1 | contig 15260 bp, 12 predicted proteins | sample 811181 | NCBI WGS metagenome assembly MDTC01 (sample SAMN05326644, study PRJNA326480) | marine metagenome | isolation source: seawater | place: Pacific Ocean: North | collected 2011 | reverse complement strand
TTCTCGGCCAAGAAGCAATCCTAGCGTGACACCACTTGGGGGCTTTACTGTAGCCTATCACCCACGGCACCCGTGGCACCAACCACGGCAACGACTAGACTTTCTGAACTCATTTTTGAGAACTCCACGTTTTAAATGCGCACAGGCATCGAATCGCGCTACTTTATTTGCGTGATGAGCAGACGTCAACCGCCGCCGAATTTCAATGGAACACGCACCGGCATTTGTATTTTTACCAAGTCCACTTTGATGAAGGTACTTTTTCCAGCTATGGCTCTCGTATGGGCGTCATGTCACTCGCCTCAGACATCTGAGTGCGTCCTGTCCAATGGTATTATGGGGCCGTGCTGTGTATTGGAACTACCCGGTGGAATCGCCAAGCGAGGGATCTGTCGGTCAGGAGATTGCACGGACGGAACTATTGTTCTCCGGAATGATAAATGTGGCTCGGCGCCTGATGCGACTGTTGTTTTAGACACGGACTCATTGCCATCGGACAGCGCGCCGCCGGATGGCCCCCCGATAATCCTCGACGGTGACCTGGATGACGGGTCACTGGCCTGTGAAGGTCTATCATGTTCGAGTCAGGAGATTTGTGTTGATACCTATCGTCGCTGCGTACCGAGGAATTTCGGATTGCCGGGTGGTAGCTGTCTGACGACACGCGATTGTAGAGTTGGCGTTTGTGAACGCTTTCCAGGAGTTGATGTAGGACAGTTCGGTCAATGTCACGTTCTGTGTTCGGACTCGGACAATTGCCAAGGTGGAGTCTGTGTCATTGAGCGGGGCGCCAATGTGTGTCGACGTCGGTGTAGCCGAGACCAGCAGTGTGCTGAAGACTGGTTTTGTCATGAAGCTGCAAGGCAAAATGGAGGCGTGTGTGAGCCAGACTGCCGGCGTCTCGGCTGCCCTGGCCAGCGTAGATGTGAGGTTTCGAGCGGGCTCTGTGTCGTCCCGCAATTGCGATGTCGATACCCATGTCGAGTGGGTGAGTCATGCACGTCTGGTCGATGCGTACGAAATGACGGTACATGTTTGACTGACTATCACTGCTCTTTGGATGATTTCTGCTTTCGTGGGACGTGCGTCCGCACTGGCGATGTGAGCTGTTTGAGCGTTGATGACTGCTCGGACTCTCAGCGCTGTTTACCCACATTCGATGGCATGGGTGAGTGTGCTGTTTTATGCACGAGCGACCAAGACTGTCCGATTCATCGAATCTGTAACTCTGAATATCGAGCATGCTTACCGAGGACATGTGGCTCGGGAACAAATAACGGTTCAATCTACCAAGTCTGTTCAATGACAGCCGCCAATCGATCGGACGGGACATGTCTTCCCGCAGCTCTCCATGATGGCGTACCCGGAGGTCTAAGTCGGTACTGTCATGAATCTGGTTCAGCACAGCGAGGACACGCGTGTGATGCTCAGGTACGCGGCCGTGATCTAGACTCGCTGAGCCTACGCTGTGAGCCCAGAACATTATGCTTTGGCGATCCCGACGACCCATTAGAACCAATTCAACAGAGTCGCGGCCGGGGTATCTGTAGGGCTGTTTGTTGGCCTGATGGCCAAGAGTGTGAAAGTGGGCTTGCCTGTGTCAGAGTCGCACCGCCTGATGATCCTATAACGGCGGACGTGGATGGTTATGACCTCGCGCTCTGTTTACCCGCAGATTGTACTTTGTTTGGTGCACTTTGCGATGGGGGGACGGTTTGTCAGCCATTCGGACTTTGGTCTCAGGTTGGGTCGTGTCGCCAGTCAGGTCCTCGAACCAATGGGCAGAGCTGCGAGAGAAATGCCGATTGTGAAGAGTCAGCACTCTGTCTTTCAGATTTAAATGGCCGCCAATGCATGGCTCTGTGTGACCCAGATAACCCCTCGTGTCTGAGCGGAGTTTGCTATTCAGAACCCGCTTGGGCCTATGGTATTTGCCTCAACTGACGGTCAACGATACTTAGATATCCTTTCATACAGCGAGCATAAACCGCTGCGCCTGGTTCATTGCGCTTTTTGTGACAATTGTGTTACGCTTATGTGACACTGATTGCAGCGTACCAGGAGCTATAGATGCTTGAACATCGCTTTGGGCGACATGATCCAAGCCAACTCGAGCTTAAATTGGGATATGTTGTCGACCCTGATTTGAGCGACCAGACGTATCGGGTCGAGGCCTTTATATTTGTGCCGCGTGTGCTTGCAATGACCAAGAATCGTTATAGCAAACAACTGTTTTACCGTGACACAGCAACCTTCATTAGATTGAAAACGCCGCGAGTGGCTTTGTCGGCACTCGCCTCTGGCCAGGGCCTTGAGCCCTGGTTGGGCGAGTTGGGCGAACAATTGCGAGAGGCATGCTGCGGCAAGCGCGTTGAAACGCCTAAGATCATCGCTCAAATGAAAACCATCGGATGCATTGTCCGGAGCACCCTCAGGGATGAATCAACAGCACTCGTCGAAAGGCTCGACAAGACCTTGAGAGATGGCGTCTTTGCTGGTTCGGCAAAGCAATGTGCCGCTTTCATCACCCGTTTTCAGCAGGATGTGGCGTTGACACTGAAAGCGCTCAGAGCCGTCGGAGACTTGGCCGAGACACCGAATGTCCATCTGGAATTGCGAGATGCATGGCGCGGCATTGATGAATACATGTCCATAAAGGCAGAAGAATCTCTTACAGACGTACTGGTCTGCCTTGACCAATCCATTGGCTCAGACGATCATGACGCTCTATCAGTCGCACGCGATGGCCTGGCCAAGCTTGCTGTTTCAGAATACAAGCGCCGACGCGGTCGGGGCTTCAAAAGCTATGCGCGTGAGGGATCTACAAACGAGTATTTATCTCACCGACGGCACGTTCTTAAACGATTTGTCTCGAGTGTCCTCTACTTGGATGTACAACGAGAAGAAACCGGAGATACACTGAGTAATCTAGTGGGCATGACGGCCGCCGCCATGGCCATGCTCTTCGCGACTGTTGCTGCCATTATAACCCAGTCGTACATCGGCATGTCATTCAGTGCAGCCTTCATTACGGCGATGGTCCTTTCCTACATTGTGAAGGACAGGATTAAAGAACATGGCAAACGCATTCTGGGTAGGAGAGTCAGCCGATGGCTCTCCGATCATGCAATCCGTATTTATGATTCGGACACGGGCCGAATGTTGGGTCGTTGTGAGGAAAACTTTTCCGTTCGTGAAGCAAGCCAAATCGAACGTCAAATCATTGACCTGAGGCATGCCGACCACCCCACTCGAGATGCGGTTGATGGTCGTCCTGAGACGGTCTTGCATTATTCGAAGGACGTCTCGCTCTCCAGTCGAGAGATCGGACCGCTTCTTCAACATGCAGGCGGACTCAACGACATTATTCGGTTCAACATTCAACGCGTGCTTAAGCGAATGGACAAACCCTGGGAAGACTATAGATATGTTGATCCAGCTAGTTTGTCAGTTGAGTCTGCGAAGTGTGCGCGCGTATATCACATGAACATTGTTCTTCGCTTGACCAGGCCGGATGGCAACACAGTTCTCGAGCGCAGCCGGGTCATTTTAAGCCGCAAAGGCATTCTCCGAGTAGACGCCGTAGAAAAGGGGGTTGCAACACCGGTCCATGCTCTTGAAAACCCGGCCTATGCTTTCTCTAATTTGAACCGTTCGTAGATCGACTCATCGAAAGACCCCGCTCTTCGCCATCCCGAGTCTGATACACCAAACTGGACGACGACCTAAGCTCTTGCGTACAGTCTAGCTGGGCGGCGGATTATAGCGATTAGCCAGTGCAGCGATGGAGAAAGTGGGAAATGAAAGTCTTTGATCGCGGCCAAACACCTATCAAACTAAGTCGCTTTGGCGGCCAAGACTCTGGTCCATTGAGGGCCTGGGATGCCGCTGACGAATTAATCATCGACTATTTACGAGAACAGCAGCTCACGCCAGCTAAGGTTCTCTTCGTAAACGATGCATTCGGTGCTTTGACTCTGAGCCGGGGCGATTGGTTGGGTGAGACCGTCATCGATAGTTATTGTTCTCACAGAGCGATTCAGCTAAACGCATCCGCGAATGACCTGGACCCCTCTGGGTTGCATTTACTCGACTCTATCCAACAGATGAGCCGCGAGCCCAAATGGGTTTTTATCAAGATCCCAAAGCAACTTGAACTGCTAGAACATCAATTGCTGCAGCTATCAGAGAGGGTCTCTGCAACAACTAAAATCGTCTTTGGTGGTATGGTCAAGCATACACCTAAGGCTATATTTGACATCGCCGCACGCTGGCTCTGCGATGTAAATGTACATCGTGCTCGCCGCAAGGCACGCTTGATCGAAGGAGAAAAACTTCGAGTGCCAACTGGGTATACTTTCAAAACGCCGAGCTACAGTATCCCCGAACTTAACTTGTCTATCGCGTCACATCCGCAATTGTTCTCCGCGGGAAAACTTGACCATGCCTCTCGACTTCTGATGACCTTTTTCCAGGCTAGGAACGAGACCAATGTACTTGATCTTGGCTGCGGGGCCGGTGTTTTGGGTCTAGCCTACGCGAGACTGCATGCAAATGCGTCTGTGTCTTTTACAGACGAGTCAAAAATGGCTCTAACAAAAGCTGAAATCAATTGGCGTCGTAACAACTTCGACCCCAGCCGAGGTTTTTTTCAACTTGATGACTGTCTTGAGACTCATCCAAGGCAACACTATGACCTCATCTTGTGTAATCCACCTTTTCATCATGGCCATGCATTAGATATGTCCACCGCGCGACGCATGTTCAATGGGGCCCACCAATGTCTCGAGTCCGCTGGCCGACTTATTGTCGTGGCGAACCGGCATCTCGACCATTATCGCACCCTAAATCGGATCTTCTCAAGCACCAAAACGCTGTCAGAGGATCCGAAGTTTGTCGTTCTCGAATCCATAAAAAGATGACTATAAAATAGAGCTAAACGGTCATGGATGAGAGGGTTTTATCGCCAGGCGAAACAGCTGACGATGCTCATAATTTTCTTACGGAAACCTGGTTTCCGCACGGTAACGACGCCATAATGCTTGTTATTCGCTGATCAATTGGCTAAGCTGAGTCAGATACATTGGGTCACACGGAATCGTGATTTCGGAGAAACGCATGGGTACGCAAGTCTCCAAAGGCCTCGGTGCAGCAGACCGAGTCGCCTCACAGCAGAAAGTCAATTCGGGCCAAAATACGGCCACGAAGCAGCGCAGTGCGCCTAAAGAGGCGGCTAGTCGGCCTGACCAAGTGCGTGAGGATTTTATAAAAATAGATGAAACAGCCAAAGAAAAAGCACGCGCGGTCGAGGTGAAAACCCTTGAACGGCAGGACGCTAATGCGGCGTTTGAAGCTAATAAACGGACGCAGAAAGAGAGTGTTCTTGAAGCGTACGGAATGGATTCGGCGGCTGGTAAAATTCAAGCGCAAATGGCTCGCAAAAATGAGCTAGACGGTGAGAAAGCGGCGACTCTGGAGCGGCAAGCCGATTTTGCTGCGAGGCGCCGGGCATCTGAGCTTCAGAAGAGCAAGACAGCGCAAGTCACGCAGGACGCAGCTCAGGCCCGCCAGCAGACCATTGAGGACCTCGCTCAGCAGCGCGTCAACGATATGAATGGGTCCGGCGATGTCAGCAAGATTGCGGAAATCCTGGGCGTATCGAGTGATGCTGACGTCATCATGCTCGATCTCAAGAGAGATATGGAGGAAACGGCAGCTTTCGTTCAAACAGAAGAAGAAGGCAAGGCCCGAAAAGCGGCGCAAGCGGTTGTCGCGTCCGAGCGTCGTTTGAAAGAGGCGCTTTCCCAGAGTAATTTTGGACGTGACCAAGATGCTCAAATTCGGAAAGACGCTGCGACGGCCTCTGCAAAGCGAACTCTCCAAAGTGAGCAACAGTCTGTTGTACCCGAGTCCACTCTAAGCATCGTTCCTAGGACAAACCAGCAGGCGGAGCCAAAAGAAGCCACCCAGCAAGCAGGCCGACCGGCTGAGCCTGTCTCGGAAATCATCGATCCTCGCGAGATTCGTCTCGGAAATGAGGAGGATAAAGAACGAAGCATGAGACTTGTGGATGATGCCTTGCAGCTGACGCAAGCCATCGACTCAAGTGTAAAAGAACTGGCCGATGTCGCAAAAGAACGAGCAAAAGATGTCATCGCTGATGTGAGTTTGAAAGTCGCATCGCCCCGACTCCGCGAGTCTGACGAAGCGGCGCGGGTGGCCGACGAGGCCGCACAGTTACTGAAAGACGACCCGGTACGAACGCTCCAAAGTCAAACCGCAATGAGCATTGACACAGCTCTTCGAGTTCTGCGTTAAGGCGCCAAATTCACTCCCATTAAACGATTCAATTCATCAAAATAGACAGGATTCGGATACAATCTCTTTGTCCTAGGGAGGATTCCGTCGTATTGGGAGCTTATGACTGTACTACGCCTAAATGATGTGAGCCTATCCTTTGGCGTTGCGCCTGTGCTCGATTGTATCGATCTGACCATCGAACGTGGCGAACGTGTGTGCCTCGTTGGGCGTAATGGACAAGGCAAGTCAAGCTTAATGAAGCTCATAGGTGGGCTACTTCAGTCAGACTCGGGAACAGTTCAGTTGGGTGGGTCAATGCGAGTGGCTTATCTACCGCAAGATGTACCGAGCGACGTTTCGGGTACCATTACGGACGTTGTAGGGGATGCGCATCGCGAAATCTTTGATTTGCTTACGGAGTATCAATCGATTGCTGACTCATTGGCTACAGATCCCGATGAGAAAAAGTTTGGCGACTTGGAACGCATTCAATTTGAACTCGATGAGCGCAGCGGCTGGGACATACAAGATAGAATTGCGAATCATCTGCGGCGGTTCAAGCTTGATGGCAATCAGCGGTTCGAAACCTTATCTGGCGGTATGAAGCGGAGGGTTCTGTTAGCGCGTTGCCTCGTCTCTGAACCTGACTTGTTAATGCTTGATGAGCCGACTAACCATTTGGACATTCCGTCCATCGCTTGGTTGGAGGCTTGTTTACAAAGCTTTCAGGGCGCTCTTTTGTTTGTGACCCATGACCGAATGTTTCTGAGAAAGATCGCGACACGGATCCTAGATCTGGACAGAGGGCGATTGACCAGTTGGCCTGGTGATTTCGACCTCTACCAAAAGCGTAAAGACGTTGCCATGCAAGCCGAGGAAAATGAGTGGCGGCGTTTTGATAAGAAACTAGCTGAAGAAGAGGCCTGGATACGCCAGGGGATTAAGGCGCGTCGGACTCGAAATGAGGGCCGGGTTAGAGCTTTGAAGCGACTCCGGCAGGATAGGCAGAAACGTCGTGAGCGCATTGGAAAGCTAAGATTAAACATTGGAGATGCGGCAAAGTCTGGAAAGGACGTGATTACGGCGCACGATATTTCGTTTTCCTGGCCAGACAATAGGATTGTGAGTCACTTCTCCACAAGAATTCTTCGGGGGGACCGAATCGGAATTATCGGACCCAATGGGTGCGGAAAAAGCACGCTTTTAAAATTGCTTCTAGGTGAACTAGCGCCCAAGGACGGTCAGGTCGAACTAGGCACTAAACTCGACCTTCTCTATTTTGACCAACTGCGCGAGCAGCTCGACCAGAATGCAACCGTGGCTGAAAATGTATCTGATGGAAATGATATGGTCATGGTCCGAGGGACGCCCCGTCATGTGGTCGGGTATCTGAGAGATTTTCTATTCTCACCACAGAGAGTACGTTCCCCTGTCCATGTTCTTTCCGGGGGTGAGAAGAATCGATTGCTGCTGGCGAAATTGTTTAAGAAAACCGCCAATATGATCGTCCTCGACGAACCGACAAATGACCTAGATTCCGAATCCTTGGAGCTGCTTGAAAGTGTCTTGCTCCAGTTCGCTGGAACCGTATTGATCGTCAGCCACGACCGAGAGTTCTTGAACAATGTGGTTACGAGTACCATCGTCTTTGATGACGACGGCCAAATCAGAAATTATGCTGGCGGTTATGATGATTGGTTGCAGCAGAGGCCCCAATTCGACCAATCGTCTTCTCAGCCAACGGAGATAAAGTCGTCCACAGAGCAGCCCAACGAAGTCCAAACTAAGGCAGCGGTCCGCAAATTAAAGTATTCGGAGCGCCAAGAACTCCAGGCATTACCGGGACAGATCGAGGTTTTGGAAGCCGAGCAGACACGTGTTGAAGCAGAACTTTCTGACCCTGAACTGTACAAATCCAATGATGATCAGTTTAGTCGTCTGAATGTACAACTCGTCGAAATACAGGGGAGGCTGGCAGTGCACTATGATCGGTGGGCTGAGCTTGAAGAGATGGACACTGAGACTGAATGAGCCGACGACACCGAATTGGCCAATTAGACTGAGCTGGTCAGCCTTTAAAAGCCGCCCAGATTTAACTTCAGCTGGTCACGTTTTTTCTTTGGCTTGCCGGCTTTCTTAGCCTTGGCATTTCGTCGTTGCTTTGCTTTCTTTGCAGCAATCTTCCGAGCACGCACACGGGCTTTTTTCGAAAGACGACTTTTGGAACGGCCGGATTTTGTTTTTTTCTTGGCGCCGCCCACCTTTGCTGCAACTGGTTTTTTTGTTTTATCATCGGCAGGTGCCGACCCGGTATCAGCCTCTGCCCTGAGCCCGGTTTTTGTGTCTGTTGAGGGCTGAGTAGCGGTTGGTACTTTGATCGCCGGCTTTGAAGTGACGGTCGGCTCAGCTGGTGCATTGCCAATCGTTGATTTAGTTGCCGGAGCGGCTGTCTTTACAATGGGTGGTTTCTGCTCATCACCAAGACCGAAAAAGGCAAACACAGCTCCGCCTATGAGTAATGGCAAACCAACCACGGCCACGTAGAATCCTGCGCTCTTTTTTGACGGCGGTGGTTCAGGCTCGAAAACGGGTGCAGATTGCGGGGGGTCAGCAAACTGCTCTTGGTCACTTTGATTCGACTCTTGCTCGTGGCCTGGGTCTTCTTCAACGTCGCCACTGAGCGTACGTCGTTGTTGCTCCCTCTCTTCGGCCGCAGCCCGGCGTCTAGCCGCTTCGGCTGCGAGCTGGGCATCAATTTCTTCTTGTCTCCGAAGTTCTTGCTCACGCCTTTGCAATTCAAGCGCTTCAAGGTTGGCTGTCTTGCGATCCTTGAGCGCAGCCGCGCCAGTCGTTACAACATCTTCAACTTCTGAGCGAATGTCGGCAAGCAACGAGTCGGCATCGTCGATGAAAGATGACGTACGGCGTTCCTTCGGTTTTACTGCCTGCCGCTGAGGCTGCTCTGCCGCTTCCTGAGTTATATCTTTCAGCTCTTTCAGGGATACCAAATTGGCATTATCGTTTTGATCCGAACTCATAGCTTTGTTGTTTTTGTTCCCAATTGTTAGTGAGGCTTCCGCCTACGGATCTAATTTACGAGACCATTGACAAGCCGTCAAGCGGGCCCCATTCTTGGACCATCAAAGCTGGATCAAAGTTCCCCAATGAAAAGGGGGTGCGCGGCTCGGTGCAATTTGCCGCACTTGTTCCTTTTGTGCAAAGTCGGTATTGCACCTGGACGCTAGATCTCGGATACTGCGCTGACCGCGTGTACCGCGTTACTCAAAGACGGAACGAGTATGACTGACGATAAGCAGAAAAATGAGGGTGCTGAGACAACAACAGGTGCTGCTGAAGAAACGGTAGAGAATGCTGAACAGGCAATCACCGAATCCCAGGACGCGGCGGCAGACTCGGTCTCGGCAGACAAATCTAAACCAGACGAATCAGCTGCCACGCCCGCGGAACCAACCAAAGCCGATGCCGAGACCTTCGTGTATTGGCCCGTTGAGAAAAATCACGGGAGCGTCACGCGGATGCTTACGCGTCCAGGGGATGATGTTGATTTGTCCAGCACGGGTGCTGGAATGGGTCGAGCTTTCCTCAATTTAATTTTGGTAACGCTCATCGCGGGTGTGACAGGCGTCGGTATCGTTCAGTACGAGTACGAGGCATCTGACAAAACTCTGAAGCGTAAAAGCTTGAAGCGACAAGCCTTGGAAGAGGGTCACTTACGGCTCCAACAGAAGAAACAGAAGAGCTATGGCATTCTGCGGGTGGAAAGTACGCCGGATCGCGCGACTGTGCGAATGCAGGTCATGGATGTCAGTGGCGCCGCCAGTGATGTCGACTTGAACCAGGGTGACAAGAAAACAGCCGGAGAAGCCGCGGTTGCTGCAACCCAAGCGAAAAACGGCGTTAAGCAACCCAAGCTAACGCCAATGAACATTATGAACCTGGACATCTCCAAGGTGTACATGATCAGCGTTGAGCGCGAGGGCTACTTACCGTACTCATACGTTGTCGGTGGCAAACATATTTGGACCAAAGACGGGGGCAGTGGTGAGTACAAGTTTGTTAAGAACGTCGAGCTGTTCGCTGCACCATGCGAATATTGGTTCCTGTATGATGCTGAGAAAAAAGAGGAACTCCAATTTCCTGAAAATGGCCCATGCGAAAAACATTACTCAGAGGCATCTAAGCGGCAGGTCGCTGTAACAGAGTGTACGTGCAAGAGGCTACCTCCCGGCCAAGAGGCCGCCGAATCTGACGGTAAGAAAGAGGCCGATAAAGACAAGTAAAGGCGTATCTTAACCCGGGACAACACCCGGTTCGGCCGCATGTCGACCTCACTTAGACACCAGGTTTAGCGCCGTAGGGTAGTTTGTTTGTCTTCCACACGTCTTACACCAACAAAAATTATCTGTTTTGCGAGAACTTTTGCGAAGCATGCAAAAGAACTCGGAAATCCGGTCCCCACCGAGCCGATCTTTTTTTTGAAGCCCCCCTCGAGTTTGATTGGAACTGGACAGGCCATCGTCTTGCCTGAGCAATCCGATGAAGTCCATCATGAAGGCGAGATCGCCATCATACTTAGCAAGTCAATATCCCATGCAACGTCGAGTGAAGCCGCCAAGGCAATCGGAGCTTGGTTGGCTCTTAATGATGTGACGGCCAGAGATCTTCAACGACAAGACGGAGGACGCTTTACACGAGCGAAAGGCTTCGACACATTTTGCCCCGTAGGTCAATCTGTGAAAGCCTTACAGGATTGGCGTGCGACCCGGATCCTAACCCGTGTCAATGGCTCGCGACGACAAGATGCAAGCTTGGCCGAGATGTTATTCACGCCTGTAGATCTGCTGATGTATGCCAGCCGATTCATGCGTCTCGAACCGGGAGATATTGTCTCCCTGGGCACACCCGCCGGTGTTGATGAGCTCAGAGGGGGTGACCAAGTGAGCGTACAAATAATTGGTCCTGACGGGCGTGTTTTATCCGAGGCGTCAAACCCCGTCATCGGCCATCAGTTTAAGTGATAGCCCATACCGAACAGCCCACTTATAGGCCAATTGAACTCATGATCAGAACTCGTGTAGAGATAGACGGCTGCCTGGAGCCTCCCGAACATTGAGATTCGTTTGAACAGTTTAATCTGAGTCTCCAATGCCAGATTAGGCCCCACGGACCAAGACGGATCGATGCGTGTCATGTCTAAGTTGTAATCGCATAGTGTTGTCGGAACATCACTTGTTGGAGAAAAATACTTACAGGCAGGATTGGTTGTAATCTCAATTTGACCCATTCGATCCACTTGGACCCCAACTAGAATCGCGAAGCCAATGCGCTGCCAAAGCCATTGAAAACCCCCGTTTAGGTTTACTTGGCCAAGGACAATACTCTGTCTTAAATGCTCATGATAATCTCGACCACTCAATGCAACCGTGCCTCCGAGTTTCAATAGAAATCCGTCTGCTGATAGGAGGCGCACAGTGGTGTTAATGCCATAATTGGTCAGGGGACCAACCGGTGTGACGGCGTGCATGCCCAGGGACATTGAAACGTCTGCGGTAGACGCGCGTTTTCGATCTGTACTCCGGCTTGTACCCACCGGCAAAGTGCTGAATATCCGGCTGGCCAATCTATTCATATCATCGACAATGTTTCCGCTTAAGCGCTGACGCTCACCTTGTAATCCTCGAGGTGAGTCGATGATGACATCGACTCCATTTTTGCGAACTTTTATGTAAATCGCATTTTCGACCCATCGGTAAAAATCTTTAGTGCCAGGTGTATCTAATTGCTGCCCTAGATCCATATTTAAACTTTTGGAATGCTGGCGCAGCAGAGAAATTCGCGCATTTTCAAATGCATTAAAAAGCTTTGGATGTTCCAAGTCTCGATTGAGGCGGTAGCTGGGATCGATTTGAAGCGCGCGCGAGAATGCATGACTCGCATCAAGGATCTTCTTGTCTTCCAGAAGTGCTTGACCTTGCATAACCAGTAATTTCGCAACGGCTGTTGGATTTATAAGCTGATATCGCAAGCGGCTATATTGAGCGATGGCTTGACCAATCAAGCGACTACTTTCCGCCAGACGTACGTCTTCAAAGGCTTTTTTTCCTTGGCGTGCGAGCCGCTGTGCTTTTCTGAAGTCAGCTGATTTTCGCAGTCGTATCGTGAGCCGTTTTCGAGTTTGATTTGGCCCATAGACCCTGAGGTTTTGATATCGCTTCAATTGCTCTATGAGCACGCGCGCGCTGTTGATGCTAGACGGGTCACCAGGCAGCCCCCTGAGGCGACGATCGTCGATGGCTGGAAAGATGGTAATGGTACTTCGCCGAAAGGCATCAGGTAATGTGCCATTGAGTATGTCAATATCCGCCTGTTTTTTTGCGTGTGCATATACGCACATCCCCATCATAGCAGAGAGGATGCAGAGCACCATTGTCGGCTGTCTATGGGTCATTAAGGCCCATCCTTTAGGTCAGCACATTGGCGGCGAGTTCGACCTTGGGTCTGCACAAACCGGACGGTCCGCTCGACGCTTGAACCGCAATATAAAGTGCCAACGAGTAAGTCGTCGTCGGCGCTCAATACGAAGCGCCGGTCATCACACTCGCACGTCGAACACTGAACGGTGTCAGGTCCAGATGGGTCACTCACGCACGATTCGTGGGCTTTCAAAGTGCTAAAAGACACAGACTCGTCTCTGGATAATCCGGCCTGAATAAACGAGCACCCGCATGAAAAACTTCTTTGAAAACTATTTAATCCAGGCTGATTTCGATATCGGACCACAACGCCTGTCACATCTTCTCCGTACCGGCCGAGGTGGAGCTCATAGACGGTCTCAGGACACGCTTGCGACTCGTCAGGAAGACAGAAGTCTTCACGCCAAATGCCCGAATAATTTCGTTCTGAACCACAGCTGATGGTCGTGAAACCAATGCAGGCTATAATGGGAAAAATGACACGCATTTAATGACTATTCTGAAGTGATGATACCGGCCGAAGATGGCGAACCCCTTCAGCTCTTTGATACGGTGACATGAAATCCCTTAGCCAGCAAGTCAGACTCATCCGAAGGACGAGTGCAGCTGAGGTCTGTTCCCGGGCGACTTAGTCTTCTTTGATCTTCAGGTCGAGTTTTTTCAAGAGGTATTCAGCGCTTTTTCGATGAATCCCTGCAAGGCGGGCTGCCGCACTCACGTTGCCTTTTGTCTGTTCAAGGAGGTTAGCCCAATAGACTCGTTCAAAACGGTCGATTAAGCGGGCTTTTGCATCTTTAAAGGGAAGGTCAGATTCAAAGGTATCGATGCCTAAGTTGAGGCTTTTCGATGGTTCGGCGTTGGTGTTTGTGTCTCCGAAACTGGGTGGGACCAAATGACGGGTCTCTAAACGCTGGTCTGTCGCTAACAAGGCTGCCCGTTCAACAAAGTTTCTCAGCTCGCGGATGTTGCCAGGCCAACGATGATTTTGAAGCTTCAGGATGGTTTCATAACCCACCTGGATCTCTGGACCCGCTGATTCGTTTTCTGCCAAGAAATGTTGGACGAGCAGGGGGATGTCTTCTGCTCGACGCCTCAGGGGCGGAAGGACAATTCTAATGACAGCGAGGCGGTAGTACAGGTCTTGCCGGAACTGGTTGCATTCAACTTCTTTTTTTAGGTTACGGTTGGTCGCTGCAACGATCCGTACGTCGCATGGAATGACGTCATTGGACCCGACGGGCTGAACGCATCGCTGTTCGAGAACGCGCAAAAGCTTTGGTTGTAGGTCTAGGGGGAGTTCGCCCACTTCATCGAGGAACAGGGTCCCGCCGTGAGCGCGTTCGAAGGCACCGGCACGGTTTGCTGCGGCACCCGTAAACGCCCCTTTGACATGACCGAAGAGTTCGCTCTCGATGAGGTTGGCCGCGACAGCTGAACAATCGAAGACAATGAAGGGTTGATTCGCGCGCTTTGACTTTGCATGGACAGCGTCGGCGACCAATTCTTTACCGGTACCGCTTTCGCCTTCGACAAGGATGGTTGTTTCACTCGGAGCGACTCTTTCTAAGATGGCAAAGATCTCGCGCATGGCGGCTGAATCGCCCAACATGCGCCCAAAATGATCCTGTCTTGCGAGATGGAATTCAACAGGTTCGACGCCTAGATGAAATTCAAGAACACTGTCTCCTAGATTAATCTTTGCGCCTGGACTTAAGTACCCATCGCGGATTCTTACTCCGTTGATTTGAGTTCCGTTCTTACTGCCCTCATCCAGGAGACGATGACCCATCGGGTCAACCTCGATTCGGGCGTGTAGCCGACTTGCTGTCGGGTCATTGAGTTCCAAATCACAATCGGGGCTTGTGCCAATTCTCAGAACGCGTTCGTTTACAGAAAGCGTTTTACCGGCGTCGGGGCCCTTTTTTACGACCAGCGTGTAATTTCTAGATGCCAAGCGGTCGAAACCACCGGTCATGCGTGTTCTGGTTAAGTCGGTCATTGTAGCTGGCCTGGTGGATTCGGTGACAAATCAAGCTCCAAAGGAGGATGCCTGAGGTGTTGTCCTGCCTTCAGAGAGAACATGATTGGCCCTTGTTTGGCAAGCACCGTACCATCCTTCTCATATTTGATTTCGAGTTTGTGCTTGCCTCCCCGTAGCGCATGACGGATGACCACCCCTCGTCCCACTCGTTTGCCATCGATATAGATTGAGCTTGCAGACGGTTTGACACGCAAAGTGAAGTAACCAGGTCTCTTCAGTTCAACTGTTACAGTGCCCGGTTTGGATTGAGCCAACACTCGATAATCCGTGTCCGCATAGCCCTTTGCGCGAAGCGTATAGAGCTGTGTTCGATTTAGGATGGGGGCTTGATAAGGCGTAGCACCCACCTCCCGGCCATTTCGCCATACGGTTGCAGTTGGGATACTTCGGATTACCAATGGCGCTGCTGATACTCTCTTCGGATT
>MDTC01225664.1_pt1 | contig 15261 bp, 7 predicted proteins | sample 811181 | NCBI WGS metagenome assembly MDTC01 (sample SAMN05326644, study PRJNA326480) | marine metagenome | isolation source: seawater | place: Pacific Ocean: North | collected 2011 | reverse complement strand
CCTCTCCGCTCTCTTTCTGAGTCCCTCTCTCTGTCCCTCTCCCGGTCCCTCTCTCTCCCTCCCTCCCTCCCTCCCTCTCTCTCTCCCTCTCTCTCTCTCCCTCTCTCTCTCTCTCTCTCTCTGGACTCTCTTTTCACTCTCTCTCTGTTTCAAAAAAGAGAAAAAAAAAATCGAATCAAAAAGGCGCAGGATTTTTTCCTCTAGAATCCCATACAATTTTACACCTTTTTGTTTCTCACGTTATTATATTATTACGTGGAATTATTCTCTCTTTGCGCGTATACTCTAAAGAGAGGGTTGGAGAAAAGGGAGAAGACAAGCGCGTATAAAAGTAATAATAATAATAAGAGAGAGAAAGAAAGAACAGTTTTGATAACACACAGAATAGATGAAGCGGAAAAGTCTCGAGCATACACAAACGACGACGACGACGACGGTTCAAGCTCACGAAGATTATGATGGTGGTTTAACCGAGTTGCAAAAAAGCATCATACGCGAGCAACAACAACAACAACAACAACACGAAGTCCCACCGTGGTACGTAGAAGAGGAACAGATGTTTTTGCAGCAAGAAGACGCGTATTTCGAAAACCAACGACGACTCGAGAATTCAAGACCAAAGCTGGCGGTTATCATATGCGACGACAACGAAGTCAACTTGAAAATTTTAACTCGATTGTTTTCGAAAGTGTTCTTTCGGGAAGTGAAAGTCATCCAGTGCAGAGATGGGTTGGAAGCGATCGAAGCGTATAAGAGTATGAATGCTAATGCTGATAATAGTCACGACAGATTGGCAATGATCGTGATGGATTTTCAAATGCCAAAGTGCGACGGGTTATCGGCGTGTAAGTATATTCGAGCCATGGAAAAATTCAAGCAGGAGGAAGAAAACGCGATGATGAATCAACCGAAACGGCTGCCTTTTGAACAAAAGTATTTCGAAAAAGTTCCGATTTTGATGTTCACAACTGAGTTTCACATGATTGTACCTGCGTTAATCGAAGGCATCGTCGACGATCGATTGGCGAAACCGTGTTCGTGTAAAGATTTCATTCTCACCGTGCATAAACACATGCCAAATTTTATTTTCGACGAGTACGCGGATATGCTCGTTCCGTTAGGGGAGAACGCCCTTTTGAAACGAAAGTATTCCTCGGAAGCGTGTTTGAGCGGGATGCTGTTGGAGGGGTCTTCGAACCTGGATAGTGACGTCTCGGCAATGTCGACAGACAACGGCGTCTTAGAGCAAACGAAACGAAAAGGAAGCGGTAGTAGCAACAACAAAAATACGAAAAATACCGGGAAGGAAGACGTGTGCTTCTACGACGTCGCCGAAGGCGACATATTCGCAGAAGAGGATGACGATGATGACAACGACAATGATGACGATATTCAGCATAAGCAAAACATGGAAGAGGCGAAAAAAAACGCGCGTTGGAATTTATTCTCTTTCAGCCCGAAGAGAAAAGGAAGGAAAGTACAAACGAAGGAGAAGACAGAAGATGATGTGAGAGTTGATGGAAATAATACTACCTACAAAAGAATGAAGCGGCAGCGAGGGAATAATAATAGCACCATCATTCCGAGCTCTGGTTTCACGGGCGGCAAGAAGCGACTATCGCTCGATTCCTACATTCGCGCCGCTCGGAAAGTATGGACGCAAACCAAGTCGCGCTTAGGCGGCATCAATAATCGTAGCAACGGCAAAGAGAAACAAACGCGCGCGTTTGTGGTGGTCAAAAACAACGCTGCGACGCCTGAACTCTCCACGTTGGACTTGACGAAGCGCGATAATTTGCAATATTATCAGCCTTCCCGCAGAAACGGTACCGCGTGTATATACGATACCATGTAACTTAGAGATGTAATTTTGTTTTAATTTTAGTACAGCACATTACAAAAAATAGCATTTACTTAAACGATACCGTCTTCTCGTTCTTTGCAGAAGACTCTTTCTTGCGTCGAAAACTCCCGAGGAATGATGGTGATGAAGAGTAACGCAGACCATCCTTCTTTACAAAAGACGACGACATGGCAGAAAACATCGGTGCTTTCAGCGTGGTTTTAGAGTTATTCTTTCGTCCAGTTCTATTACGAAGAGAAGACTCACGAGCAAGTACGGCTACTTGCGCGAAACGTTTCGGTGCTCCCAAGACAGGTTTCATAATATCACCCATCACAAACTTATCTTTTTGTCCGCTTTCAAACTTCGCGTCCTCGACCGCTCGAGACATGCCAGGCACCGTCATTGTCGTCGATCTGGTCTGATTCGCCGTGATGTTGAGAGACGCGTTGAGTTTTGATAAGTCTTCGCTCAATTTCATAACATTTTCTTCGTCACTCGCGACGGCTACTTCTTCGCTCGTCAAATCGTCTCGAGAGAGCGCTTGCATGAGCGCTTGCGTGGTTTTGCGAGCAGACTGTTCAATAGTAGCAATGTCTTCAATCTCGTCGTTGTCGTTCCTTCTCGTTACGCCGTGATTCTTCTCGCCTTTCATGCCCCATCTCCCGTTGAGGGAGCACTCTTTCTTGGCGTCTGCAATGATTGCGTCCATGCTCTTTTTGGCAAGTGCGTTTGATTTAGTGAAAACACTTCTCACCGTTGATGCCTCGCCTAACAAACGTCCGAGTTCAATGCGCGAAGCCTCCGCTTCACGGCGTTGTTTCGGCGGCATGTTTTCTAAGAATTTCTTATCATCCCATAAATTGAGCAATTTCGATGGATTATTTGAAATAGTCATTCCTCGACCTTCTGGATATCGCGTCGTTTCCAATTCGCACAGTAAGGGATTGGCACCTTTCGCTAAGCAGTCCTTGACGAGCTTTAAGCCTCCAAATTCTGGTTTGGGGCATCTCGCAGAGGCCGTCACCGCCCATACAAAGGGGGCAGTCCGAGCTTCGATAGACTTGGCGTAATCTGCCACTTTTGCTTCGGATGGTTTATCTTTCGCGTGCCTACCTACAACAGTACAGTCTGCACCTTTCGCGAGAATATCGCGAGCAAGTTCTATGCCTAACTTAACTTGTTCGTCGCTCTCTGCGGTAGCCGCGCCAAAACAGGCTGCGAAAAAAGGCGTAAACTCGAAGGGGACCAAATCAGTACCGTATTCCTCTAGAAGTGGATTGCGACAGAGCCTATTCAAAACTCTCGCAGATGAACGCGCGATGAGAGCCTTCGCAACCTTTGTTGCCGATTCGAACCGAGCTTTTCGAAACTGTTCCATCTTTATTCTGGAAGATTTTAATGAACCGCGATCGTCAATTCCATAGTGTATTCTCGCGAGTGACGCTCGCGCGTGATCCTCTTCAAATATGTTCAATTTGTATTGTTTTTCGAAACCATCGTCGAATCCGAAGACGGTATCGAAGAACATGCCAACCATAAGCGTATCTTCACCGTCATCACCTTCATCATCCGAATCTTCGAAACCTATCGCCTTGGCTACTGTTTTCCAAAACGACTTTTTTTCCTCCGGCACTTGGTTTTCTTCATCCTGAGGGTATCTCAAACGCAGGCGTTCACGTGCGATTTCGGCTTGCACCAAGTGCAGATCTGCCGCATCATAACGAAACTTCGAAGATTCGTATACTGTTTGAGCTACTACCGTCGTTCTTGCCTCTTTTGTGTCAGGTATAGTTTCAGCGTCACCTCTGAGGGACTTCAATCTGTCGTACGAGTCGTGTCTGGGCGTATCTTCCGTCATCCCCAGTTGTTTGCGCCTCAGCTTACCCACTCTGGCGATATCCATAGCGACTTTAACACCATCGTTCTGTTGCACAGAATCAGACGTTATCTCTCGACTATCGAAATCGGAATCGGAATCATTATTATTACCATACCCGTCACTTACACCACCGTGACCCTGGGCCGAGGCTTCAGTAGCAGATATCGTTTCCAAAGTAGGAATATGTTGTTCGAGTTGAATGATACCGCGCGTGAATTCTTTGTTACCATCGAAAGAGTCATTGTCGGGTTCTTGTTGTCTTTCTTTGACGCGATGTCCGCGGAAATTCTCCTTATTACTGTTTCCATCGTTTTTACCGTCACCGTCACCGTCACCGTCACCAACAGACGGATGCGTCAATTCGATTGGACTGCCGCATGAAATAGCGATCTGAATCGCGATGGCGATTATCGACCCCTCGTACCAGCTTCTTAAGTTTCTCTCCTGTTCGTATTCGATATCGGCGCCAAAATCGAGGAGGAGAAGTATGATTCTTGCCGCAACTTGATGACCGTCACCTTCTAAACAGTCCATTGCAACGAATAACGGAGAAAACGTGCACTCGCCTGTCCGATCGATCGTTTTCGGAAGAACATCTGCAGTATCGCTCACTAAAGGCTCTGAAGCTTTCGTATCAAACGAAATTTCATCCCTTTGTTGCTTATTAAATGCCGATTTGAACTTGTTCGAGGAGACGGATGTTCGCACAGCCCCTTTCTTGCCGTCACTTTCCTCTGTTGAGACGTTTTCACTGTTTCTCGTGTCCGCTAATTTACCCGCATCAACTCGCAACGAATGCAATGAAACTCGCTTCGTTTCCACCGATGCGTCAGAGTCAGCGGACTTTTTCTTTTCCTTTGCCTCGGCCGCTTTGTGATCTATTTTTGTCGCGTTTTCCTTCCCTTTTACTTCCAGATCCATCTTTTCCCGTAAACTTCTGGCGACGTCCGCATCGGATACAGCACGTGCTGCGAGCGGAGACTTCGTTACTTTGGCTACATCCAACTCATTAAAATCCTCAGGTTTTGCCCATTGAACTTCGTATGTCTTTTCGTTGAAGTAGTAGTACCTTGCATATGTAGCATCGTACCAGCGGACCCAATCGTTCGATTTATAGCCTTGATCGTACGAATCTTCATCGTAATCTTCGGACAATTCATCCATATACGGCACCCCGTGCTGTTCGGGATCGTTATCATCAGAATCGTGTGGAGGTTGCAGAGGGGGACGGATTTTTCGTTCTTTCGGATCGACGAAAACATCCGGCTTCATCCAATCAGACGCGCCTGTCGCTTCATCCACGTAATAGTACATTTCATGGTAAGGATCGTAAAATCGAGTGTAACCATTTGAACTGTATCCTTCGTCGTCGTCGTCGTCGTCATCGTCGTCGTCATCTTCGACACAAGTTTTGCTAACCGCGCTATTATCTATTCTATTAATGGAATTGGGAGTATCAAGAGGAGTGTCAAGAGGAGTGACGTCCGGAGTCAACCCAGCTCGATACTGTATGATATCGGTGTATGCTGTTGGTGTCGTGTTCAGAAAACAATCTAAACATGACTGATTCGCGTCAGCACCCATTTTCAGGAGACTTTCAATCTTTGAAAAAACGTTTTCTCTGCGCACTTTAGATTTTGACTCGCCAACGCAGCGAATTAATTCTATCATTGCAGTTGATTGTGATCCACCGGGAAAATAGCCCAGGGCGTTCGCGCTTGCACTGCTTTTTATGATAGTTTCAAACAACCAATCCGCATCGGGGTGGCCATATCGTAATGCCGCTGATGCAGCAAACAACGGTGAGCAAAAAACAGGAAAGGGACCGAGACCACACTTATTTATATCCGCGCCCTTCTTTATGAGCAACTCTACGGTACCCTTGCCGTGCTCGACAAAGTTTAACATATCTTCGATAGCAATTGAGAGAAGAGTAGACACCTGGTGTTCGCGTTTCTCGATATCGTCGATGTGTAAACGCGGCACTCGCTGCCACTCCGTCGATGGACTCGCGCCGTAATCAAGCAAAAGTTTGAAAAGTTCACTGGAGTGTTTCAATGCGCGCTCACCGCGCTTTGGTTCTCTAAAAAAGTCGTGCATTCGATCAACGAATGCGCTCGCCGCGTAATCAAACGTGCTTATCGCGTCGATCCCGTATCTATCGTTTGTACCGTTGAGTGAGGACGTCGGGGAAGAATTTTGTTGTTGATGGTGCATTACGTTTCCTTCTTCTTGGTTGTTGCGCTCTCTTTGCCTGGTATCCTTGTATGAGGTACGCTGATCACGAAGGTCCGAGATCATCACTTGCGCATCGCCATCATAGTCGTGTGAGTCATTTTTACGAATATTTCCTCTCGTATCATCCGCTAAGTTGTTTGCATTGTAGCTATTGTTCGGAATAGCCGAGGATCTTCTCGATTCATGATGCGTCGGCTTTGGCGCCTCGTAATAGAGAGTCCACCATGGTTTCTCTACGTAGTGTATGCAGTGCTGTTCGTCCCAACCACTTGGATTTAACGAACAATACAGCGCCAACGCGACGAGAGGCGTGTTTGAACCAATCATGGGATAATCACCGAAACAATTCGGGTTCGCTCCTTTCTCTAAAAGTTTTTTTGCTAGTCGCAAAGCCGGGGTACCGCAGCCTTCTAAAAGTGCAATTCCAGTGAAAAACAGAGGCGAGCCTTTCGGCTGCAACGCATTGCACGCGTTTCCTGCCGAACCTCTCGCAAGTTCTTCTTTAGACTCGATGAAATCAAACGCCAAACGCTTATTGCTAATCTCGAATCTGCTCAAATCATTTTGTGCGTAAAAGGAGCACTCGTTGTTGACGTCTATACCAAGCACGCTACCGAGGTCAATCAGACGCACGCAAAACGACGCAATTCCATCGCGAATTTCCACGGAAAATGCAGCGTTTTCAACCAGGGACATGACGAGGAACTGTAAACTGGAAATGTAATCTCCAGCAGGAGTCCGAGGGCAAACTCTGCGTTCGAGGTCTAGGAACGATTTCGTTTCGTCGTATTCAAAATCAAACGGCCGATCTGGCACATAGCACTTTACGTTGAGATCGCACTGCTTATTCGAGCCTCGTTGAGTGATGATGTGTAAAGCTTCTATCGTTTCTTGAATATCAGAACCGAAAGAAATAGCTATCGATAGAAAGAAGAGACAGTTTCCAATAGTTCCTGAGTGCATCGCGCATGACGGAAACTTGTACGACGCGTACTGCTGGTATTGATGGTTGGATGACGACAACGATTCCGTCGAGTCTTCCGTATCTTTCTTTGGAGATGCCGACGCCGAAGACGTTGGCAATCCGCCATCTCTGGATGAAAGCGAAGGCGTGTATATACTACTTACGCTCGGATCAATTTGATACGTTTCGTCCACATTTGCGCCCGCGTCGACAAACATCTCCAACACTTTATTTAGATTTTGGAGAGTATGTTTGTGCACTTTAGCTTCCTCGTGGTTCTCCTCCTTTACCGTGCTCACAGCGACGACGGTTTTCCCGTCCAAACTGTCGTATTTCTTATCGTGATCGACGTTATCAACGACCGCTTGCTTTAAAACGTGCGGCGCGTACACCGAGCACAGAAGTGCGACGGGCGATATCGTTTTCGCCACTCTCGGGTACGTCCCGTGTTCGTCCAACGCGACGCGCCACGCGCCGTACCGTATCAATCGTTCAAACACATCTCTCACGGTATAACTGTCCAATCCCTCCGCAGCACACGTGGCTAAAACGAAAATTGGCGCGCCTATCGTCCCGTCTTTCATTTTCATCGGCTGCGAAAGGAGTTTGGTGAGACTCGCGTTACTCGAATCGGCACCATTGCCAACAGTACCACGATTGTTGAAGTTGTTGTTGTTATCCTCGTCGTCGTGGATGCTAACATCCCGCCCGCTCGCCGCTTTCTGGTGATACAATCCATCAGCGCGGTCGATGACTTGGTTAATCTTTTTCAGTTTCTCTCGGACGTTCTTTTCGGCGGTTAAAAAAGGAGGCGACATCTCTTCCACAGACACGCGGTCACGCGGTCCTCTCCTCAATCCACTTTTACCCGGCTGCAAAGAAGAAGAAGAAGAAGAAGAAGACGAAGAGCTCTCTTTGTGCTCTCAGAGACACACTCTTCTGTCGTTTAGAACGAGAGAATGAATAATTTGCTCTTAAATATCATCGTCGTCATCTTTAATAAAAGATTGTGCGCGTCTGTGTTGTTCCAAATGTGTTGGTCCGAAGTGTTTGTGTGATGACAGATGACAAAAATTAGTTTGATGAGAAAAAGGGCAGAACTTTTGGGAAAACTTTTTTTCAGTCGAGATTCAAATTTTTGAAAAAGCCAAAATCTTCATTTCATCACACACAGCGACGATGAATCCAATCCAAGATTCGGAAAACATGGACCCGACGAGGACGAAGAAACGAAACGCTTCCGCGCAGTCCCTCGCAACGACGACGCAGAAGAAACACCAACGGCAAGGCGAGAAGCACCCTCTGTCCGATTATGCCGCCGGATCAATCACTAAAATCGTTTTATCAAACTTCATGACGTATTCCTCCGTCTCGTTGACGCCTGGTCCAGATTTGAACGTGTTGATTGGCGCGAACGGGACCGGGAAGTCCAGTTTCGTTTGCGCGATTGCGTTAGGCTTGAACGGTAAAACGGATTTGTTAGGACGAGCGAAAGAGCTGTCGGAATTCGTGAAAAGAGGCGAGACGAAAGCGACGATTGAGATTACCTTGAAAAGAACCTCCGGCGGAGGCGACGAGGTGGACGTGGTGAAAAGAACGCTGACGAAAGCAAAAGGCGGGACGAAAGCAAACACGGGTTCCGCGTGGCACATCAACGGGCAACCGTCGAATTCGGCCGAAGTCGACTTGTTGGTAAAGGGAAAGCATCACGTCGAATTGGGGAACTTGACGAACTTTTTACCGCAAGATAAAGTGGCGAGTTTCGCCGGATTATCGGAAACGGACAAGTTGTCGACGACGGAAACGACGGTAAATAACGGAGAGTTGTGGAAGTTGCACGAAGAGTTGATCGCGAAGAAAGAAAACATTCGCAACGATGAGCGGAGATTGTCGATGTTGCAGCACAGTTTAGATCAAAACACGCGAAGTTTGCAGACGTTGTCCGCGGACAAGGAAAAAGTGGAGAAACAGCAGGAGTTTCAAACGAAAGCGGAAGAATACAAGATGAAGATTCCGTGGATCAGATTTGAAAAGAAGAAAGTGGAGTTTAGCAAAATCAAAGAAAAGTACGCCGAATCGAAAGAAAAGTTGAGAGGTTGCCTTAAAGAGAAAGAAATCGCGGCCAAGCCGGTAAAGGAACTGGAAGTTTTAGAACACAAGATGGGCAAGGAATACAGCGTGAAAAAGAAAGCGACGATGGACGCTCAGGTTAAAGAGCGCACCGCACTCACGAAATTGAGAGGTTTGGGAACGACATACGACGATAAAGCCGGGCTGCTCTCTTCGGCAAACAGAAAAGAGAAGGATGCGGAAAAAACCGTGAACAGAATTAAGGCCGATATTAAGAATATTACGCAAGCGATGAGCGAAATCCCTGAGGTTGCCGATACAAACTTGGATTTGTTGAAAACCTTGAAGGCGAAATACGAAAGCGTACGAAAAGATCGGATACCGCTTGATACTCGTATTGACCAGGCGTCCATGAGATTGCGGCCCGCGGAACAGAGGGTGAGAAACTTAGAAATCCGCCAATCGGATTTGGACAGCGTTCGCGGAAAGAAATTGAAAGCTTTGACGCATGCGCACAGAAACGCAATCAATATGACGGAGGTCGATAAGGAAGTTCGCGATTTGGCGAAAAGATTGAACAAAGAGAAGAAGCTCAAAGGACCAGTTTTGTGCGAAATTGAGTGCAACAATCAAAACAACCAGACGTTCTTACAAAAACATCTCGGGCTTTCGATGTTGTCGAGCTACGTCATCGATGACGACCAAGAGTTGCTGGGCGCGATTAATAACCTCTTCAAAACGAAAAGATGGCATTTGATGTGCAACAACCAAACGGACACGAATGAGCACGTGAGAGGCGCGAACTTTAAGAACGAGTACAAAGCCTATGGCGTTTCGGAAACGTTAGATTTGACGTTTACGGCGCCAAACTGCGTCATGAAGACCTTGGTCGCTTTGAATCGCGTAGATAAAGCCGCCATCGCCGACGTGAAAGTCATGGACGCTGCGAAGTACCAAGAAATGGTCAACTCGAAGCTCGGGAAGATTGGCCAAGTGTATACGACTAAAAACGTCTTTATTGAACTCAGATCGAGGTACAATTCGAAAGTTACGTTTGAAACGGAAGAAATGAGACCGCTAAATTTCAGACTGTTTGGCGCACAAGTCGACAGAGAGGACATGGAAAAGGTGAAGAGAGATTTGGCGGAGGCCAGGTCGCAAGTCCAAGAACTTCAAAAAGACCAGAATGATATCGTTGAACAGTCAAACGCGCTCAAAAGGCGAGAGATGGAAGCCGAAAGAGCGTGGCGAGAGGAAAAAGCGCGATTGAACAAACCGAAGTCAGATAAACAAAGATTAGAGGCAAAGCTAAGAAGTTTGCAAGAATCGTACAAACTGGCAAAAGCGAACACGAACCTCTCGGCGACTCGCGAACAATTAAAAAAGTCTCTCGCGACTCTCGCGACGCAACGCGCGCAACAAGTGCAGACATACGTCGCCGTTTTAGATGCACTCTTTGCGGCGAGAAAGGAACAGGACTTGGCCGAGTTGAAGTATACTGATACAAAGATACGCTTGATGCACTACAAGAACATTGAAGCCCAAGTCAGGGACGACTGTGATAAGGTAGCCGATGCGCACGACGAAATTGCTGAAAAGAAGCAACGAAGTGCTCGACAATGCAAAGAAGCGAAGGAAGAAGCCGATGCCGAAGCACCGCTCACGGAAGAGTTGAAAAAGAAGATGGAAAGTATGCCGGACGATGAAGACGAGCTGTTGAAGGAGGTTGAACTTTGGGAAGAAAAAGCGAGCGCTGTTGTGTGCAACAATCCAACCGCCATGCAGCAATATAAGAAGTACGAAGCCGAAAAGAAAGACCTGAAAGAGAAAATCGCAGCACTCGCACCGACCGTGAATGGCGGACAAGAGGTCATCAAAGGACTCAAGGAGCAATGGTTACCGCAGCTCCAGAAGGTTCTGGGGGAAATTTCGGTAGCGTTTCACACAAACTGCCGACAAGTTGGCATCCACGGAGAAGTCAGACTTCGCGAACCCGACGATCCAGATGAGTTCTCACAGTACGCGTTGGATATTCACGTCAAGTTCCGAGAAGGTGAACCATTACACGCGCTCGATAAGAATAGACAATCTGGTGGCGAACGCGCCGTTGCGACGATGTTGTACCTCATATCGCTCCAAAATCTGACAAAATGTCCATTCCGCGTCGTTGACGAAATTAACCAAGGTATGGATCCGAAGAATGAACGAAAAGTGTTTAAACAAATGGTGGACTCGGCGTCAGAACCGTCGACCCCGCAGTGCTTTCTCCTCACGCCAAAGCTGTTGAATGGGTTAGAATATAACGACAACGTCACAGTTTTGTGCATCTTCAACGGGTACCGACCTGGAGCTGGTCTCCATCTCCAAAGCGAATTGCAACCGTACACTCCGTAGGAGAACTACTACTACTACTACTACTATTACTACAGCCATTTTGAGGGATTTACGTGAAGAACGTGTAAGAATATATAAAGAAGGAATATACAAGAAATACTCTACTGAACCAATTTTATCATCGACGCTACATTCATTACTTCCCAATGTACTTTAACTCTATCTCCGTGACGCGGTCGTTCAAGTTTTGCGCCACACGCACTAACTCATTGATACGATCCGCCATTTTCCCGATGTCACCAAACGTGCCCTTGGATAACTTAAAATTATCCGCGTATACCGTGCCGCCGAAAACGGCGTTATTCTCACCTCTTGAAACGACATTTTTGCCAAAGACGAAACTATTTGCGTCATAGGCGATCGAATTTTCACCACCCACGAAAGAATTCGAGGCGTTGACTTCAATCGCGTTGTTTCGACCGATGACAAAGCTCGTTTCTGCTTTCGTTAAAGTGCCGTTGCCGAAAGACGCACTCGCACTTCCACCGGCGGTAGTGTTTAGATTGAACGCCGCAGACGCCAAACGACCAGACGCTTGCGAATTTGCCCCGGATGCGAAATTGGCAATACCCAGATTAGCGCGAACGTTTAAACCGTTTGCAAAACTGGACAAACCTGCCGCGAATGAAGATATACCCAACGCGCCGCTTCCTTCACCAAAGCTACGGGCCATAATACCGCTCGCGAATCCTCCAGATCCATAGGATTGCGCGAGAAGGCCTTGTGCGAAACTTCCAGCTCCTTGCGCTAAGCTCAACAAACCTGATGCCACAGAAGCTCTCCCGTTTGCTCGATTGCGCTCTCCGGATACCATGCTCGATCTTCCCCTTGCTTCTGATCTCTCACCAAATGCGTTTGCGTAGTCACCGCTCGCGATAGTTTGTTTGCCGAAGCTTGAAGAAGCAATTCCTGGTATATAGAGAGAATTAATAATAATGGAGAGAGAAAGAGAATTCACAGAGTCACAGTACCTGTCGCTTTCGTTAATAAATTTGCAGCAAAGGAGGCATCGCTCGTCGCCTCCGACCCAACATTCGTAGCCATGCTCGAAACGCCCGACGCTCTTGTATACGTTCCGAGAGCAGCAGATAAAACGCCAGTCGCATCCGTGCCCCCTCCGAAAGAACTCGCACCTTCTGCCGCAGCGTTTGCAAACACTCCAGACGCGAAGCTACCTCTCGCTGAAGACGAGGAGCCGATACCTAAACTCGTGCTCCCTTCCGACGTGGCTCGATTGTTGACCCCAGCAGACAACGCATATTGAACGGCGTTTGAGAACAAGGAAGACGAAACTGATGAAGTGCGACCGTTTTGCGCGGAAACTTTGCCGCTTTCTTCCAACAAGTCGTTGAGAACTTGAAAACACGGCGAAGCTGGCGTGTTTGTCGATATCGATGATGCGATGCACAGCGGAAGCGCTAACCCCGAAAGCAGCAGCGCGCGAACAACAACAACTTTAGGTGAGATTTTCATTTTTTCATTTTTGTGCGTTTTTTTTTTTGGGATTTAAAAAATACGACTGCTCTGTCCGTTATTATTATTATGTTTATTAGGGGTTTCGATAAACAACAACAACAACAACAAGACATTCATGGTTGCAATCGCGCAGACAGACGCGTACCCCGGGATACTTGCAGATGACACGAATCATCTGCAATTTTCTTCATCCGCGCGCGAAATGCGTTCAGTGCGAAACTGCATTCATTCGCTCTTTGTTGGCACAGATGAAGGAGCAGGGGAAGAACGGGACTTCCTCAAGGCGTATCTGGAAAACCCAGAAAACGTTGACTCGCCCGAATGGCACGAGTTTGTGTTAAACGCAGACCGGGCGAGGAAAGCAGCGCTGCGACTGGTATTGAAAAATGCGAACAAAGGAGGAGAAGAAATTTTGGAAAACAGTTGTAGCGACTGTGCGAGCGTTGCAGAAGATGCGCAGTCAACGGGGGAGATTTTGGACGACGTGGTCCGGTGCTTGTTTGCGCTGGAAGCGTGGAAGGATGACGTTTTACCAGTATTGTCGGCTCGCATAGAGCGAGAAAGGAAAGAAATGATGACGCAATATCTAGCGAAATCAAAGCTGTTGTTGCACGTCGGGCAGCTCCAAAGCTCTATTCTTGGCGTGTTAGAGATAGCCGTGTTCGATAATGCGTGTTCGGTAGGTAAAAGTCTCAACGAATCCAACCTGCTCGATTTGGTGGATTATTGCGTGGAACGATTAGAGGCTTTGAATAATGTGAGTGATCCAACAGAGAAAAGCACTCTATCGGAGAATTCAGACGAAAACGATGAATACTTGTGTCGAACAATGTCGTGCTTATCGATTTTGCGGAGCATATGCGACAGCGTCTCGGAATTGCCGCTCTCGGTCGTCGCGCGATTAATATCGAAGCATAAAATACACTCACATTTGCTTCCTGCGCTTTTGTCGAAAGTACCGTGGTTTCGAAAAGAAGAACAAAAAGTACTCAACGACGGTCGATGGATCAGTGCAAAATCTCTAGTGAAGATGCCGAAACCAGAAGCGCAAGTTTGGTTGTGTCTGCGAGCACTTTTAGCCGAGCCGGTGTGTTCCGGAAGACACGACTATCACGATTCAACGTTTGAACGTAGCTTAATTGACTTGAAATCAAAGTTACTGGGATCGGACGGGAATAGTCGATTAATCGATCAAATTCCTCAATTAGGTGGCGATGGACTCCAGCGCGCCATCTTATATCATTTGCACGAGATTCAAAGAAACAAGCGCGCGGACGTAGAAACAACTTTGTTTGATGCGCACGTTTTGACCAGAAATATGAACGCGATGAAAAAAGGCGAGGAGACGTGCGCATCAGAAAATTCAAAGCACGAAAAAGAAACACAGAAAAGAAGCGCATTCACTTTGATTCAACCTATTCAGTCGACAAGTTTTCGACAAACCGTTCATGAGAAAGCGAAAGAGGACGCAACGCGTTGGGTGGATGCTTTTGTCTCGAGGCATTCAGAAAATTTCGACGTCTACTCCGCCCGAGTGCGCCAGGAGGTTCTGAATATGTTCGATGAAGAGTACGATGTTCTCGACAATATCAAAAGCATTGCGACAAATACCAACGATGATCTTTCAGAACCGCAGACATCGTCTGCTCACACCGTTCGCGTCCAATTTCTGCACAACGATAACGAAGAAGAACGTATGGTACAACAAGAGTTACTGTACGCGTTTGATGCCCGGGACGCAGATTGCCTTCTTCCAGATGCAGACGTTGTGCTCTCGCAGAAGAAAGATGCGGGTAAAAGTATCGACGGCACAACGGGATACGTTCGAGGCGAAAGATTTAAGTGCGCATATGCTGGTGAAGAAGACCGAGGAAAAGAAACTCTCCCCGACGACGACGCGCAATCGAAACAACGTCGTCTGTGCTCGCGCTCCTCTTCTCGATGGTTCTCAAACCCTCGCTACGTTCGCGTCTCTGTGGAAAGGAACGACGACGGCAACGATGCTGTTACCACTTCAACCACTACATTGAAAACAGTTCTTCCACTTAAAGTAACCGACCTTTCCCGAGCGCTCGACGAGAGCGATAGAAATGATACGAAAGGAGGAGGCTCCTTGTGGATCGCTTGCGGCTCGCTGCGCGCGGATACGTTCTGCGTGCAGATGCGTTTAAAATGTAGAAGACCGGGTGCTCGACGCGTTTTGTGTGGTGGTGACTCTCATCCACAGTCTTTCTCGTACGATGATGACAACTGCGACGACGGAGAAAGGAATGCGTTCTTCTCGTACGACATAAGCGTCGCTCGAGTCGTGTGTTGTTTGATGAAAAAGTAAATACTCACAAAGAAGTTTGATAAAAAACCTTCTCCAGTGTATTCTCTTCTTCTTCTTCTTCT
>MDTC01145491.1_pt1 | contig 15262 bp, 10 predicted proteins | sample 811181 | NCBI WGS metagenome assembly MDTC01 (sample SAMN05326644, study PRJNA326480) | marine metagenome | isolation source: seawater | place: Pacific Ocean: North | collected 2011 | reverse complement strand
TTGAAATATAAAACAGCATTAACCTTCAGACTAATATTATCTTTTGTAATCACATCCTGAGGATCTATATCCATTGTAATTGTTCTTACGCTTACCCTAGAGTCGATACGATCAATAAATGGTAATAAAATAATAAGCCCAGGACCTTTCGGCTGCGGAAGAACCCGCCCCAACCGCAAGACAATCGCTCTCTCATATTCCGGCATAATGCGTATCATTGATGCCAATACGGCCAAACCAGCCACTAATAATATTAGGATTCCAATTCCCATTTTTAACCCCCAAGATCATTTTATTAATTTTTTTCATCATGAATCGTGACAACAGAAAGTTCAAGCCCCTTCCTTCCTGTAACTCTGACAACATCACCTGCTTTAACATCTTGACCGATTGCAATCCAATTTTCTCCCTGAATAAGAATACGACCTTTACCGTCTGAAAAATCAGAAATTGCTTTACCATCCAGTCCTATTATACTCTCCGAACCAGAAATAACCTTATTAGTTTCACTTTGAATAACTAGCCAAGCTAATACTCCACCAAAACCAAGCAAGGCTGCTGATCCTGGCACGATACTGTACCAAGATATCCTTAAACCTTCGGCATTATCTGGGTCAACCAATAAAACACTGCCAATCACAAAGCCAATAAATCCCCCTATACCTAAAATACCTAAGCTGGGCACAAATATTTCAGCAACCATAAATGCAATAGAAATTAAGATTAGCACCATAGCACCAATACTAACTGGTAATATTGATGTAGCTATCATTGCTAGAACTAAAGCGATCCCCCCTAATACACCAGGGACAATCGAACCTGGGTGTGTCAACTCAAAAACAATACCTATAATCCCACCTATAAATAACAGATAAAAAATATTAGGGTCAGACAGGATCTCAAGAAATTGATGTCTCGTATTTTTCTCGAACTGGATCCTAGTCGCCGAATTAGTGGTTAGAGTTATTTCTTTTCCAGAACCCAAGGTTACTACCCGACCATTAAGCTTTGTAAACAGTTGGTTCGTGTCTTGGGCCAATAGGTCTATCACTTTATTTTCTAAGGCTTCCTTCGCTGTAATTGACACCGAATTTATCACAAAGGATGCCGCCATCTCCTTATTCCTCCCCCTAGCTTCTGCAATTGAATCCATAAAAGCCACTGCATCGTTTTCAACTTTCTTAGCAGCTTCACCTTCTATGTCTTGGCCGCTAGCTTGAATGGGGTGCGCAGCACCAATATTAGTCCCAGGCGCCATCGCAGCAACATGCGCTGCCAATGTCAAAAAAGCACCTGCACTGCCAGCCCTAGAGCCTGCAGGCCCTACCCAGACTACCACTGGAATATCAGCACTCATCATTCGTTTAACCATAGATCTGGTAGAATTCAAAGCACCACCTGGTGTATCCAACGTAATTAATAGCCCTTCATAGCCATCAGATATAGCCTGCTCCAACGCTTCTTTTAGAATTTCATCTGAAGCCGCTCCCACAATACCAATATCTACCTCTAACCATTGTTTGGGAGACTGAGACACTTGGCTATAGCCAACCACTTGATGCATAAATAAAATAATCCAGAAAAACGCCGCTAAATAATTCATAAGCACGCCCCTAAACAACCAATGTATGAGATCCCGACACTTGTTGAGCATTTTAGCAACGCAAAGCCATAATTCCTAATAATTTATAGCTACTTACGACCTGGAACGGGAATTGCTGTATAGAATATGGCCAATGTTGCTCGGTTTTGCCACACTTTTTCTTTATTGTTCCAAGAGGTTACAAATGTTGAGGCCATCACAATCAGTCCTGCGCTGGCACACCAAATCTATTGCCACAATAGTCATCCATTTGTCTATTATGACGACCTCAGTATTCGGCGGCCAGAACCCTCGGAACACTGTGAAGACTCTCAGGGACCAGGCTGTTAAGTTTAATGAAATAGTATCCATTACAACTGATCCTCACTGCCGCGCGATCCAGGTGGCAACCGAAAATCTAGTGAAGATTTCCTATTATCACTGCCCTAAAGAAGCTCTTGCGACAATTACGTCAAATAGCAAAGTGTCAGCAAAATTTATGATACCCCAAGAACTGGGAAGAAGGGTACACTTCTGGGAACAAATATATTCCCGTTGGTCAAAAAACGACTATATTATTCATAATAGAGTATATCCTGAGGTTATATTTGCAGTGGCCAATATTTCTAAGCTAAAAAGCTATCGGCAGATATTAAAGGGAAAAAAACAAGTTAGGATAAACTTAGGTAGAATAAAAAATCTACTACTTTCTCTTCATAACAAAACCTCAAGAATACCCGATACCTTCTACCCGGAAAAATTGAGAATCATTAATCTGATGTCACATATCGAGGATTCAGATAAATACTTAAAAGCAGCACAAAGCTTGAGGGCACAGAGGGGTCAAAAAGAATTTTTTGCCGAAGGCATACGAAGATCTGGACGCTATCTTCCTATCATAAAGAAAGAATTTGCGAAGTTAGGCATACCGGAAGAGCTAGCAAATATTGCTTTCGTTGAATCATCTTTTAACTATAAAGCCTATTCTAAAGTTGGTGCTACTGGCGCCTATCAAGTTATGCCCGCCATTGGCAAGAAGCTCTTAATGATTAATAACGCTGTGGATGAACGAAGAGATCCAATAAAATCAGGAAAAGCTGCTGCTAAAATATTCAAAGAAAATTACAAAATTACCGGAGCCTGGCCACTAGCTGTTACCTCCTATAATCACGGACCAACAGGCGTACTTCGTGGTATAGCCACCACAGGCAGCCGTGATATCATTGACCTGATCTATCACTATCATGGAAAGGCGTTTGGATTTGCTTCCCGAAATTTCTACTGTGAGTTTCTCGGAGCTCTTTCAACCCTCAAAAATAAGAAAAAAATCTTCCCCAAAATAGTCGAAGAACAACAAATCTTATATAAGGAAATTAAACTTCGCCGCAGTACTAGAATAAGTTTTATCCGAAAGAAATTTAATATCACGAAGTCTGAGATCATTGATTACAATCCAGATATCTTCAAATCTATGATTAGAAGAAATGGTCGTCTTCCTAAAGGCTATGTACTAAAAATTCCGGTTAAAGACCGAGATCGAACACGAGGTACTTCTTGAGAACACTTCATCTATATAGTTTATCTATTCTTATTTTTACTTCCTACTTCTCATTCGGCTGTAGTAAGAAAAAAAGATATGTGGAAAATCAGTATGAAATCGTTGCAGGATCAATCAAATCTAAGCAATATAATGCCGAACTTATTGTAGTTGAACAAAGCGGAAAAATTTCAATTAAGCCTGAATATCTTCCTGAGAAAGTAACTTCAGTTAGCTGTAAAGTAAACGATATTAGTGTTGAATCATGTAGCGATGGAGTTATTCTCACTAATCCTAACGATGGCAGCTATTTCGTTAGCATGATCGTCGAAACCGCTAGCCAAGATTTTAATCTTCAGAAAAGGTTTAATATTCTGGGCGGAAAACTTTTTTTTCCAAATAGAAATGATCAAGAAAGTTCAGACTGGTTTATCTTAGCTGCTGATGACTTTCGATTTAAAGATTACAGCGCTATTAATATAGATAAATATCTGACGATACCTTTACAAATTGATACCAACCGTTCATGCCAGGCTAAGTTCTATTGCAACCAAACTCAAGATATGTGGTCACTTTGTCACACAGAATCAATAGCAACTCTAACTATTGCGCCACAACAAATGGTCAAAGGCTTTCAAGTCATGAAGGTACAAGCCAAATGCGGAGAACGCTCATCAAACATTATCGATCTGCATTGGTTTGGGGTAGATGAAAACTATCAGAAACTTGCCGTTAGTAAAAGAACCATTAACCAATGGACCCATTTTAGTCTAGCGAAAGCGAGTGATTGCACCGAACAACTATCTTGGCAATGCCGCAATTCTGAAAACGAGAGTGATACGGAAAGTTTCGATCCCTGCATCAATCTAATGGAAAATCCATTACCTGGTTTTAAAATCAGAGCTACCTGCACTGATTCAGATGAAAACATAATATACGGACCTATCTACCAAGTACCTACGATATAGTTCAAAAGTGATTTCCTGATTAAATTAGGATACTTTTAAACTAATGAATAGGCTTTCTCTTCAAAACTTTAATTTTAGCTATATCATCACTCAGACAATTGCATCCCAAATCACATCGAAAGCTGTTAACACGGATACCTTGTACAGCAACCTCATTAGCTAGAAATGGTGAGATTTCAGCTGGCTGAGTCACATCATTTTTTGGTGCAATGTGATAGAACCCATTAACAGGATCAGTAGCATGACAACCATTACAACTATTTAAGTTGATATTAGTTACCATAGTTTCCCATTTATCTGCGCTTTTGAATCCATCCGGTTGATCTGAGATAGTAACCCATGGATCGGGATTCCCACCTAAAGTAATAGCACGCCCACCAGCCATACGCTCTTTTTCACCTTCAAACAGTCCCTTGCGAAAAATATATACATCTGGAAAATCAATATTCATAGATAAGACATCTTCTTCGTTCTCAAGCATCCATTGAATGAGTTTAGCCTTCCCTTCTTCAGAAGTCCTCAATTTATTAGCGGCGGTTCCTGCTACTGTCTGCTGACGAAATATTGGCTTTCCAGTCAATTCCGATCTATCCCAACGAAACTCTCTTAGTTCCCATTGACCATTAGCATTAAATGCAATTTCGTTAGTTCGAATCGTTAAATCACCATCAATAACTCTATTTTTGATGAAAATGGTCTTTACAACCTCAGCTAGAGCTATTTCGTAATTGCGGCTTCCAATCTCGAACCGACCTAACTTATGCCACAGTTGCGCCCATTCTTTTTTACCAAAGTCTCTACTAATAGGCAGCTTATACTCAAAAATTACCGTAAAACGACCTCCTCCGTTCAAACCGAAAACAAAACGCCCTTCTCCGGCATCATTTTCGGTAGCAAGATCCATACGATTAGTAATAGCCAAGAGATCAAAGGGAGCCCGACTCAAATCGAAACTACCATCTGGTAAACGCCATGGATCTATCATTCTATTAAAAAATTTCTCCTTATCCGCTGCAGGCACCTCATGCCCGTTAATAATCTGTTTATCCTTCCAATGGGCAAACCATGATCTAATAAATGTATTAATGTTTTGCCGATCATCACTCCCTTGAGTTACCCTCACAATATTTCTCACAACAGCAGAAAAACTCCATGGTTTTGTTACAGAGTTGGTGACGGTAGGATCTAAAATTAATAATTCCTTGCTTGGATTAATTTTGCATAACTGAGGTTTATGATTAGAATCCGATCGCATTGTAGAAGGTAATATTTCTATAGATTTTGCAAAGACTAAATTATACGCTCCTTTAAAATCTTTTGACATCGTTCCCTCAACATAGACCTCATGATTAACCAATTTATGAGGATCAATCTTGCTAATAACAGAAGTTAAATCGAGCCGCAGATATTGTACCGATCTAGCCAAATTTTTCTCTTCATTTCCTAGTTTACATCCATTAGAATCTAAAAAATAATGATCCTTCAGATTGCCCTCATGATATATAAAGAATACTCCTTCACAAGCCACCCATTCATCAGAATTTATTCCCTTATCGCCTTTCCAAGTGCCAAGGTCAAAGCTACCAGGGTGGGTTAGCCCAGTTAGATCAACTTTGCCACAGGCTCCTAAAACCACTAAGCAGATACCAATTAGTATCCAACAACAGATTTGTTTCATTTTTTCTCCAGTTTATATATGATTACTCTAGTTTCACCACAAGTCATACTTGCCGTTTCAATAACCCTATCGGTATATATAAAAATGTCATGAGTATTTTCTTTTTTTTATAATATTTCTGGCTATTTATATTATTAGAATAATTATAAACTAATAAATTCTGTCATGACTATTTTATTACATTCTCATACAAGTAATTAAATAATGATCTTTTTTACGAAAAAAGAATTCTCATGACTTTATTTAACTCGAAATTAATACTATTTTATTTTAATATATTGTATTTATTACTTATTTTATATTTTTATAATGACTAATTTTATTTGATTTATTAGAGCTATGTCACTACGAACTTTCAAGTAGCTGGTTAATCTGAAAGGGGGGTTTAACTAAGTAGAATATCTTTTACTGAATTTAGAAAATGAGGGAAAATGATCGATTAAGGAAAAAGTTGAGCCTAAAAGTAAAAAAGCCCCTGTCATCACAACGGGAGCTTTCCATAAGTTAATATATAATTAAATTTCTATTCTTCACTTTTACCATCCATAAGAATTTCAAGGATATCAAGGCCAGCTTTTACAATAAACTGTGCAACTTTTCGGGTTCTGATAATTTTCTCAAATACAGTTAGTTCTTTGTCAGCATCAACAATCACATCTATATCACGATCTTTAATAGGAGGTAATGCTTCTGTGCCATCAATACAACTCTCATCTAGTACTTCTGAAGGGTCACATACCAGAAATATATTATTTTCGGTACCAGTACTTTCGATAACTTCTGGTAAAAGTCCGCTATTATACTTTGAGGTACGACGTCCTTCAGGGTCGATTACCTGAGTAAACTGATACCTTGAGTAGCCATCGCCAGAGTCACGACCAACCGCCTGTGCAAATACTTCGCAGAAATTCTTAATCGGTGAACCTTCATTATTACTACAAACTTTCGAACGGCGGTGCCAAATAAAGTAATCTCGCTCTTCACCTTTAGGAATAAGATACATATCAAAATAAAGAACACTCTCTGGAATCGAAATACGCTCTCCATCATACCAAGCATAAGCATTAATCACAGCAAACTTGCGGTCACTTGCTTTACAGCTTGTAGGTACTTCAGCAACATTAAATGATTGATACTGCAAAGCCATATCAGATAATACCTCGGCCGTGCAGTCTCGCCACTCAAGTTCATACTGAAGATTATGACTCTGAGCCTTCGCAAAAGCATGATGACCTTTTTCGTTATTGAGCCATGCAAAAGATGTTTTATATGGTACAGTCCAACGAATTCTATTAGCATCTTTATCCATAGGCTTAACATGCTTTAGCGACAAAGCTTTATCAGGAAATGGTGCCCCATCAAGAAAAAATAGTCCCTGAAGCTCTCTAGGCAAGAGTTTTTCAGATTCATCAGATGCAAGCATTCCATTTTTAATAACATAATCTTGAAATGAATCTGCTGATTCATCACTAGACATTGTATATGTCTGGTAGTAATAGCTTACCACTTCACCATCAACAATATTCGTCGAATCTACTTGCGAGTTTTCGACTTGGCAGCCATTAATAGCAATAGCAAACACCATAATGGCTAACTTTTTATTTAAAAACATCTAATCATGCTCCCATCTATGCAATATGCAGACAAATAATTTATAAAATCAATCTCTACAAGCAAATCATGGGCCAACTTTTTATGCTAAAAATATTAAGGTGTTATTTAGAAGTAGTGAGCTCATTAGACTGACAAAGCCTAAGACCACTGTCAATTTTTCATTCATTATTACTATAATATATGATCTATATAACACTATGTTAATTATCTATAACTAGTGGTTTAGATAGATGAAAGAAACTTTTTGCATCAGTATCAGAGGATGTTACACAGCATTGGAATATTGTAGAAATCAATATATTTTGGTTTTAAGGTAACTACTAATCTCAATAACTTAAAGAAATGAAATTATGTCGTCATAATCCGATTCTTGGATAACAATCGCTCGCTATAAAATATAATATTCTGAAAAATGTTTTGATTTTGTATGGTGGGGATTACAAGATTCGAACTTGTGACCCCTTGCTTGTAAGGCAAGTGCTCTAACCAACTGAGCTAAATCCCCATAGATATTTCATGGCAGGCCGCAGTCTAATATTCACTGCGAGTGGCAAAGCTTATCCCAAATATGAAAGAATCTGTCAACACAGGTTTTTCAGATTCAGCATTTACTCCATTAAAGTAGCGATATGGTCGGGGTAAGGCGCCCTTATGACACCCTCTTCAGTAATAATGCCCGTAATTAACTCGGCCGGGGTCACATCAAAAGAAGGATTTATCACCTCAGTACCGGGAGCGGCGATAGGATGACCTCCAAAACTAGTTAGCTCTTCGGCAGGGCGCTGCTCAATAGGAATATCCTCCCCAGTTCTCGCATTAAAGTCAAAAGTACTTACTGGTGCAGCTACATAAAATGCTACCCCATGGTACTTAGCCAGAATAGCTAAAGCATAAGTACCAATTTTATTAGCAGTATCACCATTTGAAGCAATGCGATCAGCCCCCACCACCACCCAATCAACATGTCCGGAAGCTAAAGTGCTAGCAGCCGCAGAATCAACTTGCAACGAGAAAGGTATACCCTCTTCGATCAACTCAAATGCGGTAAGTCTGGTACCCTGCATATAAGGTCGAGTTTCATCCACAAAAACGTAATTCAGTTGCCCAACCGCATGGAGGCTTCTAATAACTCCTAAAGCCGTACCATAACCTGCGGTAGCCAGACTACCAGCATTGCAATGAGTCAGAATAGAGATTTTTTTTTCTCCAGCAATAGATAAACCGACTTCACCAATAGCTCGACATGTTTCTAAATCGTTATCAAAAAAACCATCCGCCCACTTTTCCAGATCAGTCTTCACCTTTGACATCGGAATTTTATCTTCAAATGAGTCCAAAAAATTCTTAGCATCGCTAATTAGGTTGAATAAATTAACTGCAGTGGGTCTCGTTTTTTTAAGCCGTTCGCAGTTTTTTATAAAGTCACTTCTATAATCTTCCCAATTCGTAGTATTTGAAAGGAAAGCGTCCATTGCTAAACCATATGCAGCAACACATGCAATAGCTGGAGCACCTCTTACGACCATATCCTCGATAGCTATAGCGACCGATTCCAGATCTGAACAGGTCACCCATTTTTTTTCCAATGGCAACAACCTCTGATCAATTAATTCTAAACATCCCGATTTGTATTTTATTGCTGAAAACAAAGCTTAGTCCTCCTGTTAGGCTTCTTCATTTTTATCCGAGGCCGTCCCTAAATCCCAACAGTCATCATCATCTTCGTTTTGATGATCAGAATAGCCATCATTACTTTTTTTCAGCCCCAAGATATTAGACTTAATCTTGTGAATAAACGATTTAGGTGCTTCAACATCATCAGGCTCAAAAGATAGTTGACGTCCATCCAGATGGGGACTATCAAGAAATTCCTCATCTACAGAAAAATCATCTTCGTTGTCTGATTCAGTCAATTGTTCATTAGGTCGAATCTGTTTACGTGACTTATCTGTTACGCTTGTAGTCGATCTTTGTTGTACATTATTTTGATGGCTTTGCTTAGGTTCAGCTAGATCATCATAGTGTTTAGGTACAGGAGGCGTCTGCGGGAGATGAGTCGCCTTTGGTACAGGAGGTAGCATCGATTTCGCCAAACCAGATACTTCTTCACTAGAATGAGTTTGATCGCTTTTAGGTATTACCGGAACACTCCTATCTGAGTTATCGGCGGCATGATTACTATGCCCAGTAATTATGCGAACGCTTTCAGAATTGACCGAAGGTTTCGAAGAAACAACTCTTGAGGTCATTCTATCTTCAACAGACGGTAGTGGTAAAGTCTTATTTATATCAATAGATTCCGAATTAGACTTAGCTACCTGACTAAAACTACTTCCATGACTATTGGATGATCGAGAAGACCTAGTAGAGCCTCCGGAAGAACCTGAATGCCCTCCATCTCCAGAATAATCATCAAAATCATCATCCTCATCCAATGAAATCTTATTCGAATTTCTAACCAAGCGAAAAACTATAATAAGAAAAATCAGAATACCGAATCCAATAGCACATTTAACAATGAAACTAAATTGAGTGGGAGCAGGAGAATCGAGCTCAGCTGATATCATTGAGGAGTATGCCTCATCAAGATTTTGGCTATCTTCCTTTTCAAAGTTACTAGCTAAATCAGTATAGGAAAGAATAAAAGAAGCAGTTGCCGATGAAATTAGTATATGCATCTGCATCATGGGAACACTATCATGCTTATATCCTGTGTAGTATAAAATTCCCTTGGATTCATCGTTCATATCAATGATTAAAGAATTTCTGATATGATAGCCTTCTACAGCCGCAGATGACTTTGCTAACTTCTCTACTATTACATCTGCATATTGAGACATTGTATACTCATCAATTGGAATAGGATCTTTTTGAAAACGCACTTGGATCGTTCTCTGAAAAAGAGAACCCCTTTTTTCTGGGGCTTGGAACACCAAAGAGTTACCCGAAGTATTATATTGCACTGTCCATCCTAGAGGAGGTGTTATCTTAAGACCTTTTTTATTTAAGATAACTACACCATCAATTTTTTCATATTCCTTTGGTTGGGATCGTTCAGAAAGCTTTAGAGAGTTCCCCAAGGGCGGAGCTCCTGCGCTTAATGATAATGGAAAAAATAGAAATAAAGATATCAATATTCTCACCGTGACCACCCACTTTCATACCAGATTTCGAATAGCTTCACTCACCATTGTACCATCTTCAGCATAATCCTCCAGAACAGATGCGACCATACCAAGAGCAGATATATCTAGCTCAAAAACCTGACTTTCTTCATTTTGATTGGGAATCATTTTTTCATTTATATCGTCGTAAATTAGAGGTACAGAGAATTCTGGCCTCATTACCAAACTCAACTCTGATTCGAATTTCTTCGCAGGATGCCAGATAGGTTCCGAAGAAACCTTATATAATGCACTCAGTCTCCAGTTTTTTTCTTTTTCACTATCTGATAAATTACTCATTCCATCCGCAACCAAAAAGCAAATATCACCGGGTTTCGCCTTCTCTCCAATAGACACCATAATCCTAGAAATTTCTGACTCACTCGAAGTCATTAGATTAAAGTTACCTTTCTGACTCATTTTGATCATCCATGCTTGAGGATTAGGGGAATCAGTAACACCATCAAAATGTTTTCGGATACGATTAAGCTCCTGAGACGGCCAAGTGACTGGCAATCCCTTCTCTCTAAATTCGGTAATGGCAGCAGCAAGGTGTTCAAATGACTGGTCTAGGGCATCAGCACGATCGGAAGAAATTGCTATTTCTCCCCAGCATATTCCAATTAAACACTGTGTATCAGGATCATTCTCTTTTGTTAACTTACTGACCCTATTCAACTCCTGAATAGCTTCCTCATAAGACTCATCTTTCCAAGCTAAATAGCCATACTGAAATCCAAAATCACTATTTGTGGGAAAGCGATTTGCTAAGATAGCTGCCTTATTTTTAGCTCCAGTAATGTTTTGATCATCGATCATTAGATTAATTTGAGCGGCATTCATAATTGGTGCTCCAACGAAAGTTTTTTTACATAATGAAACTACATCTTTAACTTTACTTTTATGTCCCAACAAAACCAAATTCATGGCTAACGATTGAAACACGCAATAATCTTTTATCGAGTTTTTAACTTTAAATAGTGGAGAAGTTTTCAATGACTCAGCAACTCTGTCATCACATAATTGAAATAATTCTCGAGAGTAGTGATTTGTCTGATTCAAAGAATGCAATGCCACTTTTGACATTTCATATTCTTCATTGAAAAAATGTGCAATGCCCTTGAGGGCCATCCAATATTCTTGTAACTGAGGATTCTCAACCATACGAACCCCAATATGCTCCATTAAAGCCGTTAATGATGAACTATCACCCTTATCAGCTAATACCTCGATCCATAGACGATAGTATGGCCATGGTTTATCATCATCAACTTCAGTAAGATAAGTACTAATCTCTTCCACTGCATGTTGATGTCTTCCTTCCCAAAAGCTTCGGAGAGCTTTTAGATACTGTTTGGAAGAATGTGTCTTCTTCTTCGTAACCTTGGATTTTTTTGCCATTCTCTTTTCTCCGTAAGGTCTGAGCAAAATCCGCACTAGTACCTATCAATCGGAATGACAATCTATTGCTTTAAGTCAATGAGGCCAAAAGATTGGGAAAATTTTACCTAATGAAATCTGCCGATAAGAATTTATCGAAAAACAGGATAGGATACTCACGATAGGCGAAAAGGGTCACTCTTTTTAAAAAAAGAATAACCCTTGATTATATAGTCATATCATTAAGGGATAGATTACTAATTCGAGTTAGCTGGCAATTCTTGCTGACTTCTCAGACCGTGGTGATTGCCCTGGCTTCACATCACCTGCCACAGCGCCATTCACCATTGGTGCTGGCTGAGTAAACGATCCACTGCTAATCATTCTCTCTACCTCTACTGATCGTTCGATCAGAAGATCACGCAGTTCGCGATAACAATCATAACAAATAGCTTCCTGCATCACAGGCTCATGAATTTCGCCCCAATGAAGCAGTACACCCCATACTTCAGCACTAAAATTTCTATGGCGACATTTATTGTCTTCACCACAGTTAGGGCATGTTTGAGAAATTTGCTGCATAATGACCCCCCTTAAGAAATGTAATCACTGTGCTTTACACATAAATCCCGGATGGCATTCTACTAATATCTCTGCAGCAGAATACTATCTGGTTTCTCTGAGCCAATCACCCAATGCAATTACCAAAGACTCGCACTCATAAGTTTACCTCTGGGTATAACTTAAGCGTCGACTTGGCTAATTCAACCACTTAGATCTCTAGCAACAACGAATACCATGCCAATGGTACACCATAAACTAGGTAGTAAGGGTTATCTACTTTTGTAGTGTTTGCTCGAGCTCCATTGTCCATATTCACAAAATTCTGTCAACCAAAATTCATAAATACACTTTTAGATTCATACAAAATTAATAAAAACTGATTAATGATGCGACAGGGCGTCAATTGGCTTGTAGATAGGCTTTTTTATCAAAGTAGAATTTCATAATCTCTTGTTTGATATTATGAGTTCGTAAAGTATCAGATCGCACCGTCAATAGTGGCTTCCATATTTTATTGGCTTCCTGAACAGCACCATTGCGATATTGTACTAGGCCACGAAGAAACAAAACCTCAAAGCCGGTTGTTGGATGAACATCTTCTCTATCCTCCAAATAAGCCTGTGCCTGTTTGACATCACCAGATTTCAAAAATGCATAAGCTAGAGTATTCATCGTCTGTAGTTGTTCCTCAGTACCTAGATCAATGGCAAGCTTAACAAATTCAATAGACTTTTGAGGATTAACACCACGCCAATTATAGCAATCAGCCAGCTCAACATAGGCTTTCGCCAAATATCTATTCGAGCTATTAGGATAGACTAATATCTGCTCAAACCACATGGAAGCTGTCTCTAACTGCCACAACTCTTTAAACAGTATACCCAAGGCCCAATATATATGAGGGCCGTCATAATTGGTATTTAGCAATCGAAGAAAGTCAAATGTGCTCCTGGATGCGTCATAAGAACAGCCTGCCTTTACCAGCCTCTTGAGACTTTCTTCCTCACCGCTGGTAAATAAATAACGTACCTTCTCTCGCGTGTATACTAGGCCCGTTTGATATTCTATGGCTAACTCTTTTGTCCTTTCATCAAACTCACCCCAGCTTACACTACCCTCCTCTTTTTCCAACAAACTAGCCAAAAACTTCTCATCTTCAATATACTCAGGACCAAGATCAGCTATTCTAGTATAGTTTGAAACTTCTTGAACTAGATACAATACATTCCATGGGTCTACAGCCTGAACTTGGGCTAGATGCTGCTGCGCTCTGGTATAATCACCCTGACGATGATAATAAGTTGCATTTAACCAATGCACCTCAGTACGCTCTTTAACGTCCAACCCATCTAATGGCGCTACTTTCTCAAGTATTAGTTTAGCTGCTGCTGCACTACCATATTGCATCTCGAAAGCTGCATAACGAAGGGTTGTAATTTTACTCAACTCATCTAGTTCATACATTCTGCGATAATGTTGTGCTGCCCGCTCAATATTACCTAAACGCAAATAAACTTCACCAATATTACCTTGAACATCAGGATCTTCTTTAAATTTGGCCATCAAACTATGTAATAAGGACAAGAGCTCTACTTTATCTGTAGGGTTCTCCATGAGATTTTTCATACGTTCCTTACCGACGAGATACTCTTCTACATTGATTCCTTCAATTTTTAGACATGCTATAAGTCGGCAAAACCTAATTTCCATATTATCAGGGTGTTGCTTGTATGCTTCTTCAAACAACTCTTTGGCGAGTTTATGTTCCCCTAATGAGAGGAATTGTCCGCCTATTTTCTGAACCATCTCAGGGTTACTAGTTTCACGACTCAAAATCTTTTTATAGAACTGAAAAGCCATATCAAAGTTATCAAATTCTTCCAATGTTTTTGCTACGAAGTAGAGTACACTTTCTTGAGCTTTATCTTCCTCTAGGAGCTGTTTTGCTATGACTAAACCTTGCGAACTTCGAAATGTAGACTTTTCCGTTTTACCAGCTACCTCGTGAATTTTGGCCAAAGCAAAAGACTCATACACCTGAATTTCGGGAGGACATATACCCCTATTCTCTACCCACCATTCAGTCAAAGTTTCTATGGCAATTTGTGCTTCAGTAAATCTTGAATCTTCTAAAAACTCTGCAGAAAGTCTGCGATGCGTATCGAAATTACCATATACATTGAAAGGAGCAGACTCTTCGAAAAGGTTAAAAAAGTAATCCCCCTTAGGGTCATCACCACTTTGGTAAAAGATCTGACTCATTCCAAAGTAGCCAGGATACCAGCTAGGATCCGTTTCTACACATTGCTCATACATCTTTAATGCCTGATCGAAGTCTCCCTTAACTTCTGCACAAAAAGCGATACAATAATAGGCCCCTGAGTTAGTCCCTGACTTGCTAAGCAAATGACGGACTCGAGCAATAATTTCGTCACCATCCGCCATTTCTCCGTGCTGCTCTACTAAGCACAATGATATCTGATCTGTATAGGAATTAGGGTTCTTTTCTAAAAGCGCAAAATACTCATTTCTCAGCTCTGGTAACTGATCTCTCTTAGTAGCCAATTCGATCCGACGCAAGTGTACAAGAATATCATCATAGATTTCGGGATCAAGAATCAGGTCTTCGATTAATGTCGCAGCTTCATCATATTGCTTAACAAAAATGAGTTTATTGGCTTTTTCTAAGATCTTTTCTTTCCGGTCTTTCAAAAAATATTACCCCTAACAATTTTCAAAAATCTGACTGCTTAAATGTAACCATGCAATGCATAT
>MDTC01125235.1_pt1 | contig 15269 bp, 19 predicted proteins | sample 811181 | NCBI WGS metagenome assembly MDTC01 (sample SAMN05326644, study PRJNA326480) | marine metagenome | isolation source: seawater | place: Pacific Ocean: North | collected 2011 | reverse complement strand
TGGTGGTGTCGCCCGCTATTCGCAGACAATTCTCGCAACTGATCCGTCAACATATTGATGACCTGGCTGTGCTGGCTTTCACAGAGCTGCCGGACAGCCGGAAAATTGATGTTGTGGCAACCATTAGCGGTGATGCCGGCTGATCCGCCAGCGCCACGACATAAAGAAAAAGGAGTTCACCATGACAACCATTACCGTAAGTGCATCGGACACGGCGCAGGCGATGGACAAGATTGTCGAACGGCTCGGTGAAGACGCGATGATCCTTGAAACGATCAAACGCAATGGCCGGATCGAGATGATTGCGACCAATGAACCGGACGAGCAACCGGCACCCATACTCCGCAATGACAAACCCACAATCCAGCCGGTGATGGATGGTGCAACATCCATAATACGGGACACTGCCATGCCAAGCGACGCTGCGCCTTGCCTCAAACTCGAAATTGGCGCCACAACAAAATTCACTGACCTGTTTGACCAGCAAATGATCAGCGCCGTGCGCAACCGGCCAGCTGGTGATTCGAGTGCCGCAGACCACCTCGGTCAGCGCGCCGGAGAAGCGCTCGAAAATCTCGATATGCTAGCAGAGCTTAAACATATCCGCGGAATGCTGAACGGAATGATGATTACCCAGCCTGAAGGGCTAGATGTCACACTCGGTCATGCTGCACCGGTGCGCCTACACCAGGCGGGTTTCTCGCCTAAGGCCATTCGGGCGTTGCACCATCACATGACAGGCTTACAGGGCGATGCTGCGATTGCTGCCTTCATGAACGCCCTTGCTGAAAGGGTAGTGCATTATGATTCAGAATCTGTCTTTTCATCACGACTTGTCTGCGTGGTCGGTTCCTCTGGTGCGGGCAAAACGACCCTTGCCACAAAGATTGCCGCCTATTTCAAGGAACATGGAATTTCCGAGCGCATGACACTGGCATCGGCAACAGGGCCGGGCGTCAGCCATAATGAAGAGGTCAAATCCTTTGCCAGACTCCTGAATATGCGGTCAGCACATTTCGGTATTGGCGAGCTGACAACTTCCATTCAGGAAACAAGCAATCGCATGATTGTCGATATCGATGCATCACCGGAAGACGCAATCGAGGCAATCGAGGCGGCAACATCCCTTCTTGGAACGGGCAAGGTAACAGTTGTGCAGGCAATTCCCGGCGGCAGTAGCGCAACAATGATCACGCATCAATGTGGCGTTTTTCAGATGATCAATCCAATGATAGCCCTGACCAAACTGGATGAGTGTGAGGCAAAGCCGGCTGAATTGTCGGAACTGGCACTTGAGGGCAACGGTGTCGGCCTGTTGACAGGAACCAAGTCTATCGTCGGCGGAATTGCAATTGCGACAACGCCGATCCTAGCGCAGTATTTAATGGAAAATGCTGATTAGTAATACAAAATTTTTGCGAGACTGGCTAGTACAGAGCCCGCCCGCAGGACGGTAAGTGGAACACTAAAATGGCAACTTCAATCGTGGTGGCAAGTGGTAAAGGCGGTGTTGGCAAAACCAGCATTTCTGTCAATCTTGGCTTGACCTTGGCAAGGCAGGGTCGCCGCACCGTATTACTCGATGCCGATTTTGGCATGGCAAATGCACATATTCTTCTTGGTGCAAACCCAAAGCGGTTCATCATGGATGCCATTAAAGGCGATACGCCACTGGCTGAAACGATGTGTGACGCACCACATGGGTTAAAATTTATATCGGGTGGAAGTGGCCTTCTGGAGATGCTAAATCTCGAAAAAACAACACGTTATCAGGCTATTAGGATGATTGACGAAATCCGTGATAAGACTGACATACTAGTTGTAGACGCGCCTGCTGGTGCATCTGACAGCTCGATCGCTTTTCTTGCTGCAGCCGATCACGTGGTTGTTGTGCTTGTAGGTGAACCAACCTCATTCCTTGATGCCTATGCGCTGATTAAAGCTGCGAACATCGAATCTGGCGTGACACAATTCAGCATAGTGGTGAATATGGCACGTTCTGAGCGCGAAGCCCGCGCCTATTTTCATAAATTCAAAGAGACGGCATCGCGGTTTCTGGATGCTAGCCTGCATTTTGCCGGCTTTCTGCCGCTTTCAGAACGTGTGCGCCGCGCCGTTGTGAATCGCCGCCCCGTCGGAATGGATTCCACACAATTGCCCGAAAACCAAGCTTTTATGGGTATTTCCAAGTCCGTTCTTGCCACGCCGCTGAATGATCAGGCAGGCATTCGCTTTTTCGCTGATATGGAGGCCGCGCCAGCCGGACCATGACCATGCGAAACCAGTACCTCGAACAGAAACCAGATGTTGAAGAGCTGATTACCAGCCATATGGAGTTGGTGCGTCAGATCGCATGGCATATGCGCGGCAGCGTGCACGCGTCTACGGAAATTGAGGACCTGATCCAGATTGGTTATTTCGGGCTGGTCACCGCCGCCCAGAACTACACCCTGCGCGAAGGCGCCACTTTCGCTAGTTATGCCGGCATCCGCATCCGCGGTGCCATCGTGGATCATCTTCGGAAGAATTCTAATCTTTGCCGCACTACAATTCAGATGCAGAAAAAGACCAACAGCGCTGAACGCGAGCTTCAAATGCGCTTAGGGCGTAAACCTAATTCTGCTGAAATTGCAGAAATGCTAGGCATTCCGGCAGAAGAAATGCTCGAATGGGAACAGGCATTTCAGGCCAATGTTCACCAGTCGCTTGACAGTGTGTATGATGAATTTTCCATTTGGTTTGAGTCGCCGGAAAACACCCCGGAGGACAACCTCAATGATGAGGAGCTGCGTCAACAGCTTAAAGAGGCATTGCTTGCACTACCGGAACGCGAAGCACTTGTCATCCAACTCTATTACGTTGAAGAGCTAAATGTTTATGAAATTGCAGAGGTTCTGGAAGTGACAACTGGTCGTGTCTCACAGATCAAAAAATCAGCAATCACCAGATTGCGCCATCAAATCCGCGACGCCGAGCGGATGCTCGTAGCCGAATGACCCCGCCCATGTCTGACAATTGGCATCAGACCAATCAGGTAGTCATGGCTGTACAGACCGCGGAAATCAAACAAAGCAATCTGACCGCACCGCCGGAGCTTCACCTGTCTTGCAACCTCGTCAATATAGCGCGTGGCCGTTGCAACGCAATTGTGACCGCAGCCGCAAGCGCGGATTCAGATACAGAAATTGAGGTCATTGGCAGTCTGACAATTGAAGTCAACCGCCCGGTAATGCTGGCAGAGCTATCTGTCCCTATGACTCTATGGGACTTGCTTGTTGCGCGTCTGGCCGCACAAACTCCGCGCCCTCTGTCTCTTCAGCTGACAATCGCACGGAATCTCGCAGTCAGTATTAAAGGCGATTTGAGGATTGATGAAAAAACCAAAGTCGACATCGCTGATATCGCCTTCACTCTGCCATTGAAATAGCCCTATGTTAAACTCGGTCGTGACGTTGCTGACTGTAATGATTCAGCTTCAGATATCAACGAAAGAGCGCGGTCAAACATCCGCAGTGAAGATAACCGGCAGCAATTAGCCAATCAACCGCTTCGTTACATCAGCAGCGGCCTGCAGCAGACGGGATGAACCGGAAAAGGCTTGCTGGGCACGCATCAATTTCGACAGCTCATCTGTCACATCCGTGTTTGATGCCTCCAGATGGCCCTGCACCAGCTGCCCAAAATTATCCTGCACAGGCACACCAACAATGGGTGGGCCAGATTTGGCAGTGTCCTTGAAAAAACCCCCTCCAGACGGATTAAGGCCAGCGTGGTTGGCAAAACGTGCAAGGCCGAATTGGCCAACCTCACTGGTCGTGCCGTCACCATAGGTGATCTGAATCCGGCCATTATCCCGGATGGCAATCGTTTCAACCATCGTATCCTTGCCAAAGGTATCGATCTTTGTTGGAGGAATAACAATGGCCTCAAATTGGCTATTCAGGACCCGGCGGCCATCAGTCGTGATTAAGTTGCCTGTTTTATCCAGCAGAAATGATCCGTCACGCGTATATGCGGTCGTGTCGTCCTTTGGGTTATACGTCATGAACATGCCGCTGCCATTAACAGCCACATCCAGCGAGTTGTTTGTCACTTGCATGGCTCCCTGCCCGTGATGTTGGCGTCGGGGCTCTTCATAGACAACACCAAATCCGATGTTCAAACCCGCCCGTGACGTCTCCTCAGCGTAGGAATGCAAAAAATTGCCTTCACTTCTCTTAAAGCCTGTCGAATTCGAGTTCGCCAGGTTGTTACTTATTATTGAAATGTCGGTCGTCGCCATATTGATGGCGTTACGGATTGTGGCGATCATCACATTGCCTCTCAGGTTAAGCCTGCTTCAGTCCTTTCAAAATTCGTACCAATCTTGCCAAACCGATGAAAATTTCCTGTCATGACGTCCAATTCACTTACGGAACCGCGTTACAGGTTGCGATTCCCGCCAAAATTGGCATGATTATGCTAATTATTGTTATCGTTGGCCAAATACAGGCGGGCCGCCGGCAGTGGAATGTTGAAATGAGTCAGACGCCAAAAAAAAATGCGCTTGTACCTGCTGGTCCAAAGAAATTGCCTGTGGTACGAAAACAAGGCAGGGTTGGCCGCTATAACCTTGTCAATGAAGGTGTACGCTTCAAGAATCGCGAAGAAGTGCGCGAGCGCCTGCCCGATATCCTAGGCAAGGCACTCGCGATGATCTGGATCGACAAGGAATTTGCCAATGTGTTTGCGCGCGACCCGCAAAAGACACTGGAATCCGAAGGTATTATTCTGCCGGAAAATATGGCGATCGAATTCCAGAAGCCTGGTACCGATAGGCCGCGCGTTGTCGTCTACGAAAAACGTCCCAATTCCAATTTCCGGTTACGGGTTCTTTATCTGCAATTAGTGATGATGGCAGGTCGATAGGATGTTTGACCTGACAAAGGTCCAGACAGGATTTAGGGCTCTTCTTTTGGCGTCGGTTGTGGTTGCAGGCACCCCATCCTTTGCCGGCTCCCCCAGTATCGATGCCAGCGACGCCACTTTCAATGAGGCTGTAAAAGCGGTGAAGGACAAAGATTATCGGCATGCCATGACACTTTTCACGTTGCAGGCGGAAAACCACCAACATGATGCGCAATATAATCTGGCACTGCTACTTGAAGCTGGCAAAGGCGCGCCCCAAGATTTTGTCAGTGCACTTGACTGGGCATGGACCGCTCAACTTGGCGGCATCGCTGATGCCAAAGAGCTGGCGGATGATCTGAATGACATTTTGCCCGAAGTTGCAATAGCTGCAGTTCGGGAATCAGTTTCCGCCCGCCTGCAGTCGCGGATCGATGCCGGTGATGCCGCTGCTATCCCGCAATTCGCAGCCTACCAGCTGACCATACTGGAAGAGCCAAACTATGAAACCGCCTATATCTGGTATTCTATTGGGGCAGCACTGGGCCTAAAAGGAACGCTGGAAGCGCGGGACGATTCACGCGAGAATATTGAGGATGAGACAATCATCAAACTACAGGCTGAAGCTGGCACGATTTATGAATCGCTGAACGTCAACCTCGATTGACGGGATCACGCAAAGCAAGAGCGCCATAACGGAGCGACTGGAGAAAAAAATGGATGTGAAAGTTCACTGGATCATTGACGGCGTCGCTGAACTTGATGTCGAAACCATGGAAGAAGCAGAGAAAAACGTAGACAGCTTACTCCGCGAAATAATCGCGGACAATCCTAAGCTTGTTGAACTTCTCGGTGCCCGCGCCATTCAGGGCAAGGCTTATCTTCCAGGATCAGAGGAAGATTTGAAGAATGAAACGCCAGTTGCCTAAACCACTCCGGCTGGCGCCGCTTGTGTACGCATTTGTGGCAACTCTCATGGTTGTCGACGCAATGGCAGCCGGGCGTACTTACAAGCCGCAGAATGAAGTCGATTCGCCCAAATTCGAGCTCTGTCGACTGAAAAAGCGTGACTATATCGATGGTGGCACGAACTGCATCTATGGACGCCAGACCGGTGGCAAGGATGTTGTGATCAAGGTTGACGGCAAGAAAGTACGCTGCCAGACAAGCTTTCAATGTAAGCGTATCAACTGAAGTAGTTTGCCGATGATTTAGTCAGCGATTATTTTCCGCGGCAATCGATACCGTTGAATTCACCCAGTTCATCCAGCGTATCAACATAGACAAGGCCCGACTCGGCAAGACGTTCGCGCATCCCATAAATGTCCAATCCGACCTCACCGGCAGCGAGGCGCTGGCGCTTTGCCTCTTCCCCGTCGAGGCGTGCTTGCGCCTTGTCCATAACGGCGTCAGCATTGACCCGCGCCACAACGACAATACCATCATCATCCGCACAAATCACGTCGCCTGGAAAGACCAGTTGACCGGCACAGATTACCGGCACGTTCACGGCGCCAAGAGTGTTCTTGACAGTTCCCATTGACGAGATGGTGCGAGACCAGACCGGGAAATCCATTTCAGCAAGGTCAGTGACATCGCGCACACCAGCATCACTGACGAGCCCTTTGACCCCATGCGCCTGCGCAGATGTAGCCAGCAGATCTCCAAAATAGCCGTCCGTATTTGGCGAGGTTGTCGCCAGCACCAGAACATCCCCTGGTCGGCACAGTTCGATCGCCACGTGCACCATCCAGTTATCACCGGGTGCTGCTAGTATGGTGACAGCCGTCCCGCCGATCCGTGCATTTGGATAGATCGGTCTCAAGGCCGGATCCATCAAGCCAGTCCGGCCCTGTGCCTCATGCACGGTAGACGCCCCGGCAGCACCGAGGCGTGTCGCAAGGGCCGCATCCGTCCGCTTTATATTCCGCACTGCAACTGTTTTCATCAGCCTCTCCTTCGTGCAGGTTCCATGGCCTGCCTTTCAATAAGCCGCAACGCACTATTCATTTTCGAGAATGATAGCACCATAGGCGGTGGCCGATACCGGTATATGATAGAAGCGATAAGCTTCGCGCACCTTTTCGTTCAACGCGCCACGCATAACATTCCACATGATCATCTCAATCCCCTCAGCGCCTGCCTCACGAATGAAATCAGTATGGGTCAGCCGTGTATTAGCCTTTGGATCATTGACCAAGTTATCAAGAAAGCGTTTGTCAAAATCGGGGTTCACGACACCTGCGCGCTCACCACCAAGCTGGTGTGATAGACCGCCAGTCCCCCAGATACCAACCGTGATATCTTCCTCAAAGCTTTCAACCGCGCGCCGGATTGCTTGTCCCAGCTTGTAACAGCGTAGTGGTGTTGGCTGAGGATACTGGATCACATTCACGCATAGTGGAATGACCTTAGTTGGCCATGCTTTCGGCTGATCATATGCAATCGACAGCGGCACCGTCAGACCGTGATCAACATCAAAATCGGCAGTGACCGCCATATCAAATTCATTCAGGATCAAGTCCTCGACGATATGCCATGCCAGTTCTGGATGGCCCTCGACAACTGGCACTTTGCGCGGGCCCCAGCCTTCGTCAGCTGGCTGAAACTGTTCGCCCACACCCATCATAAAGGTTGAATAATGGTTCAGCGACATTGAGGTTGCATGATCATTGAAGACAACAACTGTGACGTCAGGTGTGTTGTCTGCGTGCCAGGCACGGAGCGGTTCAAAACCCTTGAACAGATCAACCCAATAATCTTCGTGTGTTTTGCCATTATCTATTGCCGCGCCGACGCCCGGCACATGCGATGTTCCCATCCCAGCAATCAGCCTAGCCATTGTCTGCCTCCTTTTTACTGCGGTTGCCGTCAATAGGTCGACCGCCATTGATCATCATTTCCTGAAATCCCTCAAATGACAGCGGCGGAGATGACATCTTGCCATACATTACCTGTGGCGGCTGACGGTCATGGCTGACAAGCTTAAAGCAGTAGTAGACATTTGCGCCAAGCTGAAGCAATCGAGTGTAATCTCGATCCAGAACCGCCTTACGTTGCTCTTCAGTCATGGGAAACTTAGCCAAATAGGCTTTCTCATCAGCAGCAAATTCCGTCCTACATTCTGCCTTGTTCAACGACATGCAGAACATGTTCAGGTGATAGCCCTTGCGATAACTCCGGCTGTCCAAAATGTATGTGCCCGGCACATCATCATAGTCACGCGTTCCGTCCATAATGTCCTCCTGTACTTTGCGCTGGCTACTCAACCATCCAGTATGAAGCATTGATCCACTTGGCAAACACCAGCCTAGCGCATACCATTTTCGGAACATATAAAAATTATTGGGACAGTTTGTTCATGAATTGGAACGCCGACCATCTCCCCGCCTTTGTTGCAGTCGCCACACATAGCGGCATCTCTGAGGCAGCGCGTCAAACGGGCCAGGCAAAATCGAGCCTGAGCCGTATCATCAGCCGGCTGGAGGAAGATGTCGGCCTGCAACTGTTCTTACGTGGACCGCGTGAATTCACTCTGACAGCGGATGGCACGCTGTTCTACAAGCATGCTGTCCGTATCCTAGAACAGGTAAATGCCGCCAGCGCCGAGCTGGCTGGCCTTGGTGATGCGCCACGAGGCAAGTTAACAGTCGCGTTGCCGATGGCCTTCAGTCGCGAGATTGTCAGCCCTCATCTAACCGGATTTCTGGCGGATTATCCTGAGCTGCGGCTTGATATCAGGATTTCCAGCTTCATGCCCGATCTCGCCCGAGACCAGATCGACATGGCCGTCGTGGTTGGCAGTCTGCCTGATTCTGACTTTGTGCAGCAGGCGCTTGTGGCCGCCCCGCTCGTCTGGATAGCCAGCCCAGAGGTTGCCACCAGTCTGCCATCAAGGCTCGACCCCATCATACTGGCCCGTCAAGTTCGTGTAACCGAGACACGCTATGCCCAGACTGCGTTACCGGTCCGTAGTGTGGGCGGCGAAAGTGTGACGGCACGGCTGGATGTTGATACCATGTTGCAGGTTAATGACCCGCTGATTGTGCGCGATATGGTGGCATCAGGCTTTGGCGTTGGTTTTGTCCCACATATCTACTGCCGAAACGCCATTGCTGAGGGCACACTTGTGCAGCTTGCACCGCAACTACAGATCGAACATGAATCCCGTCTGTCCCTTTTGCATGCTGGGCGCCGTCGGATGCCGCCGAAGACACGCGCCTTCATTACGTTTCTGCAGGCCTGTTGCGGTGGCCATATCATTCAAAATGACTGAGGATTTCATCTAGGGGTTTCTTGCGTTTGGCAACACACGGGATCCTAGCGTCGCTGGCCGGATGACCGACCGCGAGGATCATCAGTGGTTTATTGGATTCGGGCCGCTTGCAAATGCGGGTTAAGAACCCCATCGGATTAGGGGTGTGGGGCAGGCAGACAAGCCCGGCATTATGGATGGCAGCAATCAGGAATCCGGATGCGATACCAACACTTTCAGGCACATAGTAATTCTTGTAGCGCGTTCCATCGTCAAAAATGCCATAGCGTTCGGCAAAGACAACAATTAGCCAGGGTGCAGCTTCAAGATGTGGCTTATGCGGCCCGGTGCCAATTGGCTCCAGCGCCTTAATCCATTCATCATGCATGCTGCTTTCATAGAATTTTCGCTCTTCGACCTCGGCCGCCTCGCGGATGGCCGCTTTCATTTCAGGGTTGCCGATTAGGGCGAAGTGCCAAGGCTGGTGGTTGGCTCCGCTTGGCGCGAGCCCGGCAGTGCGGATGCAATCCTTGAGTATCTCGCGGGGCACCGCCCGGCTGGAAAAATCACGCACCGTGTGCCTTGTTTGCATCTGCTCCAGATATGCGCGCGCGGCGGTGCTGCTATCCGCATCGCTCATCTCGGCACGATCGGGCAGAGGTTGTGGTTCGTAATTCAGTTTCTCGCGAATAAACATACAATGAGCGTCCCGGTTGAATGAATAACCCTTTGCCAAAGGAACGCAGACAATCTGCCGTGCTTTCGCAGACCACGCAACTTTGCTATTGTGAAACGCCGTTTGCTGGTCAGTACTGGCTCTTTTTCGGAGTGATTTTTTCTGATGTTCAATCCTGCTGTAGCCGCGCTGACCGCCCCTCCCGTTTCTGTTGTACAAGATTGGCGCGCCTCATACGACGGCAGTCTGGGCCCCATGATCGACATGAGCCAGGCCGTACCGGGCTACGAAGCGCATCCCGACATGATTGGCGCGTTGGTCACCGCGGCAGGTGATCCTGAGGCGGCAAAATATGGCCGTGTGGAGGGCGACCAGCGGCTGCGCGCGGCCTATGCGACGCATTTGGGTGACATTTACAATGCACAGGTTGAAGCAGAACAAATCCATATTACTTCAGGCTGCAATCAGGCTTTTGTCGCCTCAGCACTGGCGGTTGCCGGTACGCATGACGAAATCCTCATGACCTGTCCATGCTATTTCAATCACGAGTCTGCGCTTGGCATGCTCGGCATTGCAACAGGCTATGTTGATTGCATTCCCGAAAACGACATGCTGCCAACCGTTGATGATGTGGCAGTTGCAATCAGGCCCCAGACCCGCGCGCTGGCGATTGTATCGCCCAACAACCCCTGCGGGGCCGTCTATCCTGCACCTCTACTGAATGATATTTTCAGCCTGTGCCAGCAACGCGGCATCTGGCTGATCCTTGATGAGACATATCGTGACTTCATGCCTATCAACAGTGATCGGCCGCATAATCTGCTGCACCGTGATGGCTGGCAGGATACTCTGATACAGCTCTACAGCTTTTCAAAATCCTACTGTATGCCCGGGCACCGGCTTGGCGCGGTGATGGCTGGGGCGGCGCTAATCCAACAACTTGCCAAGATCATCGACAATATCCAGATCTGCGCCCCGCGTGTGCCGCAGATGGCAGTCACGCCCATGCTGACGGAACTTGCTGACTGGCGGCAGGAAAACCGACAACGCATTGCGGCATGCGCTGATCTGTTCTGTCGTATCATGGAAGGGCTTGATGGGTGGGACCTGCTTAGTAGCGGCGCCTATTTCGGGTATGTCAGACACCCGTTTGACAGCGTCTCGTCACATCATGTTGCCATGCGCATGGCGCGCGAGGCAGGCGTCTTGACGATACCCGGCACCTTTTTCGGTGATAATCAGCATGCCTTTCTAAGGTTCGCCTTCGCAAATGCAGACGGCAATGTCATCGCCCAGCTGCCCGAAAGGCTGTCTGTTCTTTGACTGCCGTCAGGTTTTCCAGCTTGGATCAATGCGATCCAGCATGCGCCAGAATGCCGGCCATTCCGGATGCCGCACCGCCGCACCGGATTGGGCGTCACCGCCTTCAAATTGCTGGCGTGTATGGCGCATAATCTCGTCGGGGATGTAGCTAATCTGGGCTCCAGATGACAGCGCCCGCAGCTGAATCTCCGCATTACGAATGAACAACTGGTGTCTCACAAAGGCCCAGGCCACATTCGGCCCCGCTGTCAGCAATCCGTGGTTCTTTAATACAAGAGTATGCTTCTCTGTACCCATCGCCGCAATCAGCTGTTCCTGCTCGGTCTCATCCAGAACGATGCCGTTAAATTTATGATAGCCAATCCGCTCAAACAGTTGACACCCCTCCTGCATCAGCGGCACGACCTCTACGTCTAGCGCAGCGATCGACTGGCTGAACGGTTCATGCGTATGCATGACGCAATGCAAATCATCAGGTCGGGCCTTGTGGATAGCCGCATGGATTACATAGCCGGCACGGTTTACCGGCCAGTTGTCATCTGACACCTTGTTACCTTCCAGATCGATGCAGGTCAGGTTCGAGGCGGTGATTTCACCATAGGTCAGGCCGAACGGATTAATCAGAAATGTATCGGTTCCCGGTACTCGCAAAGTAATGTGATTATAAACAACGCTTGTCCAGCCATAAAAATGCGTCAAACGGTAGGCCGCTGCTAGATCAACCCGCGCATGCCATTCGGAATCTCTCATCCCTTTCGGGGTGTTGGGGTAGGAGATTTCGAGCGGTATTGGTGTTTCACCCTGTGCCATTAAACCCTCGCAATTTCAAAAAACGCTTCTCAGACACTTTTCAGCGTAAATAGTCTGCCTCGCGCTGGTGTACCAAAGCAAGCAATGTATCGTTATAGGGGGTCGGGACACCATGCGACTCGCCAATAGCAACAACCGCCCCGTTAATCGAGTTGATCTCGGTCGGACGTTTTGCCATTATGTCATGGAGCATTGACGGCAGATGGTCACGATGCTCCCTCTGCACCATTTGCAGGCGCGCCTCCATCTCGTCCCGGTCAACCATAATGCCGGCAGCGGCCGCCACATCACAGGTTTCCATAACGGTCGCCCGCACCAGACGGGACAATTCAGGCGAATCCAGCAGCGCACCCGGGCGCAGACCATTTAGCGCGCACAGGCTGTTCATCGCACAATTGAACGCCACCTTGGCCCATATCACTGTATCGACATCCTCATTAACAATTGTTGGCATTCCGGCATCATCCAACGCACGCGCCAAAAAAGCAGCATGGGACTGACTTGTAGCATCATTCGTTGCTGCCCTGATCTGTGTCAGATGTGATCCTTGCGAAACAACGATGCCTGGCCCCTGCAAATTTCCAGGCGCCATGGTTGTGCCGTAAATCACTCTGTCCAGCGGCACAAATTCGGCCAGAATTGCGGCATTACCCAGACCGTTTTGCGCGCTTACCAGTCGAGTCTCGGGACCGATCAATGGTGCAGATGCCGCCAGCACATCACGCGTGGAACCTGTTTTACAGAAGATAATCAGAAGGTCAGCAGGCGCTTCGCTGGCAACTGACTCAGGTGCGATAACACGTGGATGGACCACCTTGTAGTCCGAATCAAGACGCATCTGCAGGCCAGTCGCCAGCATAGCCTCACGATGCGCCGCATTCCTAACCACAAGGGTCAAATCATGCCCAGCGGTGGCAAGGGCACCACCAAAATACGACCCCAACGCGCCCACACCAACAACAACAAAACGCATAATTCAGACCCTGCAATTTGCAACGTCGTCATTCTTTCGCAACGGCCATGCGTCAGCAAGCGCTAAATCACCGCTGGGGCCCAACCAAGATTTAGTGCCAGCCAGAACGAAAAGTTAGATCGGCAGATGTTCCAGCAGCAGGGACACATTCGACAGCACCGAACATCCGGCATCAATCAAGCGCACCGCTATTGGTTAGCCTTTCTGCATTCAAATGCTGCGCCCATGCCAGCCAAAGATAATAAAGCTGGACCAAGTGTGACGGACAAAAGCGTGCGGAAAGCACGAACGCCAGCATTTTCTTTGTCTATGTTCACTATTTCCCATCATCAATCAGCGGGTTTAATAAATGCGTTGCTTTGATAATATAGGACTGGGACGATACCAGTTCCTAAACGGTGAATATTCAATAGAAATTGATCAGCGAGATAATTGATGGGAAGATTGTTGGGAAAACGCGTCCTGATTACAGCAGCTGGGCAGGGTATGGGACGCGCTGCTGCATTGGCAATGGCTGCCGAAGGAGCAACGGTATTTGCAACAGATATTGACCCAGAAGGACTTGCAACGTTAGTTGCTGAAAATAGTAAAATTGAAATATTCACGCTTGATGTCACAGATCCAAATGCTGTTTCAAAGGCACCAAAGAAAACTGGCGCGTTAACCACTCTGTTTAATTGTGCCGGCTTTGTGCATAACGGCACGATTATGGATATGTCTGATAAAGATTGGGACTTTTCCTTCGCCCTAAATGTGCAATCCCAATTTCGTCTTATCAGAGCCTATTTGCCGGGCATGTTGAAACAAAAGGACGGTTCAATCATAAACATGGCATCGGTGGCGTCATCTATCAAAGGTGTCCCAAATAGATGTCTTTATGGGTCGACAAAAGCTGCCATCTTAGGACTAACCAAAGCAGTCGCAGCGGACTATGTAAGCCACGGCATAAGGTGCAATGCTCTGTGCCCAGGCACTATATTAACGCCGTCACTCGAAACACGAATGCGCGCAACAGGTGATTACGAAACTGCTAAAATTGAATTTTTAGCCCGCCAGCCTATCGGCAGATTCGCAACAGCGGACGAAGTGGCAGGCATTCTTATCCACCTTGCCAGTGATGAATCTAAATTTACAACCGGTACATTCCAAATAGTGGATGGTGGCTGGAGCCTTTAACAACAGCCACGAAAACACCTCATCTCAGCCAAGCAGACAGTTATTTAGATTTTAACCGGCTACTAATGAAAGCGTCTTGCATCCCGTCCTCTGCCGCGTTTTGATAAATATTCAAAAATAATTGTGCGATTGCGAATGCATCCGGCTGCTCTTTTACCATCGCCTTGATATATTCTAAATCTTTTACTGTGTTAGCGATAGTAAACGCATAGCCATCATGTTTTCCCGAAATCGCCTTAGGTGCAATCCGGTCAAGGCTCATTGAGTGTCCAGATCCTTGACTTGAAAGTTCATAAAATTTTTCCCAATCAACGCCGAATTCGCGCGCTAACTTCATAGCCTCAACGACCAACGTGGCGGTGCCAAGCGCCAAAAAATTAGAAATGAGTTTTGTTGTTGCTCCCATTCCCAAATCGCCAAGCCGTTCGATTTTTGTGCAACAAGGTGCCAAAATAGCGCTAGCAATCTCAAAGTCGTCAACATCACATCCTACAATTGCTCCCAGCTTTGCATTTTCTGCCTGTAATTGACCTCCAGTGAGTGGCGCTTCCACATATCGCAAGCTTGCCGCCTCAGCCTTTGCTGCCAACATTTTTACTGAGAGCGGTTGGTTTGTTGTGCAATCAACAACTATGCTGCCTGGTGATAAGGAAGGAAAAAGAGTATCGCAAACTGAAATTACCGTCGAAGAATTTGGCAAACAAAGGATGACCCTTGAACAATCGTGTCCAATCTCTGCCAAAGAGGTGGCTTCTCGAGCACCCAATTTGACGAGTTTCTCTATGGGACCACGGTTTCTGTTGGCGATTACAACAACTCTGTGACCCGCTTTGAGTAGGTTTTGCGCCATGCCCTGACCCATAATGCCGGCACCAATAAAGCCAATGTTTTGTCCCTGGCCCATATCACTCAAATTTTCAATCATTTGTAAGTGGCTATTGGCGCGCCTAATTTGGCCTCATCAAGGGCTATGCCGAGGCCCGGCTCTGTGCTTGCGCTCAAAGTACCATTCACCCGCTTTGGTGGGTTTTTAGCTATAGATACAGTTACATAACTGTTAAAATCAGTTGATGAAAATCGGTAGTTTCGGTTTGTCGAATGCGCCAAATGAGCGATCGCTGCGGTTGTTACATCTCCGCCCCATGAATCCTCAATCGTCATAGGAATAC
>MDTC01163680.1_pt1 | contig 15271 bp, 12 predicted proteins | sample 811181 | NCBI WGS metagenome assembly MDTC01 (sample SAMN05326644, study PRJNA326480) | marine metagenome | isolation source: seawater | place: Pacific Ocean: North | collected 2011 | reverse complement strand
ATGCAATAATTTTTGACCAAAGAGGAATACATGGAGGTACAAAAAGTAAAGTGAACGACAGGTTAATAGTTAGAATGGCGTATAATAGGATTACTCAAAATTAGGATTATAATTTAATTAAAATATATATTTGTCACCCAAATAAATCAATAAGCCTAAAGCTATACCTACAATTATCCAATAATAATTTTCATTCATAAAAATTTCTTTAGATTTGGTTTATAATAATTTGGACCTTTCATAACTTTACCATTTTCATTAAAAATAGGTTTTCCATCTACATCCAATTTACTCATATTCGAGTTTTGTACTTCATCAAAACATTTGTCTAGATCAATACCAAAAGCGTGTCCCGCTCCATAAGTAACATACAAAATATCCGTCAAAGCATCTGCTACTTCGGTTATATCTTTGTCTTTTATTGCTAATTTTAGTTCAGATAATTCTTCGTCTATTAATCCGAATCTCAATTTTACGATCCTGTCATTAGGAAAAGAGGGTTTTGATTTGACTTCTTGACCAAAAGTTTGCATAAATTTTTTAACTTTTTCAAAATTGCTCATATTTTCTCCAATTCTAATTTGTCTATCTTTAAATAGAGTGTATTATAAGAAGAATCACATATGAAATATAGAAATGAATTTGACAGTATTGGTAAAATTAAAGTACCTGGTGATAAGTATTGGGGGGCTTCTACTGAAAGATCAAATAAATATTTCAATATAGGAGACTTTCTAGTTAGACCAATTGTTATAAGATCTATAGCAATTATCAAAAAGGCAGCTGCAATTATCAACACTAAGAACAAAGATTTGAATCCAAAAATAAGTAGATATATTATTAAGGCTGCAGATGAAGTTATAAAAGGTAAGCTTGATAGCCATTTTCCTTTAAAAGTTTGGCAAACCGGTTCGGGAACTCAAACAAATATGAATGTTAACGAGGTTATAGCTAATAGAGCAATTGAAATGATTGGAGGTAAAATGGGTACAAAGCAACCTGTTCATCCTAATGATCATGTAAACAAATCTCAATCAACGAACGACGTTTTTCCGACTGCTATGCATATTGCTATAGCAATTAAAACAAGGGAAAAATTATTACCTTCTTTAAAATTATTAGAGAAGCAGTTAGCTAGTAAAAGTAAAGAATTTAAAGATATTGTCAAAGTCGGTAGAACTCATTTACAAGATGCAACACCTTTAACTTTAGGTCAAGAGTTTTCAGGTTATCAATCTCAACTTAAAAAATGTATATCAAGAATAGAAAATGCCTTGAAAGAAATTTACTACTTAGCACAAGGTGGAACTGCAGTTGGAACTGGGTTGAATACTAGAAAAAATTTCGACAGAAAAATCATTAAAGAAATAAGTAGAATTACTAAGATACCATTTAAGCCTGCCGCTAATAAATTCGCTGCTCTTGCCGCTCACGATGAAATAGTAAACTTTTCAGGTACTCTAAATACAGCAGCTGTATGTCTAATGAAAATTGCAAATGATATCAGATTTTTAGGATCCGGTCCAAGAGCAGGATACGCTGAATTAATTCTGCCATCAAACGAACCTGGATCCTCGATAATGCCAGGTAAAATTAATCCTACTCAATCTGAAGCAGTAACCATGGTTTGTGTAAAAGTTATTGGTAACCATAATGGTATAACAATGGCTGGGTCACACGGCCATTTTGAATTAAATGTTTTTAAACCTTTAATTATTCATAATATATTACAGTCAATAGAGATTATGAGTGACTCAGCAAAAACATTTAGCTTATATTGTGTAAAAGGAATTAAGGCAGATAAAAAAAGAATTAAATATCTTCTAGACAACTCTCTAATGCTTGTTACAGCTTTAGCTCCAAAAATTGGTTATGATAAAGCAGCTTATATTGCAAAAACTGCTTACAAAAATGGAAACACATTAAAGTATGAGGTTCTTAAAGCAGGTCTTATTAGTGAAAAAGAATATAATAAGATAATGAATCCCATTAAGATGACTAAGCCTAAATAAGATTAACTTATTTCTATTATAAACCCTTTTATTTTATTTTTATTAAATAACTTAAAAAATCCCTCATCAAATAATATTTCTTCAAATACTTCTTTAAAATATTTTATATCTTCCTCATTAACTTTATCTTTTTTAATTACAATATTTGTAAAATTTACTTTTCTATTTAATAAGTTTAAAGAACCTTCAATAAAAAGGTTAATTGGTTCTTTTTTTATTTTTTTAGAAATAGACAAATTTTTGAATAATTTTTTTTTGTCTTTTAGATCTATTGAGCACATAAAAGTTAATCTAGGATACTCTGAAACTAGTTCGCTTTCTCCTTTACAAACTATTTCACCTCCTTCGATAAAAGTTTTATTTGAATAAACTAATTTGCCATGTGCTAAATCTAAATTTGATGAATGGTTATTAATTAAGTAAGAAAAAAATCTTTTATTTTTATAGTTGATATTAATTTTACCATTCAGCTTCTTGATAATTTTTTTATTTTTTAATATTTCATCCAAATCAAGTGAATCAGTCAAATTTTTGTCAACTTCATTAATGTTAATTCTTGTATCAATTAAAAAATAAGGTTTAAAATTAATAAGACTATCTAAAGAAAATGATAATTTTTTATTTCTAAAATTAGATTTAGAAATCTTGATTTTGTCTCCATCAAAATAAAAATCAAATTTTAAAATATTATTTAACAAATTTATTTTTGATGATCCTGTGACTGCATGAGTTAAATTTTCTTCATTAAATTTAAAATTAGCTTTAATTCCAGTATTTAAAAGCTTAAATTTTAAATTCTGAGTGCCATTAGTAAATTTAGCTCTAAATTCTTTATCAAATAGGTAGCCTTTAATTTGATATTTTTTGTACCCATAATTAGAAAAATTAATATTCTTAATTTTGATTAATGCTTCACCTTCTTTTTTTAAATTGAGATTCAGAGCTGTTATATTCAATTTATGTTTTAATTCTTTAACATAATTTAATAAATCTTTAGTTTTACTTGTATTCAAAGTAATTTCATTTTTGTTGAGCAAAATTTTTCTTGCCTCAAAGTTTTTATAATCATAAATATTTTTAAATTTTAAAAAGATATTGATATTATTTGACTTAATATTAATGGATTTATTTTGGATGCTTAGATTTACATTATTAAAAGATAAGTTCGGAAGAGGCAAAATCTTAAATTTTACATTATTGTAGCTTATCATCTCCAAACCGTAATTATCAGAAAGATACTTTTTAATAACTTGTTGTTTTTTTTCATAATCAAAAAATTTTGGAATAAAAAGGAATAATAATGAAGCAATTAAAAAAATTACTAATACGTACCTTAGAAAGAAAAAAAATTTAAATATATTTAAATATCTGCTGTGAATTCTTTTATAAATTTTATTAATCATTTTTTTATTTTTACAACTAGTGTATAAATTTAATTTTTTGAATATGAATAACATAGATAAATTAATTGAAAACCTTAACAAAGAACAAAAGGAAGCAGTTTTAAATACTGAAGGTCCTAATCTTATAGTAGCTGGAGCTGGATCAGGTAAAACAAGGGTTTTAACAACTCGTCTTATTCATATTATCAATCAAAAAAAAGCATGGGCAAATCAAATACTATGTGTAACTTTTACAAATAAAGCAGCTAAAGAAATGCAAAATAGAGTAATGAGCTACATTAAAGGTAGTTCAAACGCTATACCTTGGTTGGGAACTTTTCACTCAATTAGTGTTAAATTTCTTAGAAGACATGCTGAAGCGCTTAATTATAAAAGTAACTTTACAATTTTAGATACTGACGATCAAAAAAAATTAATACGAAATATAGTTAAAGGCCAAGATTTAGATGCAAAAAAATTTTCACCCCAATTAATAATGTACCATATCGATCAATGGAAAAATAAAGGATTGTTACCTAAAGATGTAAAGCTTGATAAATCTGGATCTATAGTTAAATCTATCTTAAAAGTTTATGAGATCTATCAAAAAAAAACAAAAGATTTAAATGCTTTTGATTTTGGTGACTTAATTCTTTTTTGTGTAAAACTATTTGAAGAACATAAAGATATAAAAGAAATCTATCAAAATAACTTTAAATATATTTTAGTTGATGAATTTCAAGATACTAATTTTATTCAAAACAAGTGGTTAAATCTTCTAGTAAATAAAAAGCAAAATATTTGTTGTGTAGGTGATGATGATCAATCTATTTATAGCTGGAGAGGCGCAGAAATAAAAAATTTTTTAACATTTGACCAAATATATCAAAACTGCAAAGTTTTCAAACTAGAGCAAAATTATAGATCTACAAAAAATATTTTACAGACGGCTTCATCATTAATTTCTAATAATTCTAACCGGGTTGGAAAAAAATTATGGTCTTCTGCTATTCAAGGTGAACTAGTAAAATTAAATTGTTACAAGTCCGGTAAAGATGAAGCGCAAGGAATTAGCGATATTATAGAGCATAATCTTAAAAAAAAATATTCTCTAAATAATATTTCAATCTTAGTTAGAGCAATTTATCAAACTAGAGAGTTTGAAGAAAGATTTCTTCAAGTTGGTATAGGTTACAGGGTTTTGGGGGGTATAAAATTTTATGAAAGGGCAGAAATAAAAGATGCAGTTTCATATTTAAGGATTATTAATCAAAAATTTGATGATTTAGCCTTAGAAAGAGTAATAGGGGTGCCCAAAAGAGGTATAGGTGAAAGCACTTTGAATTCAATTTATTTATTTGGAAATCAAAATAAACTTTGTTTAGAGGACTCTATAGTCAAAATTTTAGAAAAGGGTGATTTTAAACCAAAGATTAAATCAGCTCTTAATCAGTTAATTAATATGATTCATAAATGGCGTAAAGATTCTATTAATATGAAACATTTTGACTTACTAAAATTAATTCTAGACGAGTCTGGTTATTCTGCAATGTTAAAAAATAAAAAAGACTTAGAAAATGAAAATAGATTAGAAAATTTAAAAGAATTATTAAGAGCAATGCAAGATTATGATAATTTACAAAGTTTTTTAGAACACGTTGCCTTAGCTACATCTATAGATCAAGAGTGGGAGGGAGCAAAAGTAAACCTGATGACAATGCACGGGGCTAAAGGTTTAGAATTTGATGCTGTATTTCTTCCTGGATGGGAAGAAGGTTTATTTCCCCATCAAAAATCTCTAGAAGAAAAAGGAGATTTTGCGTTGGAAGAAGAAAGAAGACTTGCTTATGTTGGTATTACTAGAGCAAAAAAGGAAGCCTACTTATCATTTGCAATGAAAAGAGCTTATCACGGTGACTGGATGGATGCTTTGCCTTCAAGATTTATAAATGAAATACCTGAAGATAGCATAGAGAAGAATGAGGTAAACATTGATAAAGATGTAAATGATTTTGAATTTAATCAAGATAATTCTATCGAATTTGATGAGGAATATAGAAGTCCTGGATGGGACAGGTACAAAAAGAATAAAATGATTAAATGGAAAAAATAAATAAACTTAAAAGATTATTTAAAATCTACGATTTAGATGGATATATTATTCCAAAAAATGATGAGTTTTTTGGTGAGTATACACCTGAGAATAAAGATAACTTAAAATTTATTAGTAATTTTTCAGGTTCTTTTGGATTTGCTTTAATTCTAAAAAATAAAAATTATTTATTTGTCGATGGGAGATATACTTTGCAAGCTAAGATTCAGTCTAGTAAATCATTTAAAGTCATAACAATTCCAAATAAATTGCCCTCTCAAATATTAAAAAATAAAAAATTAAAAATTGGATTTGATCCAAGATTACTCACTTACAATACCTTGCGGGTATTTTTCGGTAAAACTAGTTGTAAATTAAAACCTATCAATCAAAATCTAATTGATAAATTAATAGATACAAAAATCAAAACGAAAGTAAAAAGTTTTTATGTATTGCCAAAAAAAGTAGTGGGGGAAACTCATAAGTCAAAAATTAAAAAATTAACAAATATTTTGCGTAAGAAAAAAATTGACTTACAATTTATATCTGCAAGTGAAAATATTGCATGGCTTTTAAACATAAGAGGGCATGACACCGACTTTACTCCTATCCCTAATTCATATTTAGTTATAACTACTGATAAAAAGGTTAATTTATTTTGCGATTTAAAAAAAATAAATGATTCTTTTAAAAAGAAGTTAATAGACATAAAAATTCTTGATATTAGAAATATAAGTCTATTTCTTTCTAAAATTAAAAAAAAGAAAGTTTCAATTGACTCAACTACTTGCTCTTTACATTTTCATGACATTTTGAAAAAAAATAATAAGATAATTAATTTTTTAGATCCGACCTACCATTTAAAATCAATAAAAACCAAAATAGAAATACAAAATACCATAAGATCACATATTTTTGATGGAGCCGCCCTTACGAAATTTTTAATATGGCTTAAAAAAAATTATAAGAAAAAAAATATTAGTGAAATATCTGCTCAAGAAAAATTACTCAAATTCAGAAAAAAAAATAAAAGTTTCAACTTTTTAAGTTTTCCCACAATATCAGGATCTGGACCGAATGGTGCAATTATTCATTACAAAGCCTCTAAAAAAAGTAACAGAAAATTAAAAGAAGGTGATATTTATTTAGTTGACTCCGGTGGGCAGTACAATTTTGGAACCACTGATGTCACAAGAACGATTTCTTTAGATAATAATAACCTAAGAATTAAGAATATTTTTACTAGAGTTTTAAAAGGTCATATTGCTGTAGCCAGTTTTAAATTAAAAAATAATACAAAAGGAAGTCAATTGGATTATGCTGCACGTAAATCCTTGAGAGAAATTAATTTAGACTATCAGCATGGTACGGGTCATGGTGTTGGGTATTTTTTGAATGTTCATGAAGGACCACATGCGATTTCTAAAAATAATAACATCAGTTTTAAAGAAGGAATGATTGTTTCAAACGAACCAGGATATTATGAAAATGGAAAATTTGGAATAAGAATAGAAAATCTTATAAGAGTTAAAAAAACAAAAAATGGAAACCTTTTTGAAAACTTAACACTTGTACCTATAGATAAATCATTAATAAATATAAAAATTTTAAAAAAAAATGAAATAAACTGGTTAAATAACTATCATCAAAATGTATTCAATAACTTAAAGAAATTTATGACCAAAATTGAATTATTGGAATTAGATAAAGCTTGTTCAAAGATTTAATATCTTATACCAATCAATTTCTTCTATAATTTTAATTTGTAATTTTTTTGCGTTTTCAATTTTTTTCTTTGTGGGTTTTGATTTCCCTACAACTAAAATATCTAACTTTTTTGATATCGTTCCCAAAACTTTACCGCCATTATTTTCTACTATTGATTTTGCTTCTGATCTACTCATCTTTTCAAATCCTCCAGTAAACATAATTTTTTTGTTTGAAAATTTTCCTTTTTTATTATGTATTATAAATTTTTTTATGGATAGAATTTCAATTAAGCTTTTTACGATCTCAGTATTTTTTTTATTAGAAAAAAAATTATTTATAGATTCTATTTGAGTTTCACCAATTCCATCTAGATCAATTAAATTTTTTAATACTTTTTTTCTACTGATATCAGTAAATAAATTAGAAAATTTACTAATTGACTCAAAAAATCCTGCTAAAATTTTAGCGTTTTCTTGTCCAATGTGTCTAATACCTATTGAAAAAATAAATCTATCGAATTCTATATTCTTTGATTTGTTTATTGCGTCTTTAAGATTGCTTATTGATAAATCTCCCCATCCTTCAAGATTTGTAATTTTATTATAATCAATTTTAAAAATATCTGATGGTTTTCTAATTAATTTTAAATCCCAAAATTGATCAATTACTTTTTTTCCTAGACCATCAATATCAAAGGCATCTTTAGATACAATATGTTTCAATTTTTCTCTTGCTATATATTGGCAATCGTAGCCTTTTAAACATCTTCTTACTGCGTCTTCTTTTTTTGTGGATTTACTGATCTCTTTTAGTGTTACAGAACCGCATAAGCATTTTTTTGGAAAATCATATTTTTTACTTTTTTGACTTCTTTTTGATAGATCTACTGATACTACTTGAGGTATCACATCCCCAGCTCTTTGAATGCTAATTGTATCCCCCACTCTAATATCTTTTCTTTTTATTTCATCTTCGTTATGTAAAGTCGCATTAGACACAACAACACCACCAACTGTAACAGGCTCTACTTTTGCAACTGGAGTTATAGCTCCTGTTCTTCCAACTTGTATAACTATATTTTTTATTTTGGTTACAGCCTTTTCAGCTGAAAATTTATAAGCAATCGCCCACCTTGGAGAATTAGATGTATTTCCTAATCTAATTTGTAAATTTAAATCATTAACTTTATAAACTAATCCATCGATATCGTAATCTAGTGATGATCTAATAGTATCTACATATGAATGGTGTTCTTCGATTTCATTTAAATTTTTTACTTTTTTAACAAGTGGGTTAATAGAAAAACCCCATTTTTTAATCTTGTCTAAAAATTCTAGTTGTGTTTTAAATATCATTGGTTCAATAACTCCAAATCCATAAGCAAAATATTTTAAGGGAATTTTAGAGGTTTTTTTTGGGTCCTTTTGTCTTAAAGATCCACCAGCTGCATTTCTAGGATTTGCAAAATTACCTTTTATATTCATGAAATCTTTTTTTCCAATATATATCTCTCCTCTTATTTCAATTAAGGCAGGAATATCTTTTTCTTTTATTTTTTGTGGAATTTCTTTAATGGTTTTGAGGTTTTCTAAAATATCTTCTCCGATAACACCATCTCCCCTTGAAAGGCCTTTAGTTAATATTCCATTTTCATAAATTAATGTTGCGGAGATACCGTCTATTTTAGGCTCTGAAGAAAAATCTAAATTTTGATTTCTAATATTTAAAAAATTATTAATTTTACTAATGAAATCTTTCATATTATCACTGTTGAAAGCATTTGATAAAGACAACATCGGTTTTAAATGCTTAATTTTTTTAAATCGACTTGAAGGTGATGAGCCAATAATTTTGCTCATTAAGTTCAAATTTCTCAGAAAATCATTTTTATTTTCTAAGGAAATAATTTCTTTTTTTAAGATATCGTATTCTGCATCTGATATTATAGGGTTATCATCATTAAAGTATAACTTGTTATGTTTTTTTAAAAGGTTAATTTTTTTTTTATAGATATTTATAATTTTTAATTTTGAGGTCATCTAATTTTAATTATTTAATTTTTTTAAGAATCTTTTTTAAGAAATTACTATCTTTCTTGTCTTTAATTTTATCTTTAGATATTTCTTTAATTTTATAATCTTTGTTAAATAACTTGTAAGACTGTTCAAACCATTCACTAGAATTATAATTATATCCTAATACTTGAGCATATTTTTTTGCTTCACTCTCTAATCCTAAGTAATAATTTATCTCAACGAGTCTATGTAGTGCTTCCTCAACAAAAACGGTGGTATCATAATCTTTAATGATTATCTTTAATCTGTTAATTGCTGGAACCCATTTTTGGACTGAAGTATAGTATTTAGCGACATATAATTCTTTTGCAGCTAATTGGTTTTGAATTAAATCTTTTTTAAATTTTAAATCTATTGAATAATCAGAATCAGGATATTTTTTTAAAAAAAATTCTATTTTTTTATTTGCTTGTATAAGAGGCATTAGATCCTTTTTTTCATCTGAAATTTGTTCAAAATATATTATTGCAATTAGATAATGAGCATATATTAAATTTTTATCAGCTGGATATTTTTTTATATATCTTTTTAAATTTTCTAGAGACTCTTCATAAAAATTTATTCCGTAAAGTGCATAACTAGACATAATTGCTGACTTAGCAGCAAACTCTACAATTTTAAAATTTAATTCTGCCTCTGAAAATTTTTTTTCTGCATAAAAATAATCTCCTTTACTAAATGCATCATAACCGTCCTGATACAGTTTATAGGGATCCTTTAAATCTTTAGGCTTGTATGTTATCTCTTCTTTTTTAGAACAATTGATCGTGATGAAAGCAATTAAAATTAATAAAATTAGTTTTTGATACATTTTTAATTCATATCAAATAAATTATACTAGGTAAAATTTTGTTTCGTTAAAAGCTTGCGGAGAGTGTTTTTTTTGATGATTCTTTAATTTGATTATTTTTTTCTTCTAAATTTCCTTTTTCTATCGACCAATTTGATTTGTCAGAAAAAAATTTAATAAGTAGCTTATTTGTTAAGGCATGACCTCCTTGAGAAGTTTTGACATGACCAAAAATTCTCTGTCCAGAAAGCATTAGGTCACCAAGACAATCTAGAATTTTATGATAAACAAATTCATGTCTATTTCTTAATCCATCGTCATTTAAAATCTTGCTACCTTTTACAACTATTGCATTATCAAGTGATCCGCCTTTTGCTAATCCTTGGCTTTTTATAAAATCAATATCTTCATATAGACAAAAAGTTCTAGAATTATAAATACTGTTTAAATCTCCATCACTTAGTCTAAATTCTTTTCTTCTAGTTCTAATGAGTGGATTACTGTAAACAATTTCAAAATCTATGATCAAATCATTATCTAGGGGTTCTATAGATATGTATTTTTCTCCATCTTGAATTTCTACTTTTTTAAGTACTTTAATATAGTTTCTTAACTCTTTTTGTTCTTTAATCCCAACTGACTTAATTGCTTCTACAAAATCATTAGCAGAACCATCTAATATTGGAATCTCTGAACTATCAATTTCGACTAAAGCATTATCTACACCTTCTCCAAAAAATGCAGCCATTAAGTGTTCAACTGTTGAAACAGTTGCACCATTCTCATTTTTTATTTTCGTGCAAAGTATAGGCTCCACAACATTTTGGTAATTTGCATCAATTAAATTTTTTTTATTAATGTCAGATCTACAAAATTTAATTCCAAAATTTTCATCTGCAGGAATTATTTTTAGATTGGATACTATGCCATTATGCAAGCCTACTCCACGGAGATTGATTGTTTCTTTTATAGTTTTTTGGTTATGCGATTGCATCTGAATTTATATACAGAATAGATTAGATCAATTTAAAACAACAAATGTTTCAAAAAAAAACGAATAATTAACTAAATAAAGCCTTAAAAATCCTAGCAATTATAGAATTTTTACTTTGAACTATAGGTATTGCCTCTTTTTTCCATCCATAGATTAATAAATTTACAACGCTAAATGTTAATTGTTCCGTTTTGGTACTATTAATAAGATCTAGCTCAAAACCCTGATTAATTAAAAAATAAAAACTAATATCTTTATAAAAATTATCAGAAACTAAATCATCTTCAATACTTATATAAATCTTTTTAATTTTTTTTTTAAAAAAATTTAAACTAATATTGTTATTAAAGATAATATTAACAATTTCTTGAATTCTTGCGTTTGCTATATCACAAATTAATTTTTTTTTTATTTTTCGATAATTTATATCATCAAAATATTTTTGTTCCAATGAGTCATTATCTTTAAAATCTCGATTTTTAAACATCCTATCAAATAAAATTTGATTAATAAATTCTCTTTTGACAGAGCAAATTTTCATAATGTCTCTCAAAATTACATCGGTGCCAAAATTAAAATGTTCGATATATCTAAAAGAAGAATTTTCAAAAACACTTACTTGAGATCTATCTCTGTTAATCTTTATCCTATAAAAACTTTCTGTTTTTTGATCATTAATTAAATCAATACCCTCAACATAATCTTTTAATAAAATTTTTTTAACTTTTAAATCGATCTTATTAAATATATTATTAATATTTTTAAAATCATTTTTATTCATCATAAAAAATGTAAGCTCATGGTTATAAAAATTTCCATACAAACCTATTGGCAAATTTTCAACTGAGGTTCCATCTAAAGTACTTCTAGAATTAAAAATATGTAAAATAGTATTTTCTCTTTCATTCTCATTCACATTTTGTTTAAGTGAATTTATTATGTAAGAAATATTTTCCTCTAAAACTTGAGAGCCATTTAACTTTTTAAAACCTGATAAATTTAAACTAAAATATTCAAAAAAGTCTATAATAATAATTATATCCTTAAAAATACAGTCGAGTTTTTTTTCAATTGTTTGAATACTCTTCTTAATTATTTCCTGAGCTTTGTTTATATCACTGAGTTTATTTTTAGTTATGCCCTCGTTATCAGTTATAATTTTCTCTAACAATCTAAAACTTTGATTATCATCATATACTCCTGCAATAAAAACATAACTTTTATAATTTATCTCAACAAACAGCATCGGTTGATTTTTTTGCATATTTTAGTTTAAGATTAATTGACCTTTAATTCTGTAATCAAACAGTTCATAGCTATTAAAATTATTATTATTTTTTGATAACATAAAATTTTCTAAACTAACAAGATAATTTTTAATTGGAAGTTTAATTATCTTTTCGTCTTGCAAAATTATATCCCATCTACCTGACTCAAAATAATAAAAAGATTTAATCGATTTTATTGGAAATTTTATATTTTTAAGTTCGGTGTATAGCGTGTGAAAATTATTTCCATTGCCAAAAACTGTTGGTAAGTCATTAAAAGAATCATTTTCAAAAAAACTAATTAATTCACCTTTATTAGAAATTAGAAATTTTTTTTTTTTATATCGTAAAATAGCAATTGGTGTTTTTTCTACTATCATTAACTTAATTGAGTTTGGATATATTTTCTTTATACTAAAACTTTCAATAAAAGACTCATTTTTTAAATTTTTTTCAATATCTTTAATGTTAAGTAAAAATAAATTTTCTTTGTATAAAAAACTTAACTTTTTTTTGATATCAGCTTTTTGTATTATGGAGTTATTTTCAATTTCAATTTTTTGTATATTGAGATTGAAATTAGAAAAAAAATTAAATTGAGGTTTATAAGTAGTTAAAAGTACAAAAATTATAATCAGTCCAAGGAATGATTTTTTCATCTATCTAAGCCAGCATTAAGTAATATTTTTTCAACTAAATTTTCAAATGATATCCCTTTAAAGCGGGCTATTTCTGGAACTAAAGATAAATTAGTCATACCTGGCTGAGTATTAATTTCTAAAAGAAAAAATTGATTTTTAAAAAATTTAAAATCTGATCTCGTTACACCTTTACAGCCTAAAGCAGTATGAGCTTTTTTTGCTATTTTAAGAACTTCTTTATATTCTGTTTTTCCTAAATTAGCAGGCATAATATGTTTTGTATTAGCAGCTTTTGAGTACTTTGCTTTATAATCGTAAAACTTTCTTCGAGGTTTTAATTCTATAGCGCCTAACGGAGTTCCATTGATAACGGCAACTTGGATTTCTTGACCACCTATGAATGGCTCAAAAATTAGTTTCTCATATTTTTTAAATAAAGATACCGTTGATCTATTTAGATCTAAAATGTTATTACATATTTTTACCCCAATACTTGAGCCTTCATTAATAGGCTTTACGACCATAGGAAATTTAACTTTTACTCTTTTGATATTTTTTACTAATAACATTTTATTATAAAGTTTCTTTTTTAATACGAAATATTTTGGAGATTTAATTTTATTTTCTTTAAAAATTTCTTTTGAAATTACTTTATTCATTGCATTATTTGAACTTATCACACCTGAGTGAGTATATGGTATTCTTAGATATTCAAAATAACTTTGTGCTACTCCATCTTCTCCATCTTTTCCGTGCAAAGCGTTAAAAATGAAATCAGTTTTTAATTTATCAATTAAATTTAAAGGTTTTTTTTGAGGATCAAAGGTTGAAACCTTATAACCTTTTTTCTTTAATGCTTTTATACACGCTTTTCCACTATCTAGACTCACAGCTCTTTCTCCTGAGGTGCCGCCTAGTACTACTAAAACATTTTTATTTTTCATCACCAATTATTTTAATCTCAAGTTCAAGACTAACTCCGGTTTTAATTTGCACTTCTTTTTTTACTTTATTAATTAATTTTTCTATGTCTGCAGCATTTGCTTTTCCATCATTTAAAAAAAAATTACAATGTTTTTCAGAGATTTTTGCATTCCCTATTGAAAATTTTTCACAACCAGCCTCTTTAATTAACATCCATGCTTTTTTTTTATTATTATTTTTAAAAGTACTACCACCGGTCTTTACTTGACTTGGTTGAGATTTTTTTTTTCTCTCTATTAATTTTTTTTGTTTTGTTGCTATCAATGTTTTTGAGGAAACATTGCCTTTAAGTACTGCTGATAGAATTATATAATCATTTGGAATGTCTGTACCCCTATAATGAAATTTAATTTCTTTTTTCTTTATTTCTTTTTCATTTCCACTGTAATCAATTACTTTAATAGATAATAAAATCTTAGACATATCTGAACCATAGCATCCACTATTCATCGCAATTGCTCCACCTATTGATCCAGGAATACATGATAGAAATTCCAAATTGCTAATATTATTATTTAATGCAAAATTTGATACTTGCCTGTCTAACATAGCTGCTCCGACTTCGATTGTATCTTTTTCTAACAACCTTATATCTGTAAAATGAGCTCCTAGCTTAATTACTGCACCAGAGATACCTGCATCTCTAATAAGAGTATTTGAGCCCGCTCCTAATATATGTATTTGTTGATTTTTACCTTTAATTTCTTTTAAAAAATTTATTAATTGATTTTTGTTTTCAGGTCGAAAAAAAACTTCAGCCGCACCTCCTAAATTAAACCAACTGTATTTAGAAAGATTTTCTTTAATTCTTAAACTTTTACCAAATTTTTTTTGTAAAAAATCAATATTCAAATTCATAAACTAAATTTTAATTCTCGCATCCACTGTGATATGGAACCAGCACCCATGCCAATAATAATTTCATTGTTAATTAAATTTTTTTTAAAATAGTCAGATAATTCTTTTTGACTTTTTACTAGAACCGTTTGGGTTTTAGAATTTTTTGATATTAATTTAGCAAAATTTGTTAAATCAAAATGTAAATTTCTTTTCTCACCAGCAGCATACATGGGGCAAACTAAAACTAAATCTGATTTTGCAAAAGATTCAGAAAAAGCCTTTTTTAATGAAATTATTCTTGAATACCGATGGGGTTCAAAAACTGTAATAATTTTTCTATTATTATATACCTTGCTCACCCCCTCTAATATTGAAGAGATTTCTGTTGGATGATGAGCATAATCATCAAAAAATTCATTTTGATTTTTTGTAAATATTTTGGTCATTCTTCTTTGAACTCCAGAAAAATTTTTTAAAGCTTTT
>MDTC01068266.1_pt1 | contig 15271 bp, 12 predicted proteins | sample 811181 | NCBI WGS metagenome assembly MDTC01 (sample SAMN05326644, study PRJNA326480) | marine metagenome | isolation source: seawater | place: Pacific Ocean: North | collected 2011 | reverse complement strand
TTTTTTCGCCAGGAGCTTTCATCTGATGGTAAAAAAGTCTGGTCAATTTTATCCATTTTATTTAAATGATAAATTGCAGCAAGCCCAGCTTTGACTGTTTGATTATCTGCTTGCAGAATACTTGGATCACTAAAGTTAAGTTTAACAAATCTTGTATCAAAATTCCCACTTCTAAAATCGGGATGGTTTATTGCATATTTACAGAAGGAAAGTGTTGTTTTAACTCCAACAATATCATATTCATCAATTGCTTTTATCATTTTATTAATTGCATCTGTTCTGTTCTCACCATGAACAATTAATTTTGATATCATTGGATCGTAATATATTGGAATATCCATTCCAGCTTCAATAGCATCATCAACTCTTACACCTTCCCCCGTTGGTTTGTTGTAAACTAGTATTTTACCAATATCTGGGAGAAAATCGTTCATCGGATCTTCAGCGTAAACTCTTAGCTCCAGTGCATGACCAATGATTTTAAGATTATTTAGATAATCTGAGAGCACCTCACCACTAGCAATTTTGATCTGTTCTTCAACAAGATCGACACCAGAAATCAGTTCAGTAACAGGATGCTCGACCTGCAATCTTGTATTCATTTCTAAAAAATAAAATGAATCATTTTCGTAGATAAATTCAACTGTGCCTGCTCCATAATAATCACAAGCCCTGGCTACATCACAAGCTGCCTGACCCATTTTTTCTCTCATTTTTGCCGATAATACGGATGATGGAGCTTCTTCAATTACTTTTTGGTGTCTTCTTTGAATAGAGCAATCTCTTTCAAATAAATGAACAATATTGCCATGCTGGTCTGCTAAGATCTGAATTTCAATATGTCTTGGTTCAGTTATGTATTTCTCAATAAATACTGCTCCATTACCAAATGCATTTTCAGCTTCACTTACAGCTCTTTTCATTTGATCCTCGAATTCATCTTTATTTTCTACAATTCTCATCCCTTTACCTCCACCACCAGCAGAAGCTTTAATTAGTATAGGAAAACCAATTTTTTCAGCGCTTTCTTTTGCTTCATTAATATCAGTAACTGCAGTATTTAAACCAGGCACCATTGGTATATCGTATTCCATAACTGCATTTTTTGCTGAAAGTTTATCTCCCATAATTTCTATAGCTTTAGGAGAGGGACCTATAAAAATGATTCCAGCATCTGTCACTTTTGACGCAAATTCTGCATTTTCTGAAAGAAATCCATAACCTGGATGAATTGCATCAACATTTAATTTAAGTGCCTCTGAGATTATTTTGTCCTGATTCAAATAACTTTTAATAGAGGGTGCAGGACCGACAAGTACTGCTTCATCGGCATATTTTACAAAAGGAGCATTTTGATCGGCCTCAGAATAAATAGCAACAGAACTTATACCAAGATTTTTGCATGTTTTCATTACTCTAAGAGCAATTTCTCCTCTATTGGCAACTAATATTTTTTTAATTTCTTTTTTCATTAGCAGATTTAAATGTATTAATTAAAAGTGAAGCAATGGTCATTGGACCAACACCACCTGGTACTGGAGATATGTAAGAACACTTTTCCGCAACTTTTTCATAAATTACATCTCCTATTAATCGATAACCACTTTTTTTAGACACATCTTCTATTCGATGGATACCAACATCAATGACAACAGCTCCGTCTTTAACCATATCCGGACCAACAAAATGAGGAATACCAATTGCTGCAATTAAAATATCAGCACTTTTACATATTGTCTTTAAGTCTTTAGTTCTGCTGTGAGCTAATGTAACAGTCGCATTTCCAGGCTTACTTTTTCTAGACATTAATATGCTCATTGGAGTACCAACAATACTGCTTCTTCCAATAACAACACAATTTTTTCCTTCAGTATTTATATTATATCTATCAAATAACTCCATTATCCCATTGGGTGTAGCAGGAAGAAAAGTAGGCAAGCCAAGTGTCATTCTGCCAATATTTTCTGGATGAAATCCATCGACATCTTTATTGGGTGCAATGGAGAGGGTTATTTTTGTATCGTCAATATGGGCTGGAAGCGGAAGTTGTACTATAAAACCATCAATTTGATCATCTTCGTTTAGTTCCTTTATTTTTTTTAATAAAATATCTTCACTTACGTTATTTTTGTATTTAATAAGTGTGGATAAGAATCCTATTCTTTTACAAGCTTTGACTTTTGCCTCAACATATGTTCTACTAGCACCATCATCTCCAACTAGTATTGCAGCTAAGTGAGGAGGTTTAAAACCTTTATCAACCAAAGATTTAACTTTATTTGACAATTCATTTTGAATTTTTAGAGAAGTATTTTTTCCATCTAGGATTTCCATAAATAAAAAATTACATTGGCATTTTTCCGCCCATATTTTTAAATTGTTTCATCATATTCATCATGTTCTGTTTATTACTCATCAACTTCATCATTTTTTTGGTTTGATTAAACTGCTTTAATAATTTATTGACTTCTTGTAAATCATTCCCACTTCCGAGTGCAATTCTCTTTTTTCTTGGAATATTAATTATATCAGGATTTTCCCTTTCTTTTGGTGTCATAGAATCTATCATTGCCAAAATAGGTATAAAAGCATTATCATCAACTTCAGAGCCTTTAATAGCTTTTTTCATTCCAGGAATCATGCCTGCAATATCTTTCATGCCTCCCATTTTTTTAATTTGTCCAATCTGGTCTCTAAAATCGTTAAAATCAAACTTGTTTTTTTTAATTTTTCTATGAAGTTTTTTTGCTTCCTCTTCATCAAATTGTTCTTGTGCTCTTTCCACAAGAGAAACTACATCACCCATTCCCAAAATCCTATCCGCCATTCTATCAGGATGAAAAACATCTAAAGCATCCATTTTTTCTCCTGTTCCAATAAACTTTATAGGCTTGTCTACAACCGATTTAATAGAAAGTGCTGCACCACCCCTAGTATCACCATCAAGTTTTGTTAAAACAACTCCATTAAAATCAACCCTATCGTTAAATGCTTTTGCTGTATTAACTGCATCTTGACCTGTCATGGAGTCTACTACAAAAAGAGTTTCAGAAGGATTAATTTTATTTTTAATATTGGAAATTTCTTGCATCATTTCCTCATCAACTGCCAATCGTCCAGCAGTATCAACTATAACTGTACTAAATCCATTATTTTTTGCAAACGCTATTCCCTCAGTAGCAATTTTAACAGGATCTTGAGTTTCTCTATTAGAATATACTTCAACACCAATACTATCACCAACAACATGTAATTGATCAATAGCAGCTGGTCTGTAAACATCACATGCAACTAAAAGTGGTTTTTTTGCTTTTTTATTCTTAAGATAATTGGCAAGCTTTCCAGAAAATGTAGTTTTACCAGATCCCTGTAGTCCAGCCATTAAAATTACATTAGGATTTCCAGAAATGTTAATATCAGATTTTTCACTACCCATTAATTTTGCAAGTTCCTCTTGGGTAATTTTAACAAGTAACTGACCTGGAGAAATGCTAGTTAATACATTCTGGCCCAAAGCCTTTTCTTTAATGCTATTTGTAAACGATTTAGCAGTATTGAAACTAACATCAGCCTCTAATAAGGCTCTTCTTACCTCTTTTAAAGTCTCGGCAACATTAATTTCTGTAATTTGGCCATGTCCTTTAAGTATTTTAAAGGCTCTGTCGAATCTTTCAGATAAATTTTCAAACATATTTTATAATTTCAAATGGCAAATATAAAAATCAAAAATTGCAATAGATATATTTGACAAATCATTATACAATAATTTTGATAACTATTATTCTGCCATACAAAAATTCACAAGATTTTTTTGAAGAGTGTTTAAACTCGATCCTTAAGCAGAGCTATAAAAATTTTGAACTCATACTTGTAAACGACAATTCTAATGATGCATCTGAAAGTATTGCAATTAAATATAGAAATATTGACAATAGAATAAGTTTATTTAATAATAATGGTGAAGGAATTATAGATGCATTGACAACAGGATCAATTCATGCAAAAGGTAAATTTATAACAAGAATGGACTCTGATGATATAATGAGAAATGACAAATTAAAACTCATGAAAGAAACTCTTTCAGAAAAAGGTCCAGGTTATGTGTGTGTTGGTGGTGTTAGTTATTTCGCATCTGATAAAAAATTAGAGAATGGATATATTCGTTACAGCCGGTGGATAAATCAATTGACATATAGTGGAAAAAACTTTGAAGAAATATTTAAGGAATGTACTATACCATCCCCATGCTGGATGATTCATCACAGCGACTTTATAAAAATTAACGGATACAGTAAATTAGATTACCCAGAAGATTATGATTTTGCATTTAGGCTTTGGTTAAATAAAATTAAAATTTGTTCTGTGAAGCAAAAGATTCATTATTGGAGGGATCATTTGAATAGAACATCAAGAAAAAGTTCAACATACAAATTTGAAAACTTCATTCCTCTTAAAATTAAATATTTACTAAATAGTGAAGTTAAAAAAAATGAAAACCTTGTAATTTGGGGCGCTGGAAAGAAAGGAAAAAAAATAGTTCAATTACTAATTAAAAAAAATACTTCATTTAGTTGGATTACAGAAAATGAAAATAAAATTGATAAGAACATTTATGGAATTTATATTAAAGGAATTGAGCTATTAAACGAAAAATACAAAAAAATTGTGGTTTGTTGTATTAGCGATACTTCATTTAAGATACCTATAAATAATAAAATGAATAGGTTTATTTCTTTTTATTAAAGATATTCTTATATATTCACCGAATCTTGAGTGGATATAGTAATAATAGATTAATTTTTTTTTCAATAATACTGGTTATTTTCTTTGCTAGCAGTTGCAATAGAAACAAAAAGTTAAAAGAGGGAGTTATTGAATATTCAATATCCTATCCTTGTTTAGAGAAAAGTGAAAATTCATTGATGTTTTTTTTACCAAAAAAAATGGTGATGACATTTAAAAACAACTGCTTTAAAAATAAATTTATTTTCTCAAACCATAACTCTAAATTAGAGGCTATTAGTAATTGTAATGAAAAAAAATTAACACTTGCTTTTGGATATGGAAAAAATATGAAATACACTAAGGTCGATTCAAATAATGTAGAAATTCTGCTTAATGACCTTCCTACGTATTCAAAAATAAATAATGAAATAGATTCTGTGAAAGTTCTAAATAAAAGTGCGCTTAAATTTGAAATCGCATCCACAAATAACGATTCCATTTTTAATATTGTAACTACTGAAGAGATTGATATTCAAAATATTAATTGGTGTACACCATTTAATGAAATTGATGATGTCATGCTCGAGTATAATCTCATACAATACGGTATCGAAATGAAATTCAAAGCAATAAATATCAGCGAAACCAAAGTTTCTGACGATTTTTTAAAAATTGATGATGATTATGAATTTTCAGAAGTTAACAAATATTTAAAAGAGGTTAAATCCATATTATCAATATTTAGCTGCAAGTGAAAAAAATCGTATTTATTCTTTCAATATTATGTACTTTAAATATCCATACACAAAGCTTTGAAGGTGAAATAGTCTTTGAAATTAAGCATATATTTCATGATTCTTCTTTAAATAATAATAGGCTTCCAAATAGTTTAAGCTGTATTATCTCTGGTGAATATTCAAAAATTAAGCAGTTTACATCTTTAGGAAATCAATCGATCATTAAGGATACAATGATTAACCAAAGTACTCTTTTAGTAAAATTTGGTGATGATGAAATTGCAATAATTCTTGAAGATAATAAAGATACTAACGAAGTCGTACAAATTAGTTACTCTGATGAGTATATAAAAGTATTAAATTATGAATGTCAAAAAGCAATAGTCAATTCTTATAATAAATTAACAGAAAAAAATTCAACTTCCATAGTTTATTTTACGAGAAAAATTAGCGGTGCATATTCAAATAATTTTGATAACCTAAAAGGATTTCCTTTGTTTTATGAGATAAATTCTGATAATATCACTTCTGTCTACAAAGTAATTAAGATTGATAGTTCAATAATTGATCCTAAAGAATTTGAAATTAATAAAGAAATTAAAACCTTTACTTTTTCTGAGTTTAAAAAGCTAATGAATCAGTAATTTCTAACAAATAATAGTTGAGAATACATACGAAAACAAAATCAATGCTGTAAAAAGAATTTTAATTTTGGTATAATCTGATATGGCAAATAATAATCAATACAAAAACTTTACATTCAATATTTCAAAGAAAAAGAAGAAAAAAGAAAGATTCTCAGGGATAAAAAAATTCTTTTCAGATGTTAGAATACATAAAACATTAGGTCTTTTTCTAATTCTTATTTCAATATATCTTTTTATAGCCTTTACTTCTTACCTATTTTCTTGGAAATATGACCAAAGTATCATCGACGGGCAATCTTTAAAATTTATTTTCAATAATGAGGGAACAGAAGTTAAAAACTGGCTTGGTAAATTTGGTGCATTTGTGTCACATAGATTTTTAAAATTATGGTATGGTATATCTTCTTATGTATTTTCTTTAATCGCTTTTATTATTGGATTTAGAGCACTATTTAAACATAGCCTACTTCCAATTGTAAAATCACTAAAAGTTTCTTTTTTCTCTTTGCTATGGTTTTGTTTATTTTTTGGTTTTGTTTTTAAAAATACAGAATTAGACTTTATGGGAGGTCTATATGGATTAGTTATAAATAATTGGCTAATCCGCGTTTTAGGAACTATTGGAACTGGATTTTTTATTGTTTTTTCAGGGTTTTCATTGATAATAATACTTTTTAATCCATCTTTCTCATGGATAGTAAATTTTTCGAATAGAATATTATCGAAAATCAAAACTATACAAGTAGAAAATAACGAGAAAGAAATAAATGTTGTAAACAACATCTCCGTTGAAAACGAAGACGAAAATCAAATTATTTCAGAAAATACTCAAACTATTGATGAATCTTATAAAGATGTTATTGAAATGGAGAGTATAGATAATTCATTAGAAATAAATGAGTTAGAAAATCCTAAGGTTAAGAAGTCTGAAAGTAAAATTAATAATAGTCTTGATGAAGAATTTTCTGTCGAAGTAGCAAAATCTGAGAGTGAACTTTCTAAAGAAGACATTGACGATAAGGTAAAGGAATTTGGAGAGTATGACCCTAAACTTGATCTTTCAGACTATAAATTACCGAATATAGATCTGCTTATAGATCATGGTTCCGGAAATATTGAAGTAGACAAAGAAGAGCTTGAAGAGAACAAAAATAAAATTATCGAGACTTTACAAAATTATAAAATCAATATCTCTAAAATAAAAGCAACAATTGGTCCTACAGTAACTTTATACGAAATCATTCCTGCGCCAGGTGTTAGAATTTCAAAAATTAAAAATTTAGAAGATGACATCGCATTAAGTCTTGCAGCTTTAGGAATAAGGATAATTGCACCAATGCCTGGAAAAGGTACAGTAGGTATAGAGGTTCCAAACTCAAAACCAGACGTAGTTGCAATGAAGTCGCTAATTGCATCAGATAAATTTCAGAATAATAAAATGGAATTACCAATAGCTCTTGGTAAAACAATTTCTAATGACTCTTTAATTACTGATCTAACTAAAATGCCACACCTATTGATGGCTGGTGCTACTGGTCAAGGAAAATCTGTTGGATTAAATGCTATTTTAGTTTCAATTCTCTATAAAAAACATCCTTCACAAGTAAAGTTTGTTTTAATTGACCCAAAAAAGGTTGAATTGACAATTTACAATAAGATTGAAAGACATTTTTTAGCAAAACTACCTGATGAAGAAGAAGCAATAATAACAGATACTAATAAAGTTGTGAACACTTTAAATAGTTTATGTGTTGAAATGGAAGCTAGGTATGAACTTCTTAAAGAAGCAATGGTAAGAACTATAAAAGAATATAATCATAAGTTTATACAAAGAAAATTAAATCCTGAAAAAGGCCATAAATACATGCCATATATAGTTCTTGTAATTGATGAATTTGCAGACTTAATTATGACGGCAGGTAAAGAAATAGAAACCCCTGTTGCGAGAATTGCTCAATTGGCTAGAGCAGTAGGAATACATTTAATAATAGCTACACAAAGACCTTCAGTAAATGTAATAACAGGAACAATTAAAGCTAATTTTCCAGCCAGAATAGCTTTTAGAGTAACATCCAAAATTGATTCTAGAACAATTTTAGATGCTGGAGGAGCCGATCAGTTAATTGGAAGAGGTGATATGCTATATTCTCCAGGAAATGAACTCATAAGATTACAGTGTGGTTTTGTTGATACACCAGAAGTAGACAATATTGCAGAATACATAGGTTCGCAGCGAGGTTACCCAAATGCCTTTTTACTACCTGAATACATCGACGAAGCAAATGAACTTAAAGAGATAGACGATGAACTTGATAGTCTTTTTGAAGAAGCAGCTGAAGTTATTGTAAACCATCAACAAGGTTCGGCCTCTTTATTACAGCGAAAGCTGAAACTCGGATACAACAGGGCTGGCAGAATAGTCGATCAACTTGAAGCTACTGGACTAATCGGACCTCATAGAGGAAGTAAAGCTAGAGAAGTTTTGATCCCTGATGTTTTAGGTTTGGAACAGTTTTTGAACAACTTAAAAGAAAACGGTAAACTACAATGAAAAATAAATTTATAAGCACTTTATTAATTTCAATTCTCTTTGTGTCAATTTTTTCTCAAAATGATTTTAATCATAACGAAAAATCTAAATCTATTTTAGAAAAAGTAAGCAATGCATATCAAAAGAATAATTCTACGAAATTTAATTTTAAACTAACTATTTTGAGTCAAGATATTAATGAAACTCAAAATGGTTATGCACTGGTAAAAGACGAAAAATTTTATTACAAAACCGAGGAAAGAGAAGTCATATGTAACGGGAATGTAGTATGGACATTTTTCCCTGAGGATAACGAATGTTATATAGATTTATTGGAAGATGTTGATAATAGTATTAACCCAAACGAAATATTTACAATTTGGAAACAGGGTTTTAAATTTCAGTATGTTAAAGAATATTTAATTAAAAGCGAAAAAATTCACGAGATTAAAATGTTTCCAGAAAATCCCTCAAAAAGTAAATACCATACATTACTAATGGAAATAAACGAAAATAAATCTTCAATCCAGCAAGCTATCATTAAATCTAAAGATGGAGTTACTATAAAGTTTGAAATAATAGATATGTCAGCTAATCCAAGCTTAGAAAAAGATACGTTTGTATGGAATAAAAGTAATTATCCAAATGTTGATGAAATTGATAATAGATGAATTAATTAAGTAATTCTAGTGCATTATTCCTTGCTGCATTTCCAGTTTTATCTCCACCCAACATATTTGCTAACACTTGAATTCTATCTTCTTTTTCCAACAATCTTAAATTAACATTTATTTGACTCCCAGATTGGTTTTTCTCAACATGAAAATGCGAGTTGCCAAATGCAGCTACTTGAGGAAGATGAGTTATGTTTATTACTTGTACATTTTTTGAAATACTTTTTAATAGAAGACCCACCTTAGTAGCAACTTTACCACTTATTCCAGAGTCAATCTCATCAAAAATTAAAACAGATGCAGATTTAGAGCCTACTGAAATGGATTTCATAGCAAGAGCAATTCTGGATAATTCGCCACCAGATGAGAATTTTGTTATTGGATGATAATCCAACTTATTATTTACTGCAACAAGAAGTTCTATTTGATCAATTCCATTGAATGCAATATTTCCGGTTTTAAAGATTTTTAATTTAAAATTTGCATGTTCCATTGAAACAGATTTAAGAACTTTATTTACTTGTTTCTGAATAATATCTATTTTTTCTGTTCTTTTTTTAAAGAGTTCTTCTCCAAGATTAATACACTTATTTTCCCAGTAAAGTTTACTTTTTTGACATTCAGTAATTTGATTTTCTAGACTTTTAATTTGATTGAGTGACTCAACTATGGTATCTCTTTTTTTCAAAAGACCATTTAAATCTAATACATTAAATTTTTTTAATAGAAAATTAATTTTATTAATAAGTTGTTCTAGTTCTTCAAGCTTTTTGGGATTTTCGCTTTGTAAGCTGTATTTTTTATTAATATCATAAAAAATATCTTCTATTTCAATTCTTATACTTTTAAGCCTTTCTATAAAGGGGTATAAATCTTTTAAGTGGATATTTAATGAGTTTAAATTATCGTCAATCTTATTTAGATTATTTAATATACCATTACTATTATTATTGAATAGATTACTGATTTCCTCTAAGTATTGATTGATATATTTTTGATTTGTAATTAAATTATGTTCTCTGTAAATATTTTCTTCATTCCATTGTTCAATTGGAAAATCTGATAATTCCTCTAACTGAAAAGAAAAAAAAATCCTTTTTCTCGTTAAGTATTGAAGATTCATCAATGAGTTTTGATAACCTTTCATTAAAAAGAGTATAATTTAAAAATGATTTTTTATAGTCGTTTATAAGATTTTTTTCTTTAACGAAACCATTAACAAAATCAAACTTAAAACTATTTTTTCCAATTTTTGAGACTAAATGTTGGCCATTAAATTCGATTAAATATTGGGTGATATCTTTTAGATTTTCGACTTTTACGGGTGTATCATTAATGAATGACCTGGATGATCCATTAGCTTTGATTTCTTTTCTAATAATTAGGTCATCACCAAAATCAAGGTCTATATCTTTTAATTTCTCATTAATTATCCTGTTAGATTTAAACAATCCTTCAATTATAGACTTCTTATTTTTATCAAGTAATAAATCAACAGAAGATCTAGCACCTAAAAGTAAATTAATTGCACCTACTATAACTGATTTTCCAGCACCTGTTTCACCAGTTATTATAGTAAAACCTTTTTTAAAGTCTACAGATAAATTTTCAATAAGTGCATAGTTAGAAATTTTAAGCTGCTGTAACATCTATTTTACCAACTGTATTTCAACTCTTCGATTCGCATCTTTTCCAATGGTATCATCGATACCATCATCATAGTTGTCTTCAGCTACAGGTTGCTCTTCACCCATACCGTATGATCTTATTCTTTTAAAACTTATTCCTCTGTTATAAATATATGTTTTAACTGATTCAGCTCTTAAAATTGAAAGAATTTTGTTGGCTTTTGCATTTCCAGTCAAATCTGTATGACCTACCGCATTAACTCCCCAACTTGGGTTTTCTTTTAGGATTGTTATTAATTCATCAAGCGTATTTTTTGTCGCTGAACTTAAGTCCGAACTATTCGACTTGTAATAAACAGATTTATAAAATATTACATGTTTATCCGCTTGTTCCCTAGCAATTTCCTCCTTTGTAGAACCTGGCTTAAACACTTCATCTGTTTTAGGTTTGTCGTTATTCACAACTTCTTCTTTAACCAATGATTCTTCGATTATTTCATTAGGATCTTTTTGTTGAGCTAACAAAGAATCTGAAGTTGAAGAAATACTTAGATTTGTTGGATCATCGATTTCAGAAAGCGATTGAATATCGCCATCTACAACTATCCCAGCAGAAAGTGCAATTTCAGAATCTGTAACTCTTACAACCTTTGTATATTCATTAACACCGTCAACATCAAGTGGGACATTGATTGTATCAGACATTGATAGGTCTTTATATTCATAATTAATCTCATAATTGTGACCTGGTTGTAAGACAAACAAGAACCTTCCAGTTAAATCATTTGGTCTGTAAATCCCATATTTGTCATCCATATTTTCATCAAAAATTGAAATAATTATATCTTTAACAACGTTACCTTTAGTATCTTTTACAACCCCTTTATAAACAGCAAGATCAGCTTCTTCTTCACTTAAAAGATTCATTCTGTATATATCATAATCTCCCACTCCCTCTGCTCGGTAAGAAGAAAAATATGCTCTTTTACCATTAACAGTTGGAGTGAAAAATAGGTCGTCAGCCACAGTATTTACAGGGTAACCCATATTTTCTGGAGCCGACCAAGTCATATCATTTTGTAGAGTTGATTTAAAAATATCATATCCGCCCATAACTTTATGTCCTTTTGAAGAAAAATAAAGAGTTTTTCCATCAGGATGTAAATAAGGTGACTCTTCATCATATTCTGAATTTATTGGTTCTCCCAAATTTTGGGGTTCTGCCCATTCTCCATTTGGTAATTTTTTCATAAACCAAATATCTTTTCCACCAAAACCTCCCTCTCTGTCACTTACAAAAAATAAAAGATTACTGTAAACATCTAAAGAGGCATATGTTTCCCAAAATTTAGAATTTATCTTCTCGTTTAAAAATTTTGGATCTGTCCAGTGGTTTCCTGCCAATTTTGATTCGTAAATACCTCTTCCGATATTCCCAACTTTTGGATCATTATTAACCATACTCAGATACATCATTTGGGCATCAGATGATAGAAAAATACAGGATGAATTTTCTTGAACATTAATAAGATCTTGTACCAATACTGGTTCTGTCCAAACGTTTAATTTCTTTTCAGAAAAATAAATATCTTCATAATATTTACCTTCGTCATCTAATAACTCACTACTACCACCTGGTCTTCTAGATGTGAAATACATAATATTTTCTTCTGCGTTGACTTTAGGTCTATATTCAGAGTATTTAGAATTCACCGATTTTATTGGAACAATATCTATATCAACTGGTTTACTTTGAAGTTCCATAGCATATTTAGACTGCCTAATTCTTCGATTATTTGCTCGTTTATCATCCCAATTATCCTCCGCTAAAAAATTACTGTAAAATTCAAATTTGTCAATAGCTTTTTCAAAGTCATAGTTTTTGTGGTAAGCTCTTCCTAATAATTCGATAACATCTAGCGGTGCTTTCTTCTCTCTGTGATTTCCAATTCTGTATCCGATTGTGAGACCTTCCATAGCTTTCTCATAATATGGAATAGATTCATGTTCTCTATGTGATGTATTCATTAGACAGTTACCAATGGAGAAATTTGTATTGGCATTTTCAGGCTTCATTTCAAGCATTTGAAATAAAATTGGAAGTGCATGTTTATAATCATTTACTTCAAGATATTTAAAAGACTCTTTATATAATTTTTTAAATGACTGAGCTACAATTATCTGAGAGAAAATTATAGTAATCAAAAGGATAGATATTCTATTTTTCATATATACTGATTTAGTTTATCAAGCAAAATTTTGGGACAATTTAAAGGTTTTTTTGTTAATTTATCTACAAAAACTAATGTTGTACTTCCAAAATTAATCATTTCTTTCTTTTCATTATAAGTTTCATAACCAAATTTGATTCTAACTTTAGGTATTGTTTCAATTTTACATAATATAACTAACTCTTCATCATAGTATGCTGGCTTTATATATTTAATGGTAAAGTCTAGCACAGGCATCATATATTGTTTTTCTTCTAGTTGCTTGTAGCTTATTCCTAGTTTTCTAAGTGCCTCTACTCTTGCAACTTCGTAATACGTTGCATAATTTCCGTAGTAACAATAGCCCATTTGATCTGTATCAGCATATCTGACTCTAATTTTTACTTCTGATTTATACATATTAGTATTTTTGTTATATATGTTTTTGAAAATACGACAAATCCATCAAATTTTATTAAGTATATTAATAACTTTTTCGTGTAATAGCTACAAATTTAAAATCCATAAATCAAATAATATTAAAATTGATAATGATTTAGAATTGCAGGGTTTTTATGATTTAAATATTTCCGATTACAAAGACACCCTCGAAAAAGAAAATTTAAATAAAATCATCAATTATTCCGAAAAATTTTTAGACGTTGGATGCCCAGAAGGGTTACTTGGAAATTTTATTTGCGATCTATCTTTATTCTCTATCAATCAAGAAAAAAGCATACAAGTGAAGCCTGATTTTTGTATTTTAAATAATGGTGGTTTTAGATCCCCTATAAACATTGGTAAAGTAACTTTGGCAAATATTTATGAATTAATGCCATTTGAAAATAATTTAGTGGTAATTGAAATTGGCCCACAAAAAATGGACTCTTTACTTTCCTACATAATTAATAAATCAACCAAAAACATTTCTAGAAAGTCAGGGGTACCTGTTAGCGGAATTAGATTGAGAATCGGTGAAGATAAAAAATTAAAAAGATGTACGATAAATACTAAATTAATCGATGAAAAAAAATATTATAAAGTACTAACTACTGATTATTTAGCAAATGGTGGAGATGAAATGTTATTTTTCAAAAACTGTGATAGGTATGAAACAAATTTATTACTTAGAGATGTTATAATTAATTACATAACAGAATTAGGAAATAAAAATATAAACATTAATGCTGAAATTGATGGAAGAGTCACATTGGATAAGTAGAAGAAAGTTTGTCAAAAATATGTCTTTGGCAGGGATATCATTTCCATTAGCAATTAACTCGCCATTAAAAAGCGATGATAAATTAAAAAAATTAGTTATTCTTCACACTAACGACATTCATAGCCACATTGATCCTTTTCCAGAAAATAGTTTTAAATATCCATCAAAAGGAGGAATGACAAAAATTGCTGCACTTGTAAATAAAATAAGAGGAATAGAAAGTAATGTTTTACTACTAGACGCAGGAGATATTTTTCAAGGTACTATTTATTTTAATCGATTTAAAGGAGAAGTGGAACTAAAAATTATGAGTCAGTTGGGGTACGCTGCATCAACTATGGGAAATCATGACTTTGATAATGGCTTGGATGGATTCAACAAAATTATACATCATGCTAAATTTCCATTTTTATGCTCAAATTATGACTTCAGCAATACTGTTTTAAAAGATAAAACACGACCATTTTTAATTAAAGATATTAAAAATTTAAAGATTGGAATTTTTGGTATTGGAATTCAACTCGATGGATTAGTAAATAAGAAAAATTATGCAGGGACTAAATACTTAGATCCACTTAAAACTGCTAGTTACTGGTCAACATACTTAAAAAAAACAAAAAAATGTCAACTAATAATTTGTTTGAGTCACTTAGGTTTTAATTATGAAAATAATAGAATATCAGATATTATTTTAGCTAAAAATTCTAAGTATATTGATGTAATTATTGGAGGTCATACACACACATTCCTAGAAAAATCTGTAGTAATAAAAAATAAAATTAAAAAGGATGTTATTATTAACCAAGCTGGTTGGGGGGCTCTAAGTCTTGGAAGAATAGACTTAATTTATGATGATAAAAATATGGACCATGACTATCTAACATATAATATTGTTCGA
>MDTC01119453.1_pt1 | contig 15274 bp, 11 predicted proteins | sample 811181 | NCBI WGS metagenome assembly MDTC01 (sample SAMN05326644, study PRJNA326480) | marine metagenome | isolation source: seawater | place: Pacific Ocean: North | collected 2011 | reverse complement strand
CTGGATGGTGATTGTCCCTCCGTGACCCTCTCTCGACCCCCCATCATAAGGGGTGGATGGCTCTAGATCCCATGCTGAGTTGCAGGTATCCCCTGTTTCTGCCGCTGCTTCTATGCCACCGCCCTGATCCACTAGGATGCACATTGCCTGATCGTTTGTGGAGTCATAGTCGATGCTGAACCCCCAATGGACGAGTGGGTAGGAAATCGACGGGACCAGCCTCTCCGGCTCATCGGCAGCGGAGTCATAGGGGTCCCTCTTACCGTTCAGGGCCAGGGTGAAGACCCTCTCCGCGTCTGATGAGTTCCCCCATGAGTTGATGTTGGTCCAAGGGATTTCGATCTGGCGGCAGTTCGGATTGGAATTGCCCTCGCATGCCAGATCTCCGGCCGTGTCTGCGCTAAGCTGGTACTCGTCGTCGGTCTGGGCCCTGACCACAATGATCTGAGTTGTGTCCTGCTGTGGGTCTACATCTATCCCGACAGGCGTGCGAGTCAGGGTGAAGGAACCGGTCTCTCCCTGCCAATGGTCTGATCCCAGGGCGCTGAAGGTGAACATGAACGCGCTGGTCTGGCCGACTCCCAGGGTTAGGCTGGTCGAGCCTATGTTGTTGGCTACGCCGAACCTGTCCATGGTCAAATCGAGATCGTCGGTCTCCCATTGTACGGTCAACTGCATCTGGGCATTGCCTCTATTCTCCATCACGAAGTTAGCCTCTCGGTCGACGCCGGGAACGATAGCAATCCTCTCCGGTGACTCGATCAACTGCACGTCGAACACCGGGAGCACCTCTATTCGGATTGTCTTCGAACCGGCAGGAACACCTCCTCCCATGGCGACCCTTTCTAGGAGAGGAACGCTCTGCACGGTTCCGTTGATCGTGATGGTAGATGGCCAAGTTGGGAAAGGGTCGGTGATGTTGACCGCCCTGAGAGTGATGTTGTGAATCACGTATGCCTCGAGGATCTCCCCTCCGTTGTTCAAGTCGGGGAGTGTGATTGTCAGCATGACCTTGTGACTGGCTTCCGGCTCGATGGTGAATGCAGACTCGTTTACAGTGTAAGTCCAGTTCTTAGAGTTCCCGAAGTCTGCTGTCAGATTGAGCGTCTCCATCAGGTTCCCCCTGTTGATCATGGTAACCTCAACTTCGACAGAGTTCCCCGGAGCGGCCTCGAATTCGGATGACCCAATGAAGTCTATTCGATGGTCCGGTGCTACTTGCACCCTCCATTCGCTGGTGGATAGCAGAGTTCCGTTGTAGTGGGCTGTGAGGTTGAAACCCTGGGAGACATCGGCCCTGGCAAGTGCGCTTGCCTTTGCATAGACCCTCACGATCCCCTGTGATCCTGGTGGCACCAACTGGGTGGCGTTCATCTCACAATCCCCTGCCTCGTTGAAGCAGACCTCGAGTGCGTCCCCATCTGAGACGTGCAGAGAGAGGTCGTAGGTGATGTTGGTATTCCCAGTGTTGTTTAGGACAGTGATTACCGTCTTCTGACCCACTCTGTTTGTCTCCGATAGGTCGGAGATATCCGAGGATTCGATCACCGCCGTCGATTGAGTGGGGTAGAAGTCGGCTGAGACTACCGTGGATAGTCGGAACCAGGCGGGCGCATAGGCCAGCATTTCTCCGGTATCGGAAGAATTCGCCATGATCCAGATCTCGTGCACCTCATCGGCACTTGCCGATGGCGGGGGGATCGCTGTGACTGAGACTTCGAACTGGTCTTGGTTGGTTTCTCCACCGCTCTCATAGACGTGGAAAAGGTTGGTTTTGGACTGTAGCATGTTGGCTGCTGGGGGGATGGAGATCGTCCAGCCTGGCTTTGGAATGTACTCCAATGTGAAGTTTGCAGGGTCGTTGCCCGTGTTCTTTAGAATAAGAGTGGAAGTGATGGATTCCCCGGGGTCACCGACGGCCACACCAGAAGATATCAGCTCCACTGATTGGATTTCATGTATATTCACCGAGACGGATGCTGTTGCATTGCGAGAGATGGTTCCGGGGAAGGTCCCCCAATCGGACGTGGCTTTGAATGAGAATGTCAGTATACCTGCTGATGGGTATGGGAAATCTACCGGATTCGGGTTGAATGCAAGTGCGACCATCCCGCGTCCTATCTCCCCTGGCTCCAATTCCATCACGGTGGGTGCCACCGATGCGGTCCACCTCGTTAGCTCAGCGGCACTGGAACCGCCCGTTGGGGTGTCCTGCTGGAATGTCATACCGTTTCCTTCGGATGGGAACAGGGAGACTTGGGCCAGGGTGTCGTTGGAACCGAGGTTGTGCACGATGGTGACCTCGAAGTCAATCCAGCGATTGGAGTTCCCGCCTATGATATCGTTCACGGTGATGTCATTGGCGCTCCCTGTCACGGAGATTTCCAACTCGACGATGCTGTCAATAAGAATAGTAGTCTGATTCGTAGATGGGACCCCTCCTTCCATTGGTATCGCCTGAATAATGAGATCGACCTGTTCTATCGATGACACCTTCCAAGACGGGTTCAGTGGCATCTCCAGGTGTGGGGTCGAAATCGTGACAGGGATTGCACGGGTCTCGTTAGGCAGCAGAACGTCGGTGATTGTCACTGGGGAGTGGATGTTCCAGAATGGTATTGCCTCTGTTGCTCCGACGTCGATCTGGTACTGAGCAGGGGCAGTTCCGGTGTTCACTAGGGTGTACTCGAGAGTCCTGTCGACTCCCGGAGTGAGATTTGCATAGTTAGCGCCCATTTGGTGGCTGTGGTTCTGGAATATCTCAGACGAGTAGGTCCCCCCAGCCATCACCATGGTGGTAGCCTCCAAGACATATCCCGCGGTTTGGCTTTGGATTGATACTGTGACCAATACCGAATCCCCGTTGGCGGCATCAGATGGGACATCGACGTTGATTTGGATCGCCTCAGTATCCCCGGACGCTACGGTTAGAGGAGAGGATGCTGAGTAGATTGTATCAGAGGCGTTGACCCAGTAATTGGTTGGTGCCGAGTTATTCGACTGGAGGACCTCGAAGTCATCATTGACCGTGCCGGAGTTCTGCAGGATGAAGTTCAGGACTGTCTGGGATCCTGGATCGACGTTTCTGTTGTTGGCTGGAAGCAGAGAAGCCCTCAGAGCCACGAAGTTCACTATCCTTGATTCGATGGTTACTGTTTGCTGAGAGACCCCGGCGACAAGCAGGCTTCCTCCCAATGTGTAGTCCCCTTCTAGGTTAGAGCCATCGAAGGAGATGGTGATGTTCTGCGGGGTGGGTGGGCTTGCTAGGCTTCCGGGCAATAGTTGCTCGGTGGAAGACGTTAGGGAAACGCTAGAGCCCCCCAGAGAGGGGGTCAAGGTAAGTTGCGCTGTGACATCTACGGGCTGATTCCCCGTATTTACTGCCGTAATTGCCCCCACCCACATGGCTCTAGCCAGTGATGAGCCATCTGCTGGCAGAGAGTCAGAAATGTCTGTGGCATCTTCCATAGAAACTACGTTTACATTGCTTAGGGACAACACATCATTGCTCGAGTTTGAGTCGGAAGAGGAGGAGGAGGCTACCCATGAGGCTGTGATTTGTATTCCAGAGCCTATCACGGAGGAGGCATCCCAGTAGAGCAGATGATTCGCCCCGGCTCCGGGGTTAAGGGTCACAGTTCTGTTGTCGACTAAAACCCCGTCGACCTTCAGGGTGACGTTCCCCTCTGCTACCGAACCACCTATGTTCAGGATTCCTACCCTGATAATGTGGTTCTCAGGTGCGAGCGTGGGTACGCTCGAGACGAGGACTGAGGGTGTTGTTACGTGGAGATCGGTTACGGCTACGTCAGGATCCAGGGAGCGTCCCGAGGTCATCATCGCGACGTCTTCGCCTGGTGATGCGGGGATTCCTGCCAACAATGGGCAAAGGAAGAGCAGGGCGACTAGAATCGTGGCCTTGCTAGCACTATCTGTAGCTCTTTTAGAGTAAGATGCAAGGTTTGAGATGTCTTGTCTTCCCATTGCTTCCGCTCCCCTCCTCGTAGAGGAGACTAACTATCATTATGAAATAACCGGATGAATATTGTTGTCTAGTGGATGACAAAGGGGTTACGACCGATGTTATGAAAAGACACCGCACACGTTCGGTAACGTGGCGGACGCTGTATCCATCATTATCATCATGCTTATTGTGCTAGTCACTTTCAACGGCTTATTCAGAATAATTCGTTCTCAGTCGAGGAGGACCATACTTCCATCGACAAGAAGGAACGTCCCCGATGAGATACTAGCAGGTGCTGGTTCGAGAACAAGAAGGGCTAGGGGAAGAGACAGATCCGGGAGTCCAACGGTTGCGGGCTCACTAGGTGAGGGGTCTGAGGCTATCGGACCTGGTGTACAAGAGGCTGAAATTTCGACTAAAGGCGCTACTGCTCTCGAGAAGAGGCTGGAAAGAGAGGGCGCAAAGAGAGGGTCTGTACAAATCAGTCTGATGTGGGATAACTGGAATGATCTAGACCTGCACGTAATCACCCCCTCGGGAGAGCACATCTACCACGACAACAGGACTTCCGGTTGTGGGGGGGAGTTAGATGTGGACATGAACTTCAAACCGACATCAAAGTCCCCTGTTGAGAATATTGTTTGGACGAAAACTCCTCCTCCAGGAGTATACAGAGTTGGAGTGAGGCACTACAAAATACACACCAGAGGAATCTTCTCATGGGTTCCCTTCCTATCGAGAGTTCATAGGAAGAATTCTACTGATTTCACAGTCAGCCTGATCATCGGAGAAAGCAAGCGCTTCTACGAAGGTTCGTTGCTGAAAAGCAATGACTTGCAGTTTGTTGCGAAGTTCGCTATTGCAGGTCCTGATGGAGCGGTCCCAGAACTGGAATTGCCAACGGAAGAGGAGGCCGAGCAGGACTTCACTGAAGCCAGAGACGTGGATACTCTCCGCAGGAGGATTGGCACGGTTCAAGATGGAGTCTCGGTAAACCTCAGCTGGGACGGGAGTGCTGACTTGGGGCTATCCGTAGTCGATTCAAGCGGCGAACAGGTGTCATTCTTCAGTCCCGAAGGAATCGGAGGTGGAGCCTTTGACATATCTGGTTTCGACCCGAAATCGGGTAGTAGGTCCATTACATGGGAGAACGCCCCTCCAACTGGGTCTTATTCTGTACTTGTCAGAGGCTTCGAAACTGAAGACGATGCTGGAGAGACGGGTTTCAATGTGGTTGTAAACAATCGAGGTGAGTCAGAAGAGTTCTCCGGCGTAGTCCAGTCGAATGGAACCCCTGTGGAAGTCGGTAGTTTCGAAGTCTAGTCTTCCCATAGTCCCTGGATGCTTAGGATCCGCCTCATCCACTGAAGTTTCTTCATTTTCGCTTTTTCTTGAGTCTTCCCTGACCAACGGCCGACGACGTCTGTCCTCGTTCCAAGCATCCTGATTCGATTACTGCTGACTCCAAGGGCCGTTAGTATGCAAGCAGCGCGATCCCCATCTGTGAATCCGCCAGGGTTGTACATTCCTGGAATTTTTTCCTGAGTCTGGTGAGTCAGGATAAGGTCTGGGAGACTTGCTCGTTCCTCTGCAAATTCCAGTAGTGATTCCCATTCCCTACGATTGTCCCCATGTGCATGAAGGAAAAGAGGTACTGCCCGGCGTACAGCCTCAATCGTCCCCTCTCCCCCATCGGCATCGCTTACGATGAGTGCTACCCTGGACCACGCCTTTTCTGAAAGGGATCCGGGAATCTCGGAAATCACTCCTGCTGCACCGTCGGCAGCAACAATCAGAGTTGGTTCAGACAGTATGTCCACCAATTCTTCGGGCTCAATCGCGGCTCCAAGAATTGCAACCTCGGCATTTCTTATCACAAGCCTCCTGAATATCTTTGATAGCGAAACCGACCTATTGTGTCTAGCCCATTTATCCCGAGGGGATATCTCCACCCTCTGAATCATCGCTTGTGCGCTCTCTAAGTCATCGGACTCATCCCAGCCGAAATACTCTCTCACATCTGATTGCAAGTCAATCAACGAAGGCAGGGACGGTTCCAAGTCAGTGGGACTTTGCGAGTATGTCATGCTCTCCAGTGGAAGGGCTCGGTAAGTATTGAAGAACCCTCGCGGAGCTCTGGAGGGCGTGCCCATACCAATCAGCACTCCTGAGATCGATGACGACGGTCTCCTCGCGCGCTATCCGTTCCTCCCCCAAGGAAGCGCTTACATCAGGTCGATGCTGGATGAAAATGGCATCACCGTTGAGGAGCTAGTAGATGCTCCTTGGTTGGAGGATGTGAGGGTCAGGGGCATGTTGAGGCTGGTTGATTCCGTTCTTCAGCAGGAGGGGGATGGAGCGTCTTCGAGCATCGATATCTCGACGGATGTCGGGAGGATGACAGAGTCACTATCCTTCCTGCATGCGATGCTGATTGTATGTGCTTCTTTTGATGAGAGGTTGCTTTCGAGATGGATAGAGGGAGAGTCTAGCAGAGCCGACAGGCTGCTGGGGATGGACTCCGAAAACTTCGAGTTAATTTCTTCCACATTCCTCTCTGACATTGTGACTAGAGTCGATTCAAAGGGTTCGGAGGATTACTGGATCCCGATGGTCGATTTCATCGAGCTTAGTCCTAAGATTTCTGGAAAGTACTGGAGGTTGGTAAACAGACCAGTTGAGGAAGGATGGGTGTGTCTGGACGCTGGTGCAGGAGAATCAGGGCGTGGGAGGGCCTCACGATTGATCAAAGAGAGGATTAGAGAGAGCCTTAGGAAAAGTTGCGAGGAGCGGATGGAAAGGATGGATGACGAGTTCGCTTCGAAGTTCGCAGACCCGGTGGAGAGGATTGTCGGCCTGCTTTCCGAGCGGGTCAAGGAGGAGATGCCTATGACGGCGGCGATCAGAGATGATTGGCCTCCCTGCTTCGAATCGGCGGTTTCAGAATTGAACCAAGGGGTGAATGTCAACCACGTTGGTCGAGTATTCCTTGCGTCCTTCTCACGTTCCATAGGCCTACAGCAGGAGCAGGCCTGCAACTTCTTCGCAAACGCCCCGGACTACAACCCCGACACAACTTCTTACCAGGTTGGTCAGATTTACGAAAGGGAGTACACCCCCCATGGGTGCTCTGCACTGAAGACTAATGCAAGGTGCCCAGTTCAAATCGGAGAGGACCGATTGTGCGATCAGGAATGGCTTACCCACCCTTTGAAGTATATCAGGGCCAAGCAGAGGAGGAGGTACAATTCCGACAGAGTAGAGGACGTTGGTACTGATAACGACCTAGGCAGCAGTTCTGCCAATTCCTCATAAGTGGGTGCTCTCCAACCACCTCCAAAGGGAGCGAGGAGATGGTTCGAACACTGGTACTCACGATCGACAGAGACAACGATTTGGGTGTAAAATCTGGCATCAGGGGCCCTGTCGTTGGGAGAAAATCATGTCTTACGGCTGCTCTGAGGCTGGGCATAGCCGATCCAGAGGAGTCGGATACCAACGCGATTCTGGGAGCCCTCCACCATCACGATAGGTTGGCCGAGGGGGCTGGTGCTAGCGATGAGATTCAGATAGCAATTCTCACTGGCGACGTTCGTGTTGGTCCCAGGAGCGATCGAGCCATCGCTAGCCAATTGGACGAAGTTATCCAGGACTTCCAACCAGATGCAGCTGTGCTAGTAACCGACGGAGCAGATGATGAGGCTTCCCTTCCTATAGTGACTTCCAGGGTGAGGGTGGATACCGTGGAGAAGGTGATAGTTAGACAATCGAAGGGAATCGAGGGGACATACTACTACATCGTCAAGGCGATCGAAGATCCTAGGTTCCGTTCAAGGCTACTCGTTCCTCTTGCGATCTTCCTAATAATCATCGGATTGGGCCTGATTCTCCCGAACGGAATCGCGCTGATCGGATCTCTTCCTCTGATCATAGGCCTGTGGGTTCTGGGCAAGGGACTTGGGCTGGAGGCGCAAATGGAGCGTGTAGCGATGGAGATGCGGGACAGTGCAACGGGTGGGCTTTTCTCGTCATTTCTATGGGGGATGTCGATAGTGAGTCTGTTTCTGGCTGTTGCTACCATATGGGCCGGATACGATGATCCGATACCCGAGCAATCCTCCAATTTCATGCACCTTGTGGGACTATTCGACGATGTCCTACAGTGGTTCATTGGAGGTGCCCTATCTTTCCTGCTGGCACTCGGTGTTCTGAGGTGGAAGGAAGGATCATTCACCGGTAGGAGCGTTCTGCTGATTGGTCTGGCTGTTGTGATTTACACATTCCTCTCTGCCACTATTGACGTGGTTCTGATAATATCGTCCGGACAAGCGTATAGCCCGACTTTCGATCAACTGGGGGATGATTGGGGCCTCCCCATCCTCTCTATGGTGATGTACTACCTTCTCAGGACAATTGTTCAGTCATTTTCTGAAGATGACGAATTGGTCCAAGGAAACCGGTTCTGGGGAGTCTGATGGCTGAGATCGAGGCATCCATTGTATGGAAGGGAGAATTGGACAGAGGAGAGGCCCTCCTAGCGGCAATTTCTCCAGACGATCCGGAGGATTTCACTGTAGAGTTGAGTAAGGATGGGGATCAGGCCAATCTAAGGATAGTAGTTTCGTCCGAGGGACTAGGTAGGTCAAGGGCTTCTGTAGATGACATACTGGCCTGCTTGGCGGCCGCAGAGTCGGGGTTAGACTCGCTGGGATAGTTTCTATCGTAAACTAGTACCCTTCAAGGAGGAGGTTGTATTCGAAAGCATGTGGGGGGCCTGCCGCACGATAGATCTCATCTTCTCATTCGACCAGGAGTCTCCAAGGGCCCTACCTCTCTTTTCCAAAATTCCATTGTAAGGTGGTTGAATGCCCACTTGTGTGACGACCAGGCATCCGACGAGGGGACTGGCGGAGTTGTGGATTCAAATGCATTCTGCAAGGAGGCAGGAGTTATTTGCGGAAGGATACCGATTGATATCCTGGTTGAGGAGTTCTTCCCCAGTTGCAACATCGATTGGTTCGTCTGCGATGGGGATGTAATATCCCCTGGGGATAGGGTACTGAAACTGAGGGGGCCCTCCTCTAGCGTGCTGAGTTGCGAGAGGGTTCTGCTAAACATCCTAGGTAGGCTGTCGGGCATTGCGACCATGACTTCTGAGTGGGTGAGCGAGGCTGCCGGGCTTGGGATCGCCTGCACAAGGAAGACATCGTGGGGTTTGTTAGACAAGTGGGCCGTTCACGTTGGTGGTGGTCTCACGCACAGACTCAGTAGGAGAGATGCGCTCATGATCAAGGAGAACGATATGGGATTGAGTCCAACGAATATAGCTCCTGAGGATTCCATAGCTTATGCAATATCCTCTATTGACTTGGAGGTCAATGCAATGTTCGCGGTGATAGAGGTACAAGACTCCAGCCAGGCGATCATTGCTGCGAGAGCATGGTCGGAAAGTCAGAAAACAAGGAAAGGGGCTGAGCCGATTGTGATACTCCTAGACAACATGGGGCCGACCGCATGCGGTAGTGCCGATGAGGAGTTGAAGAGTCTGGGTTTGAGGGAATGGTGTATTCTGGAAGGATCTGGAGGCATCAAAAGAGAGGATCTCCAGACGTGGGCGCGCGTTGCAGGAGTTGAGGTGGTCTCCTCCAGTGAGATGAACATGAATTCGGGAACACTTGATTTTTCCATGCTGATCGGAGGGATTTAGTGGTCGAGATCCCAGACAGCCACCCGAGGAAAAGATCCCTTCTTTCTCGTCAGAAGATTGTCGAAGGAAGCCTCAGGGGCCTTCTCGCAGACTCCGCGATGATCGCACATGGCAGGGGTGAGGCCTTCGACTATCTTTTGGGAGAGAGGACTACCGAATCTGCCGGATCAGCAATCAGAGAGGCCGCTGCTCGCCTAATAGCCGCCAATCATCCGGTCATCTCAGTCAACGGAAATACTGTTCTGTTAGCAGGGAAACGGGCATTGAGGTTGGCTGCTGTTCTCGGATGCGCCGTCGAAGTGAACCTCTACTATCGTTCACCTGAGCGGGTTAATGGCCTTCTCGCACTGTTGGAGGAGCAGAGGACATTGGTGTCGGACGGGGACGAACCACAAGGATTCGAAGGAGACTGGCGGGAATCCGTGATGGATGTGACGTTGCTCGGGGGTTCTCCTAACTTCAGAATAGAGGGCTTAGAGGGGCCACGCTCACAATGCACCGAAGAGGGCATTGGAAGTGCTGATCTGATACTGGTTCCCCTAGAGGATGGGGATAGGTGCGAGGCTCTAGTAAATCTGGGCAAGGAAGTGGTGGTGATCGATCTGAACCCCCTCTCGAGGAGTTCTAAGATGGCGACTGTCACAATCGTGGATGAGGTGTCGAGGGCTTTCGAGGGAATTCTTTCTGAGCTTGTTACAAATCCTAACTGCATCCCGACTGAATGGGACAATACTTCTGCGCTAAGGGAATCCTTGGCTGAGATCGCCGAGTATCTTGAAAGTAATAGGTCGGGCTAACCCGACATCTCTCGGAGGATGTCTGAGCATCTTGATGAGATTGCCTTGCCAACTTCTGTCGTCGAGGCCTTCCCTCCTAAGTCGTATGTTACCAGGCCGCCCTCTGACATATGTTCGGAGATTGCACGCTCCAGAACATCCGCACACATTGTAGCCTTCTCGTCATCATGGCGCAAGCCCAGGGAGTCGAACATCAGCTGCACAGATGAGATCGAGGCAATCGGGTTCACTTTGTTCTGACCGGCATATTTCGGACTGGAACCGTGGACTGGTTCGAAAAGCATGTGGTTATCTCCTATGTTAGCACTTGCAGCCATCCCCATCCCACCCTGGAGTACGGAGGCTAGGTCGGTTGCTATGTCGCCGAACATATTGGGCAGGACTACCACATCTAGATCCTCAGGACTTCTGACAAGCCACATAGTGAATGCGTCGATGAAGGCTTCGTTGGTCATCACTCCTTCGAACTCAGAAGAGACCTCTCTGAAGACCTCTCTGAAGAGTCTACACCCCCTGGTCACGTTGCTCTTGTCTACGCAAGTCACCTTCTGAGTGGAGCCGAGTCTGGATTGGCGTCGCTTCGCGAGTTCGAATGAGTATCGAATGACTCGCTCGCTCCCCTTGCGAGAAATCGGCCTTATGTCCCATCCGACCTCACCATCCAATCCAGGGAAGCCATCAATAACCAATGGTTCGTCTCTTTCGTCCCCCCTCGCTGCCATTCCAGACCTTCTTAGGAGTGCATGGTAAAGGCCCTCTGTGTTTTCTCTAATCATCACGATATCGACCAGTTCGTGATCCCAAACATCGGAGAATGTTCCGTGAACCTTGTGTTTTACTCCTTTGTACAACTTGACTGGCCTCACATTTGCATAGAGGTCCAGTGCGGATCTGAGTCCCAATAGTGCCTGCCCGCCTGCAATATCTCCATTCGGCAGTGTCGCGCCCGGCCATCCAACTGCACCCACGACAATAGCATCCGACTCATCACGACAGAATTCGAATGATCCAGATGGCCACTCTTCACCGGTATCGAGATAGTGCTGACCCCCACAAGGAATCTCGGCAATTTCGAGGGATATTGCACCGGATTCCTGGAAAACTGAGAGTATTCGCTTGACCTCTTCCATCACTTCGCGACCCGTCCCATCACCCGGAAGTAGGGTCAAGCGATATGGCGCCATAGATTCGGCAAGACCTTTTCATTCATCAATCCGACCCATGTAGAACTTGACTTTCTGAGGAGATAATTGATAGACGGTCAAGTGGACACCAACATGTATGGACTCCAACCCTGAAGAAGGTAAAGGCGGACCGAAGATAGATATCAGGACTCTGCCCGAGTCGGTTTCTCTGCTATGGGAGTCAATGCTGAGGAAGAATCCCAACTGGGATCTCTCCAAGTGGCTAGACGAGAGGGCAAATGAAGAGTTGGAGTTGCTGGAGTCTCACTTGGGAAGGGAGAGGCTGAGGTACGAACAGCGTCTTCACAGGATCGAGAATCTTTCGAAGCAGATGAGGAGGAGGCGTGAGAGTATCGGCGGGTCTGCAATTGCAGACCCCAAACAGCGAAATCTGTTCGATGTCTACGAACCGACAAACAAGGAGGGTTTGTCTGAAGAATCCGAAACAGAGACCGGACCACTAGTGGATCTTGGGAACCTTTCCACAGGTGATGACCTATTGCTAGCATACATTAGCCAGAGGGTCCTGATTGTAATCGAGGACTCGAGTGGACGGGGACAAGGATTGCACTTTGACGAAATAGTCCGTCTTCTAGAGTCGCCCGGAATAAACTCAGAGGATATCGATGAGGCGATATCTTGGCTGCTCCAGAATAAAGAAATCATAGAGATAGAAAGGGATGTATTTGTTGTCGACGGATGAGAAGTCAGGACTTTTGTAATACAACCATTGAAAGTAGAAGAGCGAGTCGGTTATATTACCATGACAAGCGAGACTTCAGGGTGGTACGCTAGGCTGGATCACGAGTGTCCAGAAAGGACCGAACAGATTGAGATATGGTTAGATTCTTGGCTGGAAGCTACCAAAAAAAGACATCCGATTGCAGCGGCCCTTCCAAACAAATGGCCGACCCTTCCCGCTGGTCTTCTCAGCAACCCTGGTAATGTCCTCGATCACTTGCTTGCGAGGTATGACGCTCAGAAGGATGGGCGTTCTCCCAGGGGCGTTTATGCTCCTCCAGCAAGATTCGTCGATGCCGTCCTGCATGATGAACTGTACCATGGAACTAACAAGAAAAAGGAGCCCCCAGCAACCCTTTCCCTAGCAGCACTACCCCCAAGCTTCAGAGGGTTTGCCAAGCAGTTCAATGAAGATATCAATGAGGATGGGGTGATAGATGGAAGTGACGAGTCTGAGAAGAACCGGACAGAATCGGGCATACCAATTCCATTTGCCGATCCCTGTGTTGGAGCAGGGCTCTTTGCGGAACGGATGCTTCGGATCCATGCAGAAAGACTAGCCAGGCATTCACCTAAGGAGAGGAGGGAGGACACTCTGCGTCTTTTGGAGGGATTGCAGTTGGTGGACACCTCCGAGGTGGCCGTGAACAGTGCCAGAAAGAGAATTGTAATCGTACTGGCAAGGCTTGGTCTTGTGGACTTGGAGGGTGAAGGAGATGATGGGATGGTTGGCCTTAGCGAGGCAGAGATGATCGTTGAGAGTAACGTCAGGTGCATGGATCCCCTCATGGGGGAGTGGCCTTGGAATGAAAGGCCGATGCTGCTTATCTCTCGTCCACCGTGGCTTAGGATAAAAGACAAGTTCAGGGGGCATCCAGATGGAAGCAACCTCAGAAAGGAGCTTTCCAGCCAATTGAGAGAATTCAAAGGAGCTGATGGAAAGGCAAGATTCTCGGCCATAAGGGGCAACGTAAATCTGTACAGGCTCTACATGGAGAGGTCCTTGCAGATTTCCCAGAGGGAGGGGAGGGTGAGGCTAGTTGTCCCGAGTTCGGTACTTAGGGAGAAAAGTAGTCTTCCCCTCAGGAAGCTCCTAGTAGAATCCAACGGTTGGGATACAGTCTGGTCGTTCCCGGAAGACTCGAGGCTCCTTTTTGGAGGGTCACAAGGAGTTTCAGTAATCGGGATAACTGTTGGTCAAGAGACAGATGTTCTGACTAGCTTTGGGCCCCTGTTGGTCGATGACATTTCACCTGGGAGGGGCCTCTCTCCTGACGCCCCTTTCCTAGAGCTTGAGAGAGGACCTTGGTCCTCATGGACAGACACCTCGTGGGCGATTCCGAAGATGCCCAGAGACGAAGTATCCAGAAGCAGGACCATCACGGCAATCGGTAGACTGGCGGACAAACCCAGATTGGTCGAAGAGGGTACTGGTCTGAATCCCAGTGGAAGAGCAATCAAGGTCAGAGTGGGCGAGGTAGAGAGATCCGTCTGGAAAAAGGAAATCTGTGATTGGGCAGGCAAGACTGATGAGGTTCCATTCATCAGATCTTCTCACATCAATTTCGTTGATGGTAAGGGAATCGTGGCGCATCCAGCTCTGGGACCTCATTCAGAAAACAAGAAATCTGCATGGAAAGGACCCAGCCAGATGTCTGTTCAAAGTCGAATCGTTTGCCAGTCGATAGTAAACCCCCACGCTGAGAGAAGGTTGGTTTGGGCCGTGGTCCCAGAGGGTTGCGTTTTGGGAAACTCGGTTAGCTTCCTCGACCTTCCGAAAGAAGTCGAGGATGGTCTGAGAGAGAAATTCGGTTCTCTTGAGGAGGGATTGGGTTTCATAGCAGATCGACTGAACACCGAAGACCTCGACCTTTGGTCCAGAGCATGGGCTGCAAACAACAACGTGAACAACTACGAAATTGAGATGCTGCCATTCGAGTTTGAAGAAGACGGAAGTCCGTTTTCCCTACTGAGTAACTAAGCTCTCCTTGCTAGTAGAATGCGGATTTCGGTTTCCTAGTTCCGGAAAAACGCTCATTTTGAGAATGGCTTAATATCCTTGGTTTGCATACGCGGTACGTTCCCAACTTGGAAATGACAAAGGAGAGACGCATGGGAATTAATCCAAAGATTGGAATCACCGGTCTTCCCCGTTCTGGGAAATCTGCTGTTCTCCAGAAGGTTGTAGACATGATTTCCGCAGAGGGTAGCGGTTTCAGGAGGACTAGGGGCCCATCTCCGCCAGAGCATGTCGTAGGGGGCATGAGATGCGAGCCAGTGATTGAAAACGGGGAGAGAGTCGGGTACGCCTGCGTCAACATCCTCACCGGTGAGAAGGGAGTAATGGCACACCGGGAGATTGATTCTAGGAACCGGATCCTCGGATTCGGAATAGACCCAACTGAGATCGACAGAGTGGGCGTTCCTGCGATAAGGGACAGCATCGGGAACTGTGAGATTCTAGTGATTGACGAAGTGGGGAAGTTCACCGTTGAAAGTGAGGGCTTCGTAAATGTGGTCAGACTAGCTCTTCAGCATGATATGCCCACGCTACTCACTCTGCACAAGAAGAGCAGGCACCCCTTGCTCCAGGACGTCAGGAGGAGAGATGACGCGAGGATACTGGAGGTGACTCCGGTCAACAGATCGCTGCTGCCGTACAAGATTCACAAGCTTATCCAAGAGCTGTGAGTGAATCTTCGGTCAAGTTGATGCGAAATGCCGGATGTGTCGATGCATGGAGTCGGCGGCATCCAGGTTTACTAGGCTCCTAGTTGGGTTCGTCCTCGCCCTGTTGGTAATTACTTCGATTGCGATTCTGGATGAAGGCGAGTTCTCACTCTCGGACACGATGGTGGTAGCGCCAATATCGCTCTCCGTG